>ENA-OQEX01000025-OQEX01000025.1-human-gut-metagenome-genome-assembly--contig:-NODE-25-length-78119-cov-5.684121_pt1 | contig 78119 bp, 83 predicted proteins | sample MGYA00242802_ERZ504649 | MGnify/ENA primary metagenome ERZ504649 (study PRJEB26092, sample SAMD00036194) | human gut metagenome | host: Homo sapiens | study: EMG produced TPA metagenomics assembly of...
GCTCATTTTGGCTGATTATCCAAAGAATATACCGTTATTTCTGTTGCTTTTAACTCTGTTTTGTTGTACAATATACTATGTATTATTGTATAAAGGAGAAATCCGTGTTTGGTTATTTGCAGATTCAAAAGAGCGAACTGCTTGTTCGTGAATCCGAGGCTTATAAGGCTGTGTATTGCGGTCTTTGCAGGCAAATGGGTAAGGATTACTCCGTGTTTACAAGATTTACGCTAAGCTATGACTGCACATTTTATGCAATGCTTTTAATGTCGCTTAACCGTTCATGCAAAGGCTTTAAAGACGGCAGATGCACCTGTAATCCTCTTAAAAAATGCAAGTTTGCAACAGATTCGGGTGACGCATACAGAAAGGCTGCCGCATTTTCAATGATATCGGTTTATTATAAAATCATTGATGATATTCAGGACAGCGGATTTTTTAAAAAGCTTTTGTGCAGAATCATAAAGCCTTTCTTTTCTCATCAGAGGAAAAGGCGGCAGATAAGTATCCCGATATGGACAAAGCGGTTTCCGATATGATGAAAATGCAGTATGATGCTGAACATTCGGAAAAGCCGTCTGTAGATATGTCGCTCATCCAACGGCATTAATGCTCGCTGCTGTATTGTCGGCTGAGGCTCATGATGAAATTCAAAAAAGAGTTCTCTATGAATTCGGCTATCATATCGGCAGGTGGATTTATCTTGTCGATGCCGCAGATGATATAGAAAAAGATATCAAATCAAACGGATTTAATCCGTTTGTAAACAAGAAAACAGGTGAGGTAAAATCATCGGATTTTATAAAAGCGGTGCTGAATCAGTCACTTGCAAGGGCATATGATGCTACAATCTTTTGAACTTTACCGATTTTAAGGGAATTTTAGATAATATGATGCTTTTGGGGTTCCCTGCATCACAAAACAGAGTAACAAGCAAACTTGATACGGAGGTCAATAATGAATAATCCTTATGAGGTTCTCGGTGTGTCTGAAACAGCTACCGATGAAGAAGTAAAAGCAGCGTACAGAAACCTTGCTAAAAAATATCATCCCGATAACTACACCGACAGCCCTCTTGCGGATGTTGCGGAGCAGAAAATGAAGGAGATTAATGAGGCATACGATATGATTAATCAGATGCGTCAGAAGGGTAAGGGCACAGGCTCAACAGGCAGTTCGTCCTATAACGCAAATTCTTCAAGCTCACAGTTCTACAATGTAAGAATTTACATTCAGAGAGGACTTCTTGATCAGGCCGATCAGATTCTTGAAAACACAGCACAGTCAATGAGAACCGCCGAATGGCATTATCTCAAGGGTATGATTGCATACCGCAGAGGTTGGTCTGAACAGGCTTTTTCATATTTCACAACTGCGTGCAATATGGACCCCAACAACACGGAATACCGAGCCGCTCTTAACAATATGCAGAGCCAGAGAGCATACAACTACGGCGGTTATACTCAAACAAATCCTAACGCAACAGGTTCATCCTTCTGCGATGTTTGTGCAGGAATGATGTGTGCAAACTGCTTGTGTGATTGTTGCAGAATGGGATGTTAATATGAAGAAAAACGGTATTAAAAAGGGGACAATGCGTATTGCGGTTTGCGGAATTATTGCGGCGCTCTCACTCGTTTTTATGATGATGACATCTCTCGTTCCAATCGGAACATACGCTTTGCCCTGTCTTGCAGGAATTCTCATTTCCTGCATAGTTGTTGAATACGGTTATGGATGGGCAATCGGTGTGTTTTGTGTAACTGCCGTGCTTTCAACGCTCCTTGCGGGCGATAAAGAGGCTGTTATATATTTCATTGCACTCTTTGGCTATTATCCCATTTTAAAGGGCGCTTTTGAATTTAAAATCAAAAACAGGGCAGTTCAATACATACTCAAGTTTGCGGTGTTTAATGTTGCCGCCATCGGTTCGTTCTTTGTCGCAACATGGCTGTTGTCAATTCCGACAGATGAATTTACCGTTTTCGGTTTTTATGTTCCGTGGGCATTTTTGATTGCCGGAAATATTTTCTTTTTGCTCTATGATTATGCAATTACCGTCTTTGTTATGCAGTATGTTCGCAGATTAAGAGGAAAAATATTCGGTAATTTTCACAAGTAATTATAATTCAAAGAAGTTTTGAGAAGGTGTACTTAAATGAAAAAGCAAAAATTGTTTGTCCGCATAGTCTGCATAGTCCTTGTGGTTCTTATGGCAGTATCGGTAGGTGCTGTTGCAATAACTGCATTTTCGGCTAATGCGGCTCAATCAACCGAGGAGGTTTCCGCAAGCGTATCAGCAGGCGCATCAGGCTATATAAATGCGTCGTATGTAAATCTGAGAAGCGGTGCAGGCACGAATTATTCGGTTATAACCTGTATGGCAAAGAACACAAAATTTACTTTTGTTGACGGAAAGCTCTATAACTCAAAGTGGTACAAAATCAAGCTTAAATCAAATTCAAAGACAGGCTATGTTACAAAGGAATATGTTGCCGTAAGTTCTTCGACAACGGCATCAAGCGTAACAGGTTATGTTTCTGACGATTATGTAAATCTCAGAAGCGGAGCAGGCACAAATTATTCTGTTGTTGATTGCCTGAGAAAGAATACTAAGCTTACTTTTGTAAGCACTTCACTCTACAACTCGGCTTGGTATAAGGTTAAGGTTACTTCAACTGCTAAAACAGGTTACATAAAAAAAGACTATGTAAAAATGAACAGTTCAACCCAAGCTACAACAAAGGCAACGCAACCTGCAACTCAACCGACTGTGTCAGCGTCAACCGTAAGCGGTTATATAACAGACGATTATGTAAATCTCAGAAGAGGAGCAGGCACTAATTATTCTGTTGTTGAGTGTATGAGAGTAAATACAAAGGTTACTTTTGTAAGCACAAAGCTTTATAACGGTGACTGGTATAATATTAAGCTTACATCAAATTCAAAAACAGGCTATGTGAAAAAAGACTATGTTAAGATGAACGGTCAGACAAAGCCTACAACGACTCAGCCTACAACCGCAAAGCCGTCAACAGGTTCATCTGTTAAACTTTCCGTATCAAGCAAATCAATTTTCACAGGCAACAGATTTGCAATTACAGCTACTGCATCGGGAACCGTTTCATGGTCAAGCTCAAATACAGGCGTTGCAACCGTTGACTCTCGTGGTATTGTAACAGCCAAGAAAGCAGGCTCTGCAACAATTACTGCGAAAAGCGGTTCACATTCTGCAACCTGCAAAATCACCGTAAAATCCGGCTCATCGGTAAATATATCCAACAGCAATGTAAATCTTCCGTGGCAGAAGTCAATGCTTTTGAAATCAAGCACAAGAGGCGTCACATGGTCAAGTTCAAATACGAAAATCGCAACAGTTAAGAACGGTGTTGTTGATACGGTAGGCAAGGGCTATGTAACAATCACAGCCTCAACATCATACGGTGCGGCAACCTGTCTTATCCATGTTATGCCGAGGGAGAGTGTGCGTTTCTGCTATGCGTCACCAAACTCCGCTCCTCTTAATTCAAATGTAAGCTTTAAGGCTATTACCGACACAGACAGGGTAGGCGTGTATTTTGTAGTTACAAACGGCTCAACCTCTTATAAGGTCACCGCAACAAGCAAGGTTAAAGACGGTAACTCCTATATCTGGACAGGTACACAAAAGCTTTCAAAATCAGGCAAATGGTCTGTAAAAGCATATTCTAAATTTAAAACCGAATCAAAGTATTACACCACGGCAGGCGGCGGTGAGGGCGAGGTGTTTGTAACCTCAACAACCAATAAAACCACCACAGCCTGTGCCGAGCGCAGAGCGAGTGACGAGGTAATCAAGCTTATTGCAAACTATGAGGGATTTCTCTCGAAAGTCACAGCAGACAGCATTACAACCGATCCTACACTCGGTTACGGCAAGGTTGTAATTTCAGGCGAACAGTTCTACAACAACATAACTTCAAATCAGGCATATGCTTATCTTTGCCAGACCGTGAACAAGGGCGGATATACCACCACAACAAATTCCTACCTTGTAAACAACGGCATAAAGTTCAACCAGCGACAGTTTGACGCACTTGTGTGCTTTGCATACAATGTAGGCAGCGGTGTGTTCTACAATGATTCCGAACTCCAGTCTGTTCTCTTGAACACAGGTTCAAGCGGTACTATCAAAGCAGGTGCTTCGGGTACGGTTACAGGTTCAGATGTAAACCTCAGAAGAGGTGCAGGAACTAACTACTCCGTTGTTACCCGTATGAACTACGGAACAAAACTTAAATTTGTTGACGGCAAGCGTTATAACACAAACTGGTATAAAGTTAAGCTTTCAAACGGCACAACAGGATATATCCACAAGGATTATGTTTCTGCTTCGGGCGGTTCAAGAGATTTGAATAATGTCAATAAGCAGAACCTCATTGATGCACTTTTGCAGTACCACCATGCGGCAGGTTCTTGCTATTGGGGACTTTTGTACAGAAGAGTTGACGAGGCGGAAACCTTCCTCTACGGCGATTATGACCGTGACGGTCAGCACAATTATCACAAATTCCATTTCTCATGTTACTCAAACCCGAGTTTCGGTATCTGATATTAATTTTTGCAAAGAAGGTCTTAAAATGAAAAAAATAGGTTTCATAGGCGCAGGCAATATGGCAACAGCATTATAAAAGGTCTTATGGCACAAAACGACGACAAGGCTGATTTTATCAATGTTTTTGATGTAAGCGAAGAAAAGTGTGCCGCTATGAAAAATATGGGTGCAAATGTAATGACATCTGCCGATGAAATTGCAAAGAACAGTTCAATTGTTGTTCTTGCAGTCAAGCCGCAGAATTATCCCGAAGTTCTTGAGTCCCTCAAAAACAGCATTACAACAGCCAAAACCGTAGTATCAATTGCCGCAGGCATATCTATTGCATATGTAAGAAAAGGTCTTGAGTGTGACTGCCCTGTTGTAAGGGTTATGCCTAATACGCCTCTCCTGCTCAAAAAGGGTGCAACAGCCCTTTGTCCGTCTGAGAATATCAGCGATGATGACAAAACAATCGTTTACAATATGTTTGCAGGCAGCGGTGTTTGCGAATATATTGACGAAAGCCATATGAATGAAATAATTGCGGTAAACGGCAGCAGCCCTGCTTATATTTATCTTTTTGCAAAGGCTATGGCTGATTACGCAAAGAATTGCGGAATCGACTATGACAAGGCTATGAACCTTGTCTGTGCAACTCTTGAGGGTTCGGCAGCAATGCTCCGTGACAGCGGTGAGCCTGTTGAAACACTCATAGACAGGGTTTGCTCAAAGGGAGGCACAACAATTGCCGCTATGGATAAGCTTAAAGAACACGGCTTCTATGAGGCTGTTCTTGACGGCATGGACGCTTGTACAAAGAGGGCAGAGGAGCTTGGCAAATAATTTTGCCTTAACATAAAATGAATACATTTCTCATATATTTTAACGGACAACCAATGAGAGGAATGTATTTTATGAAAAGCATTGTATTTTCTTTTAAAAAGCGTTATCTTTTTCGCAGATCAAAGGGAATTTCACCGTCTGATGTCAGATTTTTTATAAGGCGATATTCCGTCGTGCTTATCTTTGTTTCGGCTTTTCTTACCGGACTTGTTTTCGGTTCAATTTATGCATCAAAAGCCGATAAGCAAATGCTTGATTCCCTTGATTTTCTGTTTACTACAAATCTTGATGCAAGGCTCGGTCAGAATGCCGTAAGCACATTTTGTGCCTGCTTTGCATCTGATTTTATATTTCTCACGGTTGTATTCCTCTTGGGACTTGCACCGTGGGGAATACCGTTTTTGCCGTTTGTTTCAGCATTTAAAGGCTTTGGAACAGGACTTACTGCGGCATATCTTATTATTACATATTCACTTAAAGGAGCAGGTTTTTATCTGCTTGTTGTGTTGCCGGGAACATTTTTGTTCTGTCTGGCACTTGTAAAGCTGTCGGCATATGCTTTTGAAATTTCAAAACAGATGTTTTTCAGCTTAATCGGTCATTCTCATCAAACAAATTCTTTGAAAAATGAGGTGATTGATTTTTGTTCCCGATCTGTTTCGGCACTCATAATGACCTTTTGTTCAACCTTGCTGGACACGGCTTTGTGGTGCTTGTTTTCGGGAGCGTTCAATTTCTAATTTTGGAGGGCGCTATGGCATCGGAAAAGAACGCTGTAGCATTGACAGGATTTTTCTCGTCATTGTTTCACAATTTACCACGACTTTTGCTAACGAATGTGCTTTTTGCATTGCCATTTGCCGTAATATTCGGAATTTTCTTTTTGATTAATACCCTTACGGGTCTTAATTCAATGTTTATATATTTTCTTACGATAATTCCGCTTTTTCCGTTTTATGCCGGCGTAACTCAGGTTACTTCCCATATGGTAAGGGGAGAGGAAAATGTTGATGTTTTCTCAAATTTCATAGGCGGAATAAAGGAAAATCTGCTCAGATTCCTCATACACGGCGTTGTGATGTATGCCGCTGTTTTTATCAGCTACTACTCAATTGTTCTTTATCTCGGACTCGGTTCAAAGAACGGAATGTTTTATGTTCCGCTTGTTATTTGTATTTTAATTGCAATTTTCTTTCTGTTTATGTTCTTCTATGTTCCGCCTATGACGGTTACTTTTGATATCAAGATGAAGAATATTTACAAAAACAGCGCACTTATGACAATCGGTGAGCTTAAACACAATCTGTTTGCAGTTTTCGGAATTCTTATTTTATTTCTCGTTTGTGCAACAGTGCTTATGTGCAGTTTTACTCCGGTACTGCTCATCATTTTCACAATTGTTCTTGCATTGTTCATTGTTCCGTCAATTTTATCTTTTATAATCAATTCTGCAGTTTATAAGAATATGTATTCAATGATTGTTGACAAGGATTCAAAGAGCAAAACAATTGATAAGAAAATGGAGAACAGACGCAAAGGTCAGTTCCATGATGATGAAGAGCCTGTCGCAGAAGATTATTCGGATCTCGAAATTGATGAATCGGCTGACGGTGATGAATTTATTTTCTATAACGGAAAAATGATGAAAAGAAGTTATCTTTTAAAGCTTAAAAAAGAGGCTGAAGAAAGGAAGAATGCAAAATGAGCGGTAAACACGCAGTTAAAAGTTCAAAAAAATCATTGATAATAATTATTTGTGTTGTTGTACTTGTTGCAGTAATTGCAGGTGCGGTTATCCTGTTTATGAATCTTTCGGGTAAAAATAATAATTCGGCAACAACAGTACCGACTGCGGCTGCTTCAACAACCGCCGATAATACAAACTCAACACAGAATGTTTCCGACTCTGTATCCGAAACCACACAGCCTGCAACCAAATCGGGTGAAGCTTCACAAGAGCCGACAGAACAGGGATACACAGCCGAAACATCTTCAAATGACAATGAAATTGTTGTTCCGACAATCAGCGGAGAGAAGCAAAAGCCAAAATTCAGTGCAACTCTTATTCCGTACTATGCAAAAGACGAAAATTCTTCTGAAGAATATTCTTTGAGAGATCTTTTCGGCTCTGCTTATTCAGGCGGCGGATTTACTTTTAATGAGGACGGAACATTCATTGACGGAATCACAAGTGCCTCGGCAAATTCGGGTGCGTACATTGTTGAGGGCGACTCCGTTGTAATAACATATTCCAACGATAAAAATGTCATTGCTGCCGTAACCAAATGGAACGGTGATGTTCCTGCTGAAATTACCGTAAACTACGGCGGAATTATTGTATCCTTTAAGTAAAATATCGGTGATTAAATGAGTAAAAAATCTGTTAAAAAGCCTGACTATGCAAAATTTGAGGCTAACAGGGCTGTAAAAAAGAAGAATAAGAAAAAGAAAACAACAGCAATTATTTCATCGGTTATTGCTGCCTGCATATTTATTATTGCGGCAATCGTTGCCGTTAATGTGCTTTCACCGTCAGTAACCGCCGAGCTTACCTCGTCTGCATGGGTTCCCGAAGGTGCAAAGAATGCGAGCGGTGATGAGGTTGAAATGAGTGAGGTTTACAACACAAATTACAGCGCTTATCAGGCTCTATGTCATTTTCCGATGACGGCACTTTTACTTTATGCTTTCGCCGGGAAGTCCGGATGACGGAACTCACAGCGGAAAATATACCGTGTCAGCTTCGGACAAGGTCAATTTGTCATTTGATGACGGAACAAATACTTCCGCCGCACTCACACAAAAGAACGGTAAAGTTTCGGCTGTCGTGCTTAAATATAACGACTATGAAATCACATTTGTAAAACAGTGAATACTTAAAAAACAAAAGATATACGGTAAAATTTTCTGCCGTATATCTTTTTTATTTTTCTATATTCCGTCAAACAGACTTAGCTGTTCGGCTTTGCTTTCAAACTTATGCAAATACGAAAACACATTTTCAACTCCGAACATAATTCCGTGATTTCTGCAAACTTCTGAAATCCTGTTCATCAGAACATTATTGTTACTGCTCATAAGCTGATATGAATTTCCGTATGTATAAATGTATCGTTCCTTCATATTCGGAAAGTGTTTGTCAAGCCGGCTGTAAAAATATTCTCTGTCACCGTCACGCAGAGTAAGACCTATGCCAAAGCATATTATTCCACGAACCTTTGCGTCAATGCAATACTTTAAAAGTCCGTCGATATTTTCTTTTGTATCATTTATAAACGGTAAAAACGGAGAAAACCACACAACACTCGGAATACCGTTTTCGTGAAATCCCTTGAGCGTTTCAAATCTTTCTTTAGTAACGGAAACATTCGGTTCAATTATTCTGCAAAGGCTTTCGTCTGCCGTTGTAAGCGTCATCTGTAACACAGCCTTGCTTTTATCGTTTATTTTCGTAAATAGGTCAATATCTCTCATAACAGATGCCGATTTTGTCTGTACGGTTACACCGAATCCGTAGCGGTCGATTATTTCAAGACATCTTCGTGTCAGTTTCAGTTCTTTTTCAAGGGGAATGTACGGATCGCTCATCGCACCCGTACCAATCATACATTTTCTGCGTTTCCTTTTTAAAGCATTTTCAAGTAATTCCGGGGCATTTTCTTTCACCTCAATATCTTCAAATCGGTGATTCATCTGATAGCATTTACTGCGTGCGTCACAATAAATGCATCCGTGTTGACATCCTCTGTAAATGTTCATGCCGTTTGCGGCAGATAAAATTCCTTTTGCTTTGACCTTATGCATATAATCCTCCGCTTATTGTTTGGCATCGACAAACCACCTGTTCTCCTCCAAAAACAGGTATCGTTCTTTGCCGAGGATATGGCAGGTGTAGCGTATTCCCGCACCGCCTGCTTTGAGAGACGCCGCATACCGCACATCGGAAATTTTGTCAATGCGGTATCTCCTTCCGTCATCCCACACAATATATTCGGGGATAAGATCTCCGTCACAATCAAATGTGGCAGTAACTTTAACATACTTTTTCATAGTTTGTTACCTCCCTTAAAATCAGAGAAACATCTTTAATTTTTCGCCTAAGATGCATCGTTATCATAAATATCCGACAGGATGAATTGTATGATCCTCCTTTGGGTTAAAATCCGAAAGCTCCTTGTCATCGAGCAAAACGGCAGGGCGAACAGCATAATTGCCGAATCGCTTTTTTAATCTGTCAAGTGTTTTGTCAAGCTGTTCGTTCTGAATAAGTCGCTTTTCATCACGCAAAAGGCTCATCTGGTGCGGCTGATCATCGTGAATAAAATCCGTAACGCTCACCCCGATACTTCTCAGCGGCTTTTCCATTTTATAGCTTTTTTTGAAAAGCTCAATAGCCGTATTTGTTATATCCTTTGTAAGATTTGTGTGGATTTCCGTTGTGTGCTGTCGGTTGAATGACATCAGCTCGTTGTCACGAATCGTAATACAAACCGTTTTTGCCATAAATCCCTGTTCACGCATTCTTCTGCAAACGCTGTCACACAAAACGAATATAACCTGTTTTACATCGTTAAAGGTTACCATATCTTTCGGAGTTGTGGTTGAGTTACCGATTGACTTTACCTCGCTGTTTTCGTTCATATGGGCAACAGGGGAAGAGTCATATCCGTTTGCAAAGCCGTAAATTAGGTCGCCCCATTTTCCGAGATATGACCGCAACAGCGTAACATCGGCGGTTGCGATATCTCCAATCGTATAAATGCCGATAGATTCAAGCTTTCTGCCCGTTGCTCTGCCAACATACAAAAGGTCTTTTGCAGGACAGTTCCACACAATATCTCTGTAATTTTCCCGTGTGATTTCCGTTATAGCGTCGGGCTTTTTATAGTCACTTCCGAATTTGGCAAAAATTTTATTAAAGCTGACTCCGATGCTTACGGTTATTCCGAGTTCCAGCTTTATACGGCGATTAATTTCGAGTGCAATCTCTTTGCCGTTCATATTCTTATTGTCGGTAACATCAAGCCATGCCTCGTCAAGTCCGAACGGCTCGATTTTGTCGGTGTATTCGCTGTAAATTCTCCTCGCCATTTTTGAAAATCGCTTGTACAAATCAAAGTGGGGAGGAACGGTTATGAGGTCGGGACATTTCTGCTTTGCCTGCCAGATTGCCTCACCTGTTTTTATATTATACTTCTTCGCAATCTCATTTTTAGCAAGAATAATTCCGTGCCGATTTTCCGCATCACCGCTCACGGCAACAGGTTTGTTTCTGATTTCGGGATGATGCAAACACTCAACGCTCGCATAAAATCCGTTGCAGTCGCTGTGAAGAATAACCCTGTCCTTTTTATATTTGCTTTTGTCAACGGCACAATTAATATTCACAACGCATCGCCTCGAACATTTGTTTTTATTTAATTATAGAACAAGTGTTCTATAAAGTCAAGCGTAATTTTGTCGCTTGCGGCAAAAGAATCGGTGTATAATTTTGTTTGACTAAATAAAATTTTTAATGTTCAAAAATTTATTCTTGTAATTATTGACAAATATTGTTGAAAGTGATACTATGAGAATCAAATAAGATATCTCTATCTTATTTGATGTAATAAATTTATAACGAATTTATTGTATGGTCGTGAGTTTATTTTTTGCTTTTTTGAAAGGAGATTATTATGAGTATTAAAAAAAGATTAAGCGCTTTGCTGATTGCAGTTGTGTTAATTTCAAGTATAACAATTCTGCCGGTTTCTGCTGCTTCGGACGATGAAATTGATGTCAGTGAGTGCGAAATCTATGCACAACATATTATCAATGATCTTATGTCGACCGGTTGTAAAAGACCTTATGCAGGAAATTATTATAATAAATCCGGTGATTTAGCAGAAGAACTTTTGGATGTTGCATACAAATATGAAAAAGGAGAAGTAACCGCCGTTGTATTGCAAAACAAGTATGACGAAACAAAAGAATTTTATGAAAATCCATGGATAAGTCCTTGTTATGCTGAACAAACCTGTTATGTTGCAGTACACGAGCAAAACTATAATAATTGGTACACTGACGAACAGTGGAATACATTTATCGAAAAGCGAGATAATCTTCTTCAGGCATTAAGGGTTATTGATTCTGATTTAGAACCTGCCAAATGGGGTAGTGTATATGATTATGATTATACAGTTAAACAACAGAAGTATATAAGTAAGTGTTTCTATGAGCTGTTGTACATCTACAATGAAATGACTTGTAAAGATATTATTCAGGGTGATGTAAACAGAGACGGTGTTGTCAGCGTATCGGATGCTACATTAATTCAAAAATATATAGTTGGTGAGGTAAACTTTACCGGTGCACAAGAATTAAGGGCAAAGGTAAATGTGGATTCGTATTCGGTAAGTGTTAAAGATGCTACTCTTATACAAAAATATATTGTTGATCCGAGTATATATTTTTATTCCCGTGGAATCGTAAAAAATGAAAGCGAATTTGCGACATCTTTGGATAACTGGCAGATTTGTTCTCAGTGGTAATTAAAGTTATATCAAAAAAGACTTCGTACTCTGTTGCGAAGTCTTTTTCTGTTTTAACATAACATTACGATTGATTACAGCTGTGTAACTGTCATTTACAAAAACGAGATATTGTGGTAGAATTTACAATGTTAAATTATGTAAAAGTGTCGGATATTACAGATGTTTGTCCGAAAGCTATTTTGTATCGGAGGTTTTATTGATGGAAGCTTACAAAAAGGAATTCATTGAATTTATGGTTGATTGTCAGGTTCTCAAATTTGGCGATTTTGTTACAAAGAGCGGAAGAAAAACTCCTTTCTTCGTAAACACAGGTTTCTACAGAACAGGTGCTCAGCTCCGCCGTCTCGGTCAGTATTATGCAGAGGCTGTCAACAGCAAGTTCGGTCTTGATTTTGATGTTCTTTTCGGACCTGCATACAAGGGCATTCCGCTTTCTGTTGCCGCAACTATCGCAATCAGCGAAAAATACGGTAAGGATATCCGTTATTGCTCAAACAGAAAAGAAGTTAAGGATCACGGTGACAAGGGCATTCTTCTCGGCAGTCCTATCAATGACGGTGACAGGGTTGTTATCATCGAAGATGTTACAACAGCAGGCACTTCAATTGAAGAAACTCTCCCGATTATCAAGGCTCAGGGCGATGTAAACCCAATCGGTCTTGTTGTTTCCGTTGACCGTATGGAACGTGGCAAGGGTACAAAGAGCGCACTTTCCGAGATTGAAGAAAAGTACGGACTTAAAACAACTGCAATCGTAACAATGGCAGAGGTTGTTGAACACCTTTACAACAAGGAATACAAGGGCAAGGTTATTATTGACGACAAGCTCAAAGCCGCTATTGACGCTTACTATGAGCAGTACGGCGTAAAGGAATAACAGCTTTTAATTATTAATATTAATCAGTCGGGGCGGTTTTATCCGCCCCCAAAGTTTGAAAAAACTTATTTTGCGGTGGGGATAATATGGCACGGACAACCGATAACGAACACAGCGGTCATCGTGAAAGAATGCGTAAAAAGTTCATAGAAAACGGCTTTGATGTGTTTGAAACGCACGAGGCTCTTGAAATGTTCCTTTACTATGCTATTCCGAGAAAGGACACAAATCCTCTTGCACATCGTCTGCTTGACCGTTATATCACTGTCGGCGGAGTGTGTGACGCTCCGATTGACGAGCTTATGAAGGAATTCGGTCTGTCTGAAAATGCCGCCGCATTGCTCAAAATGTTGCCCGAAATGGCAAGGCTTTATACCGAATCAAAGATGTCGCATGATAATATCATCGACTATGAAAATCTCGGTAAAATATTTAAAGCAAAATTTATCGGTCGAACAAACGAATGTGTCGCGCTCATGCTCGGTGATGCAAAGGGCAAGATGATTTATTTTGATATAATTTCAAAAGGTTCGCTCAATTCATCCGATATGCCAGTCAGAAAAATTGTTGATTTGTCACTTCGTCACAATGCCAAAACTGCGTTTATAGCACATAATCATCCCAGCGGAACGGCTCTGCTTCGGGAAGTGACCTTGACACAACAATAGTTTTGAAGAGTACGCTTGCAACTGTCGGAGTTGAGCTTATCGACCATTTCATAATAACCGATGATGATTATGTTTCTCTCCGTGAAAGCAGGCTTGCGGGGAACATCTTCTATTATGAAAAGTAATAATGTTCTTTAAAAGAAACATTTGACAATTTAAAACATCTGTTCTATAATTAAAATCGAAATTTTGTTCGGATATGTATTCTGTTACAGGACTTTTGTAATAAAGAGCCTTGTAACAGGAAACATAATAAAAAATCCGTATTTGGAATGTGATGTGTATTATGGAATTTAAACTTCATTCAAAATATCAGCCGACAGGCGACCAGCCGCAGACAATCGAAAAGCTTGTAAACAGTATAAATGCAGGCAACCGTGAACAGACTCTTCTCGGTGTAACGGGTTCGGGTAAAACTTTTACAATGGCAAATGTTATTCAGAAGGTTCAAAGACCGACACTTGTGCTTGCACACAACAAAACTCTTGCGGCTCAGCTTTGCAGTGAGTTCAAAGAGTTCTTTCCGGAAAATGCGGTTGAATATTTTGTGTCATACTACGATTACTATCAGCCTGAGGCATATGTTGCACAGACGGATACTTATATTGAAAAAGACAGTTCAATCAATGATGAGATTGATAAACTCCGCCACAGCGCAACGCTTGCACTTTCCGAAAGACGAGATGTAATTATTGTTGCCTCGGTTTCTTGCATATACAGCCTGGGCGATCCTATTGATTACCGTAATATGGTAATCTCACTTCGTCCCGGAATGGAAAAGTCCCGTGATGAGCTTGTAAAAAAGCTTGTTGAACTGCAGTATGAACGTAATGATGTAAGCTTTACCCGTAATAAATTCAGGGTTCGTGGTGATGTGGTTGAAATTTTCCCTGCCGCATCAAACGATTCTATAATTCGTGTCGAATTTTTCGGAGATGAAATTGACAGAATTTCCGAAATCAATCCGCTTACGGGCGAACTCAAAGCGATTCTGAAACATGCCGCAATCTATCCTGCGTCACACTACATTGTGTCGGGAGATAAGATGAAAAAGGCTCTTGCGGAAATTGACAGGGAGCTTGAGGAAAGACTTGCATATTTTCGTGAAAACGGAAAGCTCCTTGAGGCACAACGACTTGAACAGCGTACAAGGTACGATATGGAAATGTTGCAGGAAATCGGATTTTGTACGGGTATCGAGAACTATTCAAGAATAATGTCGGGCAGAGCGCCGGGCTCATCGCCGTACACGCTTTTAAGCTATTTCCCCGATGATTTTCTGCTCTTTGTCGATGAGTCCCATGTAACGCTTCCACAGGTACGGGGAATGTTTGCAGGTGACTATGCAAGAAAAAAGAGCCTTATTGACTACGGTTTCAGACTTCCGTCTGCACTTGATAACCGTCCGCTCAACTTTGACGAATTCTATTCAAAAATAAATCAGGCTGTTTATGTAAGCGCAACACCGGGCGATTTTGAGCTTGAAAAATCGGCTGTTGTTGCAGAGCAGATTATCAGACCTACAGGACTTCTTGATCCTGAAATTTCGGTAAGACCTACCGAAGGTCAGCTTGATGACCTTGTGTCCGAAATCAATATCCGTACAGCCAAAAATCAAAGAACACTTGTCACAACCCTTACCAAGAAAATGGCGGAAGACCTTACCGCATATCTTGAAAAGCTGGGTATCAGGGTTCGTTATATGCACCATGACATTGACACCGTTGAAAGAATGGAGATTGTCCGTGATTTAAGACTCGGAGAATTTGATGTTCTTGTCGGAATCAACCTTCTGCGTGAAGGACTTGATATTCCCGAGGTTTCTCTTGTTGCCGTACTTGACGCCGACAAAGAGGGATTTCTCCGTTCAACCCGTTCGCTTATTCAGATTGCCGGCAGAGCCGCACGAAACAGCGAGGGTACGGTTATTATGTATGCCGACAGCGTAACACCGTCAATGAAGGTTGCAATAACCGAAACACAGCGCCGCCGTGAAATTCAGAATAAATATAATGTTGAACACGGCATCGTCCCAAAGACTATTGTCAAAAAGGTCAGCGATATACTTGAAATTTCTACTCACGATGACAGTGAATTTAAAAATACAAAAAGCTTTCAAAGGCACAAAAACAACAGTTGATAGAAAAATTGACAAAGGAAATGAAAGCTGCCGCAAAGTTGCTTGAATTTGAACACGCCGCATATCTGCGTGATAAAATCAAAAAACTGCGTGGTGAAAAATGATAAAGGAAGAGTAAAATGCCAAGAAAGAAAACCACCGATTATGATAATACCAGTATCACAACGCTAAAGGGTGCCGACCGTGTCCGTAAGCGTCCTGCCGTAATTTTCGGTTCGGACGGTATTGACGGCTGTCAGCACTCCGTGTTTGAGATTCTTTCAAACTCAATAGATGAGGCGAGAGAGGGTTACGGTAAAAAAATCACAGTTACACGCTATTCCGACGGTTCAATTGAGGTTGAAGATCACGGCAGAGGAATTCCCGTTGACTACAACGAAAACGAAAAGCGCTACAACTGGGAACTGGTTTTCTGCGAACTCTATGCCGGCGGCAAGTATAATAACAACGAGGGTGAAAGCTACGAATTTTCCCTTGGTATGAACGGTCTCGGTCTTTGTTCAACCCAGTACAGCTCCGAGTATATGGATGTTGATATCCGCCGTGACGGCTACCGATACACTCTCCGTTTTGAAAAAGGCGAGATTGTCGGCAAGCTCAAAAAAGAGCCGTACAGCAAAAAGGATACGGGTACAAAAATTCATTGGAAACCCGACCTCGAAGTCTTTACGGATATCGACATTCAGCCCGAATATTTTCTTGACATAATGAAAAGACAGGCTATTGTCAACGCAGGAATTGAATTTGTTTTCCGCAATCAAAACGGCAAAAGCTTTGATACGACAAGCTATAACTATGTAAACGGTATTGTTGACCATGTTGCCGAGGTAGTCGGTGAAAACGGACTCAGCTCAATTCAGCATTGGGAAACCGAGGTTAAAACCCGTGACCGTGACGATAAGCCCGAATATAAGTGCAAAATGGATATCTCGGTTGCATTTTCAAATAAAGTGCATCTCACCGAATACTACCACAACTCAAGCTGGCTTGAACACGGCGGCGCTCCCGATAAGGCGGTGCGGAATGCCTTTGTTTACCAGATTGACAGCTACTTAAAACAAAATAATAAATATAATAAAACCGAAAGCAAAATCAAGTATGACGATGTTGAGGACAGCCTTGTGTGCGTTATTTCGTCTTTTTCAAGTGTTTCATCATATGAAACCAGACCAAAAAGGCGGTTACAAACAAGGGTATTCAGGACGCTATGACTGCATTTCTCCGTCAGAGTCTTGAAGTCTATTTTATTGAAAATCCGCTTGAGGCAGAAAAAATCTGCGAACAGGTGCTTATCAATAAGCGCAGCCGTGAAAATGCTGAGAAAACACGACTTAACATAAAGAAAAAGCTTTCGGGCAATCTCGACATAACAAACCGTGTTGCAAAATTTGTCGATTGCAGAAGTAAAGACACGGAACAGCGTGAATTGTTCATAGTAGAGGGCGACTCTGCTCTCGGTGCCTGTAAACAGGCAAGAAACCCCGATTTTCAGGCAATTATGCCAATCAGAGGTAAAATACTTAACTGCCTGAAAGCCGACTACGATAAGATTTTTAAGAGCGAAATCATTACCGATTTGCTCAAGGTTCTCGGTTGCGGTGTTGAGGTTAAGTCAAAAGCAAACAAAAATCTTTCAAGCTTTGATATGAACGCACTTCGCTGGAGCAAAATTATTCTCTGCACCGATGCCGATGTTGACGGCTTCCAGATCAGAACACTTTTACTTACCATGCTTTACAGACTTACACCTACACTCATTGAAGAAGGCAAGGTGTTTATTGCCGAATCGCCTCTTTATGAGATTACATCCAAAAACGATGTTTATTTTGCATACGATGAGGTTGAAAAGGATAAGTTCATTGAACAGCTCGGCAAGGAGAAATTCACAATTCAGCGTTCAAAAGGTCTTGGTGAGAACGAACCCGATATGATGAACCTTACCACAATGAACCCCGAGTCACGCAGACTTATCAAGGTTCTTCCTGCCGATGCAGAACAGACAGCGGAAATTTTTGATGTTCTTCTCGGTGACAATCTTCAGGGAAGAAAAGATTATATAGTAGAACACGGCAACGAATATATTGACCAGCTTGATGTAAGCTGATTGGAGGTGGAAATAAATGGCGAAAAAATCTTCAAAGACTCCCCGCAGAACTTCACCGTCAAAAACTCACGGTGTAATCAACGGTGCGGGTGAAGTAGTGGAACAGCCAATCGTTTCCACTATCAGAGAGAACTATATGCCGTATGCAATGAGCGTAATTCTCTCCCGTGCAATTCCCGAAATTGACGGATTCAAGCCGTCGCACAGAAAGCTCCTGTATATGATGTACAAAATGGGACTTCTGAACGGCGGAAGAACAAAATCGGCAAACATTGTCGGTGCAACAATGAAGCTCAATCCTCACGGAGACTCTGCAATTTATGACACAATGGTTCGTCTTTCAAGGGGCTATGAGGCACTTTTGCATCCGTATGTAGATTCGAAGGGTAATTTCGGTAAATTCTACAGCCGTGACATGGCGTGGGCGGCTTCCCGTTATACTGAGGCAAAGCTTGACGCAATCTGCAACGAGCTGTTTCGTGATATAGACAAAGATACCGTAGATTTTGTAGATAACTACGATAATACAATGAAAGAACCGTCACTTTTGCCGGTTGCATTTCCGTCTGTACTTGTAAATGCAAACACAGGTATTGCCGTTGGTATGGCGTCAAATATCTGTTCATTCAATCTGCGTGAAATCTGCGAAACAACAGCGGCACTTATCCGTGATCCCGACCATGATATAAAGTCAACTCTGCCGGCTCCTGATTTTACAGGCGGTTGTCAGATTATCTATGACGAAAATGTCATCAATCAAGTCTATGAAACCGGCAGAGGAAGTATCAAGCTCCGTGCAAAGTATGTCTATGACAAGTCTGCAAACTGTATAGATATTCTTTCAATTCCTGCCACAACAACTTGTGAGGTTATCATTGAAAAGGTAATCGACCTTGTAAAGCAGGGTAAAGTCAAGGAAATTTCCGATATTCGTGACGAAACAGGTATTGACGGACTTAAAATTACAATTGACCTCAAGCGTGGCATTGATGCCGACAAGCTTATGACAAAGCTTTACCGCTTTACAACACTCGAAGATTCCTATGCCTGCAACTTCAATGTGCTTATTGCTGGTGTTCCGAGAGTTCTCGGTGTAAAGGCGTTGCTTGAAGAATGGATTGCTTTCAGAATTGAGTGCGTCAGAAGAAGAACATATTTTGACCGCAACAAAAAAGCTGACAAGCTTCATCTTTTAAGAGGTCTTGAAAAAATTCTTCTCGATATTGACAAGGCAGTAAAGATTGTCCGTGAAACCGATGAAGAATCCGAGGTTGTGCCAAACCTTATGATAGGATTCGGAATTGACGAAATACAGGCTGAATATGTTGCCGAAATAAAACTTCGTCATCTTAACCGTGAATACATTTTAAAGCGTACAAAAGACCTTGAAGACCTTGAAAAAGAGATTGCCGAGCTTGACGAAATTTTAAAAAGCAAGGCAAGAATCAAGACAATCATTGTCAAAGAACTCAAATCAATTGCCGAGAAATACGGTCAGCCGAGAAAGAGTATCATAATCTATGACGATGTTGCAAGGTATGAGGAAGAGACTGTCGAGATTCCCGATTATCCTGTTAATCTTTTCTTTACAAAAGAGGGATATTTCAAGAAGATTACTCCGCAGTCGCTCAGAATGAGCGGTGAACAAAAGCTCAAAGACGGTGACGAAATTATTCAGGAGCTTGAGTTCACAAACAACTGCGACCTTTTGTTCTTTACAGACAAGTGTCAGGTGTATAAGGCAAAGGCTGATGATTTTGCACAGACAAAGGCAAGCGTACTCGGTGACTATGTTGCCGCAAAGCTTGGTTTTGACGAAGGCGAAAATGCAGTGAAAATGGTTGTTACAAAAGATTACAAGGGTATGCTGCTCTTTGCTTTTGAAAACGGCAAGGCTGCAAAAGTTCCGCTTGAATCCTACGCAACAAAGACTAACCGTAAAAAGCTCACGGGCGCATATTCCGACAAATCTCCGCTTGTCGGACTTCTCTATATACCTGAGGACGAAGAGGTACTCTTCAAGGCGTCATCGGGAAATATGCTCCTTGTTCACACGGGCGCACTCGCTCTCAAAACAACCCGTTCAACACAGGGTGTTGCCGTTCTCAAGCCCAAAAAAGGTCACAGACTTTTCAGCATAGAACGCTATAAAGACGGTACTTTTACAAATCCAAAGCGTTACAGAACAGGTTCACTTCCTGCAAGAGGTGCGTTGCCCGTGAACGATGATTCAAAAGACGAACAGCTTTCGCTGATTTGATTTTGAAAAAATTAATAAAAATCTTGTAATATCTCTTGAAAAAGCTGTGTTTATGTGGTATTATAAAACAGTTATTAAAGCAGAATTTGTTTTATTCGTATTTATTAAATGAAAGGAAGATAAAAATGAGCATTTGGGGCATTGTTTTAGGCGTATTGCTCGCAATCGTATCTGTTGCCATTATCGTTGTAATTATCCTTCAGGAGGGTAATCAGCAGGGTATCGGTGCTGTAACAGGTGTTGCCGATTCTTATTTCTCAAAGAATAAGGCTCGTTCGATTGATGCGTTCCTCTCACGCTGGACAAAAGTTTTTGCTGCAATATTCGTAATTTTTGTAATTGCACTTAATGTGCTTTCAAAGTTCGGTATACTGTAAGCATATTAACTTAATAATCAGCATAAAATTAACCGTCAGGGCAATCCTCTGGCGGTTTTACTTTTTATATGGAGTTGTTAAAAATGCCTTGGTGGGGAATATGTCTGATTATTTTTGTAACATTTATAACTTTCGCAATTTTGCACTTTCTCGGCAAAAACAAGCACCCGTTCAAACGCTCTCTGCTTTCAATGACTTTGGGAGCGGCAACATTGTTTGCGGTCAATCTGACGGGAGCTTTTACGGGCGTAACTTTGCCCATAAGCCTTTTATCACTTTTGGTATCAATAATAGGAGGAATACCCGGAGTAACGCTTATGCTCGGTCTTAATCTTTTTTTCTGAATAATCACAGAAGGGGCGGTCACATCGACAGCCCCTTAATTGTTTGTATGAAATTTTATACAATGCCGTAAAGTTCCTCAAGAGCCTCACCGACGGTTTCTTTGTCTTTGGTCAGGAGCGCAAGCATAATTTTGTACGCTTTTTTCGGATTGTCAAGAAAATTTTTTTTGAGAATAAGAGCCTGTTCCATTTCGGGAGCATAAACATCAAGCTTCATCAAATCCATATCACCGCCGGATACAGAACATTTAACAGTAAATCCGTTTGAATTTTTTACAATATCAACCTTGTTTTCAATCTCATTTTTCTTTACGGCAAGGAGCTTAACCGCACAAGCGTATGCCTTTTCTTTGATAGAGTACGCAAGAATGCTGTCAAGCTGTTTTGCAATTTCAACACCGTTTTCCGTGAGCGCATATGTTTTGTGTTCATCATCGGCAGGTACAAGGTTACCGTTTGTAACAAGGTCGTCAAAGGCGGAACTTGTTTCAAAATAATTGGCAAGTCCCTGCTTTAGAATTGCCTGTATGACAATTCCTTTGTCTATATTTTCTTTTACAGAATTATACAAATAACATATCAAGGTTTTAATTTCGTTTTTGCTTCTCATTCCACCGGGATTAATACCCTCGTCAAATGTATCGAAAGCCATAAAATCACCTGCTTTTGCTGATAGATTCGTAGTGACAGCTTAATTTGTGCAAAAATAACTTAAATTATATCTGTCTATTGTTATTATAGCACATTATCTTCACAAAAGCAAAGAGGTTGTGCGTATTTATTTTATTCATTATTAAGCAAATTTGCAAGAGTTACACTGTCAAGGTAATTATTGATTAAATTGTCAAGCTGTTGCCAGATAGGATGTGAGGGACACGATTCCATATGATTGCAATGTTCGTGAGTTTTTGAAGTGCATGGGACAGACGCAAGGTCGCCTTCCGTAAGCCTGAGAATTTCACCGAGTGAATAATCTTTTGGTTCTTTGGTCAGCTTATAGCCGCCACCCTTTCCTTTTACGCCCTCAAGCAGATTGCGGTCAACAAGGGTTTTGAGTATGCCTTCCATATATTTTTTGGAAATATTCTGTCTTTCTGCAATTTCTTTGAGCGGAATATATCTGTTCTGCCCGTTTTTTGCCAGATCGACAAGCACATACAGCGTGTAACGACCTTTACTTGAAATCAGCATAAAATTATCCCCTTTTGGCAAGGCTTGCATATTTTGTAAGCCTGTTTTGCTTATATACCTTGATTATATACAAAAAATGATAAAAATGCAATACCAACCATTGACAAAATGGGTTGAAAAGGTTATATTTTAATTATCCACTCCTTTGGTGGGTTGATAATATAACAAGGTGGGATTATGAAATGGCAGACAAATTACTTGATGTAAACGGTTTGACTGTAAGTGTAGAGGAAAAGGAAATTCTGCACGATATAAATCTTAGTATAAACAAAGGTGAAACGCATGTGCTTATGGGACCAAACGGTGCAGGCAAGTCAACGCTCGGATTTGCACTTATGGGCAGTCCTAAGTATACGCTTAATTCAGGCGAAATACTTTTTAACGGAAAAAACATTAACGATGAAACACCCGATAAAAGGTCAAAGGACGGAATTTTTCTTTCATTCCAAAGTCCTCTTGAAGTTCCGGGGCTTTCACTTTCATCATTTATTCGTAACGCTCTTGAAAAGAACCGTGGCAAAAGAATCCGCCTTTGGGACTTTAAAAAAGAGCTCAGACAGGCAATGGAGCTTTTGCAGATGGATCCGTCATATTCCGAGCGTGATCTGAATGTAGGTTTTTCGGGCGGTGAAAAGAAAAAAGCAGAAATTTTGCAGATGCTTTTACTCAATCCAAAGCTTGCAATTCTTGACGAAACAGACTCGGGTCTTGATGTTGATGCGGTTCGCACAGTTTCAAAGGGTGTTGAACACTATCAGAAAAACCGTGACGGTGCATTGCTCATCATCACACACAGCACAGGTATTCTCGAATCTCTCAAAGTTGATTATACCCATATTATGGTAAACGGCCATATAGTTAAAACAGGCGACGCATCGTTGATTGATGAAATCAATGAACACGGTTTTGAGAAGTATCTTGAACTTTATGCAGAAAAGTTCTGACGGAGGTATTAAGATGAAAGAAAGAACATATGTCGATGATGTTGACAGAAGTGTCTACGATATCAAAGACGAAGAAAATGATGCCTACCGTATCAAATCAGTCTTGATGCCTCAATTGTAGAAAAAATTTCAAAGGAAAAGAACGATCCGTGTGGATGCAGAATTTCCGTTTGCAGTCACTTCAAATTTATAATGAACTCAAAGTTCCAAACTGGGGACCGCCCATTGACGGACTTAATATGGACAATATTGCAACCTATGTCCGTCCGAACACAAGGATGACCGCAAAATGGTCGGAAGTCCCCGAAGATATCAAGAATACATTTGAAAGGCTCGGTATTCCTCAGGCAGAGAGAAAGTCCCTTGCAGGTGTCGGAGCGCAGTATGATTCCGAGCTTGTGTACCACAATGTTCGTGAAGAGGTTGCCTCACAGGGTGTAGTATATACCGATATGGAGAGTGCGTTAAAGGGCGAATATGCGACATGGTAAAAAAATATTTTATGAAACTTGTCCGTCCGAATGACCACAAATTTGCCGCACTTCACGGTGCAGTATGGTCAGGAGGTTCGTTTGTATATGTTCCGCCGGGAGTATCGGTAGAAATTCCGTTGCAGTCATATTTCAGACTTAACGCACCCGGTGCAGGTCAGTTTGAACACACGCTCATTATCGTTGACGAGGGTGCAGACCTGCATTTTATAGAGGGTTGTTCTGCTCCGAAATATAACATAGCAAATCTTCACGCAGGATGCGTTGAGCTTTTTGTAAAGAAAAATGCAAGACTCAGATATTCAACAATTGAGAACTGGTCAAAAAATATGTACAACCTTAACACCAAAAGAGCACTTGTTGAAGATGGCGGTACTATGGAATGGGTATCGGGTTCATTCGGTTCTCATGTGTCGTACCTTTATCCGATGACAATTTTAAAAGGTGACCGTTCAAGAATGGAGTTTACGGGCATTACATTTGCAGGCAAGGGACAGAACCTTGATACAGGCGCAAAAGTAGTTCATATCGGCAAAGAAACATCTTCGTTTATGAACACAAGGTCAATTTCAAAAGACGGCGGTATCAGCACATTCAGAAGCTCCGTTGTTGTAAACAAATCTGCCGAAAATGCAAAATCTGCCGTTTCATGTCAGTCACTTATGCTTGATTCAAAGTCACGCTCAGATACTATTCCTGTAATGGATATCAGAACTCCGCACGCAGATATCGGTCACGAGGCCAAAATAGGCAGAATCAGCGATGAGGCTGTATTCTACCTTATGTCAAGAGGTCTTAGTGAAGAGGATGCAAGGGCGATGATAGTCAGCGGTTTTGCAGACAATGTGTCAAAGGAACTTCCGCTTGAATATGCGGTTGAAATGAACAATCTCATTCAGCTTGAGATGAAGGCAGTATCGGATAAGGAGGACATTATGGTTGATAATAAAGACTTAACAGTGAACTTTCTTCCGTCACCCACTTGGAACCGATTGGGAGTGAATCAGGCGAAAATCCGAAATATTCCCTTTGACGGTTGGAACAGTATTCCTGTTCAAAAAGAAATAATCGAAAAATATATAAACAATTCCGATTCGGAAATTTGGAATTCATTTGCAAATATTCAGACAGGTATGGGCGAGGAGATTGACGAAATCTCAAAAATATCACAGTCTGAAAAAATCAGAATATCGGCTGATAAAACAAAAAGCGAAAAGCTGTTTTTTAATTGCAAAAACGGTGAAAACGCTTTTGCAGATGTAGAACTTTACGCTCCCGAAAACACAGAACTTACCGTGTTTATGACAATGCAGTCAGCGTGGAATGCAAACGGTATTTGTGCCGTAAGAACGAAATTTAAAGCTGAAAAAGGCGCAAAAATCAGACTCGTACAGCTTAATCTCCTTTCGCAAAATTTCCGCTTTATAAACGATGTCGGTGCAGAATGTGAAGATAATGCAGCCGCAGAGATATTACAGCTTTTTATCGGCGGAAATGAAACCTATACAGGCACAAAGACAACGCTTTTGGGCAGACAGAGCAATCTTGACCTCAATGTCGGCTACTATTGCAAGGACGAGCAGTTGCTTGATATGAACTATGTTGCCGAGCATATCGGCAAAAAGACCGTCAGCTCAATGAATGCCGGCGGTGTTTTGAGAGATAAAGCACATAAATTATTCCGTGGTACAATTGATTTCCAACTCGGTTCATCGGGTGCTAAGGGTGACGAGAACGAAGATGTTCTAATTTTAGGTGAAGATGTAATCAATCAGACCGTACCGCTCATTCTTTGTGCGGAAGAGGATGTTGAGGGCAACCACGGTGCGTCAATCGGCAGACCGTCTGATGATGTGCTTTTCTATCTTGCAAGCAGAGGTCTTGACGAAGAAGAGGCTTGTAACCTTATGGCTCGTGCAAAGCTTGACGCTTTATGCTCAAAAATCGGTGATGAGGAGCTTGAAACGCTTGCAAAATCCTGTCTGGAGGAGGTTACAGGCTATGCAAATGAAAAACTTTAAGGAAGATTTTCCGCTTTTGCGAGAAAATCCTGTAGCCTATCTCGACAGTGCCGCAACTGCTCAAAGACCTGAATCGGTTATAAATTCGGAAATGGAGTTCTACAAAAAATGCAATGCAAATCCTCTGCGTGGACTTTATGATTTGGGTTTCAAAGCTACAGAATGTTATGAGCAATCCCGTGAAACAGTCAGAAAGTTCATTAATGCAAGGTCGGAGCGTGAAATAATATTTACACGCAATGCAACCGAAAGCCTCAATCTTGTTGCCTACAGCTACGGAATGAATTTTCTTAAAAAAGGTGACGAAATTCTTGTCACTGTAATGGAACACCACAGCAACCAGTTGCCATGGAGAGTTGTTGCAGAAAAAACGGGCGCAGCGGTAAAGTACATTGAATGCAACCCTGACGGCACAATTACCGAAGAACAGCTGAAACAGGCTTTTTCGGAGCGTACAAGGCTTGTGGCAGTAACTCACATATCAAATGTACTCGGTTGCAAAACTCCCATAAAGCGTATCACAGAGCTTGCAAGGGAATGCGGTGCAGTTGTTGTGCTTGACGCATCACAGAGCGTTCCGCACATTCCCGTTGATGTTCAGTCGCTTGATGTAGATTTTCTTGCATTTTCCGGTCACAAACTTATGGCACCCTTCGGAATCGGTGTATTGTACGGCAAAGAAAGCCTTCTTGAAAAAATGCCGCCGTTTTTAACGGGCGGTGAGATGATTGATTCCGTTACAAGGGACAATGTTATCTATTCCGATTTACCGCATAAATTCGAGGCAGGAACGGTAAATGCGGCTGGCGCATGGGGGTTGAAAACCGCAATTGAATATATTCAAAATATTGGTTTTGATACAATCGGCGCTATTGAAGAAGAGCTTACCAAAAGAGCCTTTGACGGACTTATGAAAATTCCTCACATCAATATTCAAGGAAGTAACAACCCGAAAGAGCATTGCGGAATTATCAGCTTTACAATTGACGGAGTTCATCCGCATGATGTCAGCAGTATTCTCGACGCTGACGGTATTGCAGTCCGTGCAGGACACCATTGCGCACAGCCTTTGATGGAATTTTTAGGCATTCCGTCAACAACAAGGGCAAGCATTTATTTCTACAATACGAAAGATGACATTGATGCGTTTTTGAACAGCGTGTCATCTGTCAGAAGGAGAATGGGATATGGAAAATAACAGAAGTTTTTACAATGAAATCCTGACCGATCACAATCTTCATCCAATGCACAAACATCCGCTTGATACGGCAACGGCAAGCCTTGAGGGTGTGAATCCAAGCTGCGGTGATGACATTGTGCTTAATCTTAATATCAAAGACGGTGTGATTACAGACGGTTCGTTTACAGGTGACGGCTGTGCAATTTCCCAGGCGTCAGCGATATTATGCTTGATTTGATCATCGGCAAAACAGTTGATGAAGCCGAACATCTGAAAGATATTTTCCTTAAAATGATTCAAGGCAAAGCAACTGACGAAGAAATTGAAGAGCTTGAGGAGGGCGGAGCATTGTCTGACATTTCTCATATGCCTGCCCGTGTAAAATGTGCAGTTCTCGGTTGGCACACATTTGAAAACATTGTAAAAGAATAATTTACTGAATTTAATATTTTATAAAACACATTCGGGAAACAGATAAAATAATTTCTGTTCCCCGATTTTTATTTAAAAAATCGGGATTAATGTATTAAAATAACTAATACAAATCTTGACAAATATTGCTTTAAAATAGTATAATAAAAGCGCAAAGAGGTGATACTTATGAAAAAGAAATGTACTCTCGTTTTAATATCCGTATTGACAGTTGCCTGCGTTGTATCTGCATATTTGCTTTTCTTTTATAATCCTTCATTTAATATGGTTTACGATTCCGACACGGATTCATATTTTAACAACAGTTACCTGTCCTATAATGACGGAACGCTTGCAGCGGCAGATTACAGAAAAACTAAGGTTACGGCTTATGATTCAAAAAACAATTCAACCGTAAATTTGCCTTCAAACGGTTGTCTGATTAACGATAATTTATTCTATATTAACGGCAATAAGCTCTGCTGTCTTGATACAACAACAAACACACGAAAAATCATAGACACCGATTGCCGAAGCTTTGTTTGTAACAATGAAGTTATTGCTTACACAAAGAATGATTCCGTAATATTGAAAAACTCTGATACTCTTGAAAATATAGGAGATATTAAGTTTGATAATCAGATTTATTATATAAATATTTCAGATGGCAATCTCTATATTGCGGAGCGTATTTTTGAGGATAAAACAGATGAATACGGTTACAGCTTCAAAGTAGGAAAGCAGTATATTTTCAAAAAATATGACCTAAAATCCTGCAAATTGCTCAAAAGTAAAAATGCAAATTATGTAAACGGACTTCGCTATGTAACGGTATGCAAAGATACTTTCTATTTCTTTTGCGATGAAACCCAAACCGTAAACAATGTATGTCTTGATAAAGATGTAAATTATCCGACAATTCAGCATCCCGATGTTAAATTTATTACATCCAATAGCGATTGTGTTTACTACATATCCGAGAAAACAGAATCGGCGATAATACGCAAAACGGTTGAAAGCCCTATAACGGTATATGGAAACTCGAAGTCGGCTCTAATAAACCTGTTAAAATTGCTGACAAATGCGACTGTGACGAACTGCTTGCAACAAAGAATTTCTTGTATTGTTACACAATTAACTACATTTTGCCTCGAGGAGTGGCTAATTCATGGGTGAAAGGTTACTTAATTGATCAGCTTGCAATAAGCTGAAATTCATGAAAATACAGTAAGAAAGCATGATGATTTTTAACGGTAATTACTGCTAAAATTATTCACGCTTCCCTGTTATATATTCCAAATTTGCCGACAAAGCCGCATAATTTGTTGCATATTGGATTTTTTATAGTTATAATTAAATTGTTAAAATTATAATATCTGTTTTGATTTTAGAAGTATGGTATGCTGATAAAATATTTTAATGATATTTGCTGTAATATAGACTTATCAAAATTTGGTGTTTAAGGAGAGAGTTATGAAAACCAAATTAAATTGCTATTATATTCTGAATACCCTTTTATTAATAAGCGGTATTGCTTTTGATTTCATATTGTTCTTGCATCCGTTTTTTATTTCTGTTGCAATGAAAATTATTATTGCAACAGTATTGTGCGTTGTGGTGATTTTAGATGTATTTGTTTGTAAACAATTACTGTCTGAGGGTAGTTCAAAAATGCCGAAAACGGAGTCGATTTTTGTATCTGTTCTTACATTTGTTTTGTTAATATCACAAAGTATTTATCTGACAATTATTACACTTATGGGTGCAAATGAAATATTAGGTACGATAAAAGCTATTCATTATGTTGTGTTAATTTCAATAATTTTGTTAGTTGCAACTCGACTGCATAATAAGTACATAACTAAAAAACACACTTTAGCTTTTGGTATTGATATTATAGCAATTGTGATGTGTCTAATCATTTGTGCCAATTGCGTTTTGTGTCTTATAAACGGGAATGATTTGTTTAGTTATATTGCAATTAATGAATATAACAAATTGAACTCTTAATGAGGTGATATTATGCCGAATTTTAAAGAATTAAAAAATAAAATCAAACACGGAGATTTTCAGTTTGTATATGACGAACTTAAAAAATCCGACTTTGAATATACACTTGAGAACATTGAAAAAGAATTTTCATCGGTTGATAACCGAGATATGTTCTGTTATCTTCTTTATGTGGTTTCAAATGAGAATACACCCAAGCATACAATTCTGTTGTGTGATTATCTAATGTATTCAGGTACATTTTTCTACAATCGTGAAACAGTAATTAGATATTTGCTCGACAATTGCCTTGTTAAAAACAGCAATGATATCACGCTGATTGAGTGGATTTTGTCAATGTATGAATACAACCCCGATTCACCGTATAATGAGAAAGAAATTGCAAATTTCAATTGCATTTACGATTCTTTAAAATGATGGTGTTAACTATGAAAAATTTCAATTACAAAAATATTAAGTCGGTAGAAAAAATTCATTTACTTTTGTTGTTATTCATTGTAATGTCTACGATAATTAATTTTATTGTAAACTTGATGAGTTGTACCGAAAACATCTTTTTGACAAGTCTGTGTTTGCCGATTCAGTTTGTGTCAAGGTTTGTTGTAAGTCATAACCCTTTTGAAATTTCAGTTTCAATTGTTTTAATAGCTGTAACTTTAATTATGTTGTTTTGGCTGTTTAAAATGTATTCATCGGATAACATGAAAAAGTGGCTTGCAAGCGGTATAACGGCAATTTGGTGCTTGCTAATCGGCTCAATTATACCTATTTTGCTTGATTCCGATTTAATCGGTCAATCTGTAAATAATCTCACATATGAAGAAAAAGCAAACGAACTTCTTTTGTGCGTATGGTTTGGAATTGCTTGCTCCATTTTCTGCGGAATTCTCTTTTTTATTCAAATTTCAAAGTATGCAAAATTTATGGATAGGAAATATGACAACCCTATGAAGGCTGTTGCATATGCAGAAAAGAAAAATAAAAAGGAATATTACCATACCTTGAAAAAGCCTTTGATTTTGCCGACTGTTTATGCAATTATTCCGCCGATTACCTGTAGTTTTCTAATATATTTTGGTGTCAAGTCTGCATTCCTTATCTGTTTTATTTATGTGTGTTTAGGTATAGGTATAGTGTATCATACGGCATACAATATTTCTGATTTTATAAAATCGGAAAATTAAAATATAAAAGTAACATCAATCCAAAATTATAAATGCAAACTAATTGTAATGCATATACTGCTGATGTTGTTGTATTGCATTTCATTGGTGATAATATTACTTTGTATTTAAAATATCGAAATCAGATAGGAAGTATACTATGGGAGATTGCCTTAAAAATTTATTTGTGCAACAATTTGATTCGTTTATGGCAGAACACGGTTATAAGCAAAATATAAGTTGTTTCAGTAAACTTTATAATGATATCTTTGCGAGAGTGTATCTGTTCTATCATTATGATAAAAATCATGACGAACTGCAATTTGATGTTATTCATAGTTTTACTCCATTGATATTTGAGATTGACACAAAGTGTATATGTGACGGAGATGATGATTTTTCATTAAGCCGTTTGTCAGGTGAGGAATATATTGCCGATGCAACCGATAAATCAGATGTTACAAATTGTATTAGCAGAATGTTTTCAAAATACAGTGAATTATATGAGTCATTTTTTAGTGCAAAATCAGTTTCCGAATATCTTGACAAATATCTGATGTATGACAAATTAATCTGCTTAGGTAAGGAAAAGTTAGAAGAAACTAATGATTTTTGGGATTAGACTTCATTTATATTTATTTGTATTTGAAAGAATATAACTCGGCAGAAAATGAAATTGAAAAGTATCTGAAAATGCTAAATGACGATATGAATGATTTAAAAAATTCCGCACCGGTCAATTATGACAGAATCAGGGAATATGAAACAGACATATCATATTTTAAAAATCTTAAAAATGCAATTTTATCTGACAATGTCAATGTACTGAAAATTGAAACAGATAAAATGAAAGACAATATAAAGATAAATCAAACAAAGCTGAAAAATTTATGAGGTGATACGATGTATTCGGAATTATTAAAAGCTTTTCAAAGCAATAAAAATTGCAGTTTTTATACAGATGATGAATGTGACAAGTTTATTTACGGCAAGATTATTGCACTTAACGAAGATGAGGTTGCAATTCAAATGTACAATACAGACGGAACTTGTGACGGTGTAATTGTAAAAATGGTATCTGATTTCTTCAGAATCGAGTATGATTCAAAGTATAATCAAAAAATGGAGAAACTTATTGAAACGGATACTTTTGAAGACAGCGTTGAAATTGACGGTAACGCTGTATTTGATTCCGCAATAAAATCCGCAATAATTAAAAACTTCATAGTAAGTATAGAATTGCTGCACAGCGGTAATGAGAATATCACGGGATTACCATTGTCGCTGGAAAACGGAATCTGCACCGTCAGACAGATAGACGATTACGGTTGTGATGACGGAGTAACTTTGTTTGTATTCAATACCGCAACGCAAATTACAATCAATGCAAAGTATGAAAAATTACTTTCAAGCTTAATGAACAAGTGATATGGAAAAATGAATAATTTGTTATTTGAAAAAATATGGGAAGATGCTGATTTTTATCAAATTATTGTAAAGGCATTAGCCAAAAATATTAGTGCTGAAACAAAAGTATATGTCACAAAAGAAAACATAATTGCTTTGTCGGAATCAATCAAAAATTTGATTGATAAGCACCATAGTGAATTTTACTGGGAAATAGGCGATACTGATTTGTGTGCGGAGTCATTTTTCTCAATAGGGCTTGCTGAATACGATAATCTCGGACACTATAAGTTCGTGCTGAAATTCGGTTTTCAAAATGACGATAACAAGAACTACGGTTGTTCATTTCCAATGACGACCGAAACAGGTTTGTTATTACATTTTGCCGAAAATGTGTTGTTGCTCAATAAAGATAATTCTTTTGAAAGTTGCATGCTGAATGGTAGGTTGTGATTATATGGAAGTTATTGTTTTTAGCGTAAGTGTTAATCATGTTAATGGTTCTCTTTTAGATTTTACATTTCTTATCCCGTATGGATTGTATTTACTTTTGTGTTTCTTGTTAAAAGAGTTTATTAATTCACTTTATTATAAATCTATTAAATCGGAAGTATCAATTTCTAAAAAGAGATTTACTACTATTAAACATTTTGTCTATGATACCTTAATAGATTTACCAAACAGCAAATTTGTTTTAATGATTGATGAGGAAACGAAAATAATCACACCGGCAGTTTATACTAAGCGAAACGGTAGGGTTTCTATGATTAACAGGAATGCTGATTTTGATGTGTATGAACAAATTGAAATTAACAACGGTTCATTTTCAAAAGATTACACATTTATCAGAAGTTACAAAATCAGAGATAAAAAGACAGGAGAACAGGTTCTTTTTGTGGCAGTACCAAATCGTGAAACAGATATTCTCGCATATTCCGATTCTGCACATAAAGCCGACAAAACCGTAACTTTCGGCAAATTCAGAATATTCTGCTTTATTGAAACTGACAATAACCTCTACACGGATTTGATTGTTGATTCCGAAAAGATTCATCTTGAAAAATCTAAAAGAAAAGGTATGTACTTTATCGGTCTGGATGAAGTTACAAAAGAAAAGTAATGCGTTATAAGCGATTTGAGGTGATTGTATGGAAATGCTGTATTTGATGCTTTTTTTCATTGCATTGTTGGCAGTAAGCTTTATTCGCCTGCTTATTACAAACTCTGCCATATATGCAGTCAAAGTGCGAAAATTTACCGATAAAAAACGATTTATATTAAAAGTAAGCGTGTTTTCCGAGCTTGGTATATTGATTTCATTTTTTCTGTTTTCACTCATATGGACGGTGATGTGCTTATGCGTATCTAATTTTGATAATATTTTCAAGAAAATTGCGGACAGTATTTTGTTTGGCTTTCTCGGAATCTGACGATAACTGGTTCAGGACATTACAGCGGAATAATCGTTGCATTTTTTGAAATTCTCACAGCCTACGCATTTATATATCTGTTTAATCAGACCGTTGTATATAAAAATCTGAATGTTCCCGAAAAACAGAAAAGCAAATTACTTCACATTGTTTCATTGTGCAATGTACCGTATCTGTTGTTTATTCCGATTCTTAAAATTAGTTTTGTAAGCAACATTATGAACGATATTATCATCGGTATGATTTATTGACCGTACATAATATAATGAAATTTAAGCATAGAAAAAGCCATCGCTTTCGGTTCATCACGATTTTTTGTGGGATGGTGAACGGACAGACGGAATAGAAAAATAGCGAATCAAGGTAAAAAAGAAGTCTTCATCACGGTAACCGTAGCCGATTCGTTTAGCGACCTTGATCTTGTATCTATTCTAATTAATAATATAGTTGCTTATTTAGATGACTTAAACAAAATGTACACAACATCGAAATATGATACGGCTATAAAATTTTTGAAATTTTGGTCAGTATTTATATTGTTTGCTATGTTTGCGTATGGTTATTCAAGCATTGGCAGATATGAATATATGACTTTTAGATAAAGAAAATATTAATAAGTATTGCTTTTTACAATGTCTATTGATACAATACAATCAGAATATGTATTTTCATTGCGTAAAAAGCGTATATACAAAAAAGACCGACTTCAAAATCAAATTTGAAATCGGTCTGTAAATTTTAAAAAATATCCGAACGGAATTTATACTATTCGATTACATCTTCGGCTATAACAGCTTCCTGTCTTTTTGTAATCTGATGGTCTTCATGCAAAACAATGCAGTATGTAACAGTTGATATGAGTGCAAGAATAAGTACAACCGCAATAAGTCTTTTGATGTATTTGCCTGTTCTTATTTTCTTGACAACATAGGGAATCCCCGTTATTGTTCATTGCCCTTGTCCTCTTTTAAAATATTTAAAATACTCTCTACACCGCTGTATGCATTATGAAAACTCTCCAAAAGGTTTTCATAATATGCCCGACCTTCGTCCTCGATATGATAATAAATTCGTGTGCGCTTTTTGCCGACAAGCTTTGAATATTCGCTGATTTTTCCTTCGTTAACAAGCTTGTAGGTGACTGCGTAAACGGTGTTCTGAGATATGGACAGGCATCCGTTTGATTTTTCTTTTATGAATTTTACAATTTCATACACATAACTGTCATGCTCACACAAAATGGCAAGAATCAGTATGTCCGTAATTCCGCTGAAAAATAATTTTGCTTTCCCATAGATACCTCCCGATATACATTATACACACTTAATCACTAAAATCAATCTAATACATTCAAGAAGAATTTAATATGAGCAGTTATTACAGCAAAGCCTTTTGTTGCCGACATTGTGATTTTTTCGTTATTAGTATTCGGGAAAACCGAATTGACCAAAAAAATTTCTTTGTTAATTAATCTCATCAGCCATGATATCACCATACGAATTGTTGATTTCGTTTGAATTCTTTTTGATATAGCCAAATATGAAAAGTAAAATAACAGATAGGATGTTTTAAATGAAAGCAAAGAAAATTTATTATACAATTGTCGTAGGATTGCAAAGTTTACTTATACTATTGTTGCTTGTAAATGTAGGTTATTGTTTGGTTACTTCGGATTTAACTATGTTTCCTACAACTGCATTGTATTTGAATTTTTATCCTTTTATGAATTTTTTTAAAACACATAATCCGTATGATTTGATTGTGTTTATATCTTTGTTGTTTTTGCTGTTTGCAATGCACTTTGCAACAATATACATACTTTTCAAAAAGGTTAAAAGAATATATGCTTGGGTAGTTATAGTTAATGCTTATTTTTACGCTTTAACTATGTATAGCGACTCAGATTTAGTTTATGTCTTTCACGATATTGAATTTTCAATCTATATTTACAGTAATTTAGCAATGTTTTTATTGCTGTTGATTGCAGCTTTATTAAAACTCTACCGTAAGAGGGTTCATATTAATTCAAGCCTTGCAGAGGATTATTTTTTACCCAATGAAGAGGATGACAGACCGGAGGATAAATGTGACGGAATAATTCAAGGAAGTATTTTAGCTCCGATTTTCCAGACAGCTTGCTTTGCATTTTCTTTGATTACAAAATATTTTGGTTCGCTTTTGGAGAGTTATTTATATGTGTTTTATACTGCATTTATAATTGCTTCAATCTTTATGTTTGTAATGTCTTATCGAGATTACAAAAAAGCAGTACAATCAAATGCTTTTTCGGAAGAACGAATTGCAAAAGTTGAAAAATACATAAAAATTCAACCGATTACCTTTGCACTTTTTCTCGCATCGGCAGTTTTGATATTTGCATTTTGACAGTAACAAACTCTACAATAAAATAGGGTAGAACAACTGCTGTATGGAGCTCGAAAGAGCCCCCTTTTTAATGCTTGAACAGAATACAAATTTATTGTGATGACAAACCACTTTACAGCTATGTAAAATTTTTATACAGATATAATGATGAAATAAAAAATATCGAAATAAGAATAAACCTCCTGCACAGAGTAAAATCCGTTGCAGGAGGTTTTGTTGTACGAAAAATTATATGGGTTTAATTATTGGCATATTTGTTGGAATCTATATGTAAAATTTACAGAACCTGAAAATATGCATTATTGATACTTTGTCGGGACAGGGCACACATCAGTTTTTGCTGTTTGCAATTGCCTGATCAATCAACTTTTGCAGCTTTTCGGACTGCTTTTCGGAGGTTATTGAACCGACAATCGGCTCTCCCACAATATTACCGTTTTTATCGACAACATAAGTTGTGGGGTAGGAGTACAATCCGGATGTGAATTCTCCGGCTTTACTTTTTGAATCAAACCAAATGTTTTTGTAGGTCACACCCTTTTTTGCCAGAATATTCTTTGCGTCAGAGATAGCCGTTTTGTCACCGTCAAGTGTAAATGAATTGATTCCTACTACTGCTCCGCCTTTTTTTGCAAGCTGTTTGTTCAGAGCTTCCAGGTCGGCAAGTTCTTCCACGCAGGGATTGCAGGTGGTAAACCAGAAGTTTACTACGGTAACGGTATTTTTTGCAAAAAGCGTACTGCTCTTAACTTCATTTCCGTCAAGATCCTTGCCGTCAAATGTCGGGAATTTCATCAGATTATCCTTTTCGACGGGCTTACCGTTTTCAGCCGGAACGCTCATATCTCCATCAGACGGTTTTTCTCCGCATCCGGGAAATTTTTGTTCCAAAACTGTCAGCTTTCCTTCAATTTCCTTAATCTCTTCGGCGCCTTTATTAAGCAGTTTCAACTCATCAGCACTGAATTGATCCTTGATACCGTCAATTGTTTTCAGAAGAAAATCGCCGTAGTTTTTGCCGTCCTCATTCATCGCCATACCTTTATCGGCTGAAGCAAATACCTTTTCCCAAAGCTTGCTGTTTTCGGAAAGAATAGCATTTTCCTGTGCCATCAGTTTTTGATGCAGGTCGGCGGCCTCGTCTTTTGTTTTCGGATTCACAGCTGTCAGCATAGCCGTTTCGCTTTTCTTATTTGCAGTAGTATTCGTCGTATTGCCTTTGGCTGTGCCACAGGCGGCAAAGCTTAACAACATCATCAGGGCAGTCAGTAAGCTTAAAATTTTAGTCGTTTTCATAGTGTTTACTCCTTTTCTGTTTCAATTCCTGTTTTAATTTCTGTTTTAATTTCTGTTTCAATTTTTTGTTTTGCTGTTTCCGCTTTTTTAGCGGGACAATCATTTTCTTTTCCTTTGCCAAAGCCGTAGCAAAAGCTGACCGCCTCGACAGGACAGGCACGGATACACTTACCGCAGCGTATGCATTCGGTATGGTTGGGAGTTTTGGTTACATCTACATCCATCTTGCATGCTTTGGCACATTTTCCACAGGAAATGCACTTGTGTTTGTCTACTTTCATTCCGAAAAGTGACACCTTGTTAAGCAATGCATAAAATGCACCGAGAGGACACAGCCACTTACAGAACGGTCTGTAGAAAAGCACACTCAGTACGATTACTGCGATCAATATGCCCAGCTTCCACGAAAAGAGCGTACCAAGTGCGGCACGGATTCCCGAATCGACAGCGGAAAGAGGGATTGCCCCCTCGAGTACCCCTTGAGGACAAAGATACTTACAGAAAAAAGGATCTCCCATATCCGCATCGTTTGTAATGAGCATCGGCAGTAAACATACAGCAAAAAGCAAAACTGCATATTTTATGTATGTCAGCGGTTTCAGCTTTTTAGTGGGAAGCTTTTTTGTCGGCACCTTATGTAACAGTTCCTGAAGCCATCCGAACGGACACAAAAAACCGCAGATAAACCGCCCGAGCAGAACCCCTATCAATATGAGGAATCCTGTGATATAATATGAAAAACTGAATTTTGACGAACCCACCACTGCCTGAAACGAGCCGATTGGGCAGGCTCCCGATGCCGCCGGGCAGGAATAGCAATTCAGTCCGGGCACACAAACAGCCTTTCCTTTGCCTTGATAAATTCCGCCCTTAAAAAAATTCGGCAGATGAATATTACTCAGCAAAGTTGCTCCTGCTTGAATAAGCCATCGAAAGCGTGAGAGGAACTGCGATACACCGCCTCTTTTTTTCTTCGGTTCTTTGTTATCCAATTCCCACACACTCCAAACATAGCCGGATTGCCTTGCTTAACACGGTTTCTGCCTCTCCGCGCAGAGCTCCGTAACACAGCATCGTAATTCCGCAGATAATCAGTACGATCTGAAATACGGCTTTTTTCTTTCGAGTCAATTCGGTCACCCCTTTCTTTTGTGCTTTCATTGTAGCACAGAGGATGTAAAATCTCTGTTAAGAACGAAAATTTAACAAAAACTTTATGCCTTAGCGATATAATTAAATTATCAAAGAAATATTAAAACATAACAAGGAGAGTTTCTATGCGTATTTTAGTAATTGAAGACGAGCGTGCGCTGTGCGAGACAATTGTTCGCAGCCTTAAACGACTGGCATACAGCGTTGATTTTTGCTATGACGGAAACAAAGCAAATGAGTTGCTCGGAATGGAAAAGTACGATCTTGTTTTACTTGATCTGAATTTACCCGGTGCAGACGGGATGACGGTACTGCGAACTCTGCGACAAACCGACAGAGATACCGGAGTGTTAATTCTTTCGGCACGCTGTGAGGTTGCCGATAAGGTGGAGGGGCTGGATGCCGGAGCAAACGATTACCTGACAAAGCCTTTTCATTTGGAGGAGCTTGAGGCACGAATACGCAGTCTGACTCGCAGGCAATTTACACAAAACAATGTTGTTTTGAACTGTGGAAAGGTTGCTTTTGACACCAAAGCCCGTGTTGCCGTTGCTGACGGTCAGGAGCTGTCACTTACCCGAAAAGAAATCGGAATACTTGAATATTTACTTCTTAATCAAGGTCGCCCCGTCAGTCAGGAAGAACTGCTCGACCATGTTTGGGATAACAGTGTTGACAATTTCAGCAATTCAATAAGAGTACATATTTCTGCATTACGAAAGAAACTGCGTGCGGCACTCGGCTATGACCCGATTCGCAATCGCATTGGTGAAGGATATGTTATGGAGGAAGAAAAAGTATGAAAAAGCTATCCTTGCAATGGCGCATAACTCTGATGACTGCACTTCTTATCGGAGCCACCTGCATTTTTATGAATGTTCTTATCGGTTATTCCGGCAGTCATTACATGGATTCCATAGGCTCTTATGTTACAGGTTACGGTGATACGGACAAAGGAGAACCTGACTTTTTCGATCCCGAACACGAAAAGCTTGATCGTGAATTGACTATTGTAATCAACGGAGCACAGGAATCCTTTATCGCTACCAATTGGTATATTACGGCGGCGGCAACATTGTTAGGCGGTGTGCTTGCGTATTTTTTAAGCGGGCATGCACTTAAGCCTCTGCGTACTTTTACCGCTCGGGTTGAAAAGGTTCAACCTAACAATTTGATGGATATGAAGATAACCGAAGAAGTTCCGCCTGAACTGAGACAGTTTGTCAAGTCGTTCAATCGGATGCTTGACCGTCTTGATGAGGGATTTACCGCTCAACGACAGTTCACGGGAAACGCCGCGCACGAGTTGCGTACGCCGCTTTCGCTTATGCAGGCACAGCTTGAACTTTTTTCGGCAGAGCATCCCGAGGCATTGCCTGAAACGGCGGAGTTCCTCCGATTGTTGCGTGAGCAGACCGAACGAATGACACAAATGACAAAAACCCTGTTGGAAATGAGTGAGCTTCGCACAGTATCGTGTGCCGACCGCATAGAGATAGGTCCTATGGTAGAAGAGATTTTCACTGACCTTGCGCCCCTTGCAGAGAAAAACAACATTACACTTGAAAGCACGGGCGATGCTGTTATGACAGGCAGTGACACGCTGATTTATCGTTTGTTATATAATCTGACCGAAAACGCTATACGCTACAACCGTTTTGACGGTACAGTGAATATTACCGTAACGCACAAAGACAATCAGCTTGTTATTACGGTTGCGGATACCGGCTACGGCATCCCCGAACAATACAGAGAAAGTATTTTTCAGCCCTTCTTTCGTGTGGATAAATCCCGAAGCAGAGAATACGGCGGCGTAGGATTGGGACTTTCTTTGGTGTGGGAAATCGTTGCACTGCACAATGGTAAAGTTCGTGTGGAAGAAAGTTCGGAAAAGGGTACTGCTATAGCAGTAAAGTTCCCTACAGATGCGATAAAAATTTAATATTTTGCGATTTTTTCTTAGTTAATTGTTGAAATTGCCGTAGCTCTGTGCTATACTATAATTAATTAATCAATTAGTTATTAAAAAGGAAGCGAACATTATGAGAACAACAGAGGAACAGCACAACGAGCGTAAGAGGGAGATGATGGAAAAATGCTTTGAATGCTATGCTGAAAACGGTCTGAACGGTACGGGTATCAAGGCTTTGGCGGCAGCGTGTGGCTGTACAACGGGAAATCTGTATTCCTATTTCAACAGTGTGGATGACTTGATTATTGAATCAACTGCATATTGTATGGAAAAGGTCGAGGATGATTTTATGGAAAAAGCTCCAACCGACCCGAAGGATGTTGTTCGATTTGTGAAAGAGGTTCCGTATTGGACCGCAAAGAAGCACGGCAAAAAATATCGTCTGATGTATCAGGTCTATACCCATCCGAAATATATTGAGCACGGCAAAAAATTCTTTGAGGGGGTAAATGAGCGCTATACCGAGTATGCCAAGCGGCTTGAGCCGAAAATCGGCATTCCGTACACGGTGATTACACCGCTCATTTTTATATTTGTTCGTGCCTGTGTACATTATGCTATGTTTGAGGATGAATATTATTTAAAAACCCAAATGGAGGTCTTAAAACAGGGTGTTGCCCTGTTTACTGATAAATACCGTTCACAATATTTGAGAGGAGGCAATGATAAATGAAAAAACGAATCTGTTATATTACCACCGCACTCTGTCTTGTGCTTTGCATCGTACTTTGCATTGCATTTGCTGCTGTATGCAGTAAGGCGGAAAATAGCAAAGCCGTGTTGCCGGAGGTGCGAAACAACGGCACAGCAATCCAATGGAGAGATACCGCCGAAGAGGAATGGCACGATCTTGTAGCTCTTGACACGCTCAGAGGTGCTGTCGGAGAAAACGGCAAGGACGGAGCCGACGGTAAGAACGGAATAAACGGTACTGACGGTAAAAACGGCATTGACGGAAAAAACGGTACTAATGGAAAGAACGGTCTTGACGGCAAAGACGGTACTGACGGAAAAAACGGTCTTGACGGCAAAAACGGTCTTGACGGCAAAAACGGTCTTGACGGCAAAAACGGTACTGACGGAAAAACGGTCTTGACGGTAAAAACGGTCTTGACGGTAAAAACGGTCTTAACGGAATAAACGGTACTGACGGAAAAGACGGTGCTGACGGCAAAGACGGTACTGACGGCAAAAACATAGAGGTACAAAGAACAACAGAATATATACAGTGGCGCTATGAAGGAGAAAATTGGCAAAACCTTGTTGCCATTTCCGATATAAAAGGACCCACAGGGCAGAACGGTAAGGACGGAGCAGACGGAAAAACACCGGAGTTCCGTGTAAATGAAAACAATCTTCAATGGCGTTATGTCAGTGACGAAATATGGTTAAATCTTTACGATCTTTCAAATTTGAAAGGTCTTGACGGAAAAGACGGAATCGACGGAAAGAACGGTGTCGATGGTCTTGACGGCAAAAACGGTGATACACCGTTCATCGGTGAAAACGGCAACTGGTGGCTCGGAGTGACCGACATGGGTGTAAAAGCCGCAGGTGTTGACGGTGAAAAAGGCGACAAGGGAGATAAAGGAGATGCCGGAGAGAACGGTAAGGACGGAGCAAACGGAAAAACACCGGAGTTCCGTGTAAATGAAAATAATCTGCAGTGGCGTTATGTCGGCGATGAAATATGGCTTAACCTTTACGATCTTTCAATTTTGAAAGGTCTTGACGGCGCAGACGGTAAAGACGGTGTTGACGGCAAGGACGGTGCGGACGGTAAGAACGGTGTTGACGGTAAGGACGGTGCCGATGGTAAGGACGGAACAAACGGACAAAACGGCTCTGACGGCAAAGACGGAAATACGCCGTTCATCGGTGAAAACGGCAACTGGTGGATCGGAACGACCGATACGGGAGTGAAAGCCACAGGTGTTGACGGTGAAAAAGGAGACAAAGGAGACATCGGTGAAAAAGGCGAAAAGGGTGACAAAGGAGATAAAGGCGACAAGGGTGACGCAGGTCAGAACGGCAGCTGTTCGGGATATTTTACGGAGAGGCAAACGCTCCGAGGACAGTACTGAATAACAGTCGTGTCAATATTTCTGTCTACGAAAAAATAAACAAGGGCGGCTTGATTTCATCCTACAGGAATAATATTACCCTCAAAAAAGGACATATTTACAATGTCTGCTTAAGCGGTTCTCTCGAAGTTGGTTCAAACGAATTTAACAACAGCGGTAATTACTCTATTCAGATGACGGACGGTTATGATGACGATCTGTGCAGGGAGCTTACACGAATAAAAAGGGACGGGGCAAAAATACCGTATACCAATGATCAACATTCCTTTAATTTCAACAGAATGTATGATGCGTCAAATAAAGACATTACATTGCAGTTGAGTTTTGAAAATTCGGCATACAATACTTATCTCGGTGGCTTCAGAGGTACTATTACAATAACTGCTCTTGATTAAATTTATATAACGGAGGTGGCGAAAAATGAAAAAACGAATACTTAGTATCCTGCTGACTTTATGCATGATGCTCTGCCTTACGCCGATAAGCGTATTTGCAGAGGAGGTTGGGGCATGGGGCTCTGCTGCGATAAAGCTTGGCGCAGACGCACTGAATAAAACTGTAAACACAGAGATCGCACCGACTGTGTATTTCGGACAAAACCATGAAAATAATCCCGCTGCATGGCGAGTTATCGGTTATGACGGAAACGGTGTTACAAGCGCACAAGGGGATATTACCCTGCTTGCGGCATATAATATGGGTTTGTCAAAGTTTGGCTCGAGTGCCGCTTATGCAGACAGCGATTTGAAAACCGCAATAGACGCGCTTGCGGAAAAACTGACGACAGAAGAAAATGCTGCCGTAAAGAAACAGACGCTTGCAAGCGGAAGTTACAACAGAGAAAATACCGACTGTGTAGCAGGAGCTCAGGTGGATAACGCTGTATTCTGGCCGCTTTCCACAGCGGAAGCGTCTGCGGTAAACAATGATCTGCGAATTGCGGATAAAAAATATCCAGATTGGGCGTCAAGCTATTGGTGGCTGCGCTCCCCGGGCAGCTCCGTTTACGTTGTCGCCGTCGTGAAAAGTAATGGTTCTGTCTCCTGCACCGGGCACTCTCTCGGCACTGAGATTGGTGTTCGTCCCGCTTTTAACTTAAATCTGAACTCTGTCCTTTTTGCATCTGCCGCCGTGGGCGGAAAGCCTGACGGAGGATTGACCGAAGTTTCCAAATACAGCGGAAACGAGTGGAAATTGACGCTTTTAGATAATAGCAGCAATTTTGCCGTAACGGAAAAAGCTGTCAGCGCCGCCCCCGACGATACCGTTGCGCTTCATTACACCGGGGCGTCCGCATGGCCAAATGAATATATCTCCGCCATCATTGCGGATAGCAGCGGCGCACAGTATTATGGCAGGATCACGCGTCCTGCATGGGAAACGGAACGGTTGAAATCAAAATCCCGTCCGACCTTGCACCGGGTGACTATACCATGAAGGTCTTCAGCGAGCAGTATAACGGTGATTATAATACCGATTACGCAAGTAATTTCACAGACATTGCGCTGACGGTGGAAAATCAGCCTGACGAGCAGTTTACCCTCGCCTCAGGTGGCAGATACTATTTTGACCTTTCGGCAATGAATATTTCAGGAACGGTAAACAGCAATCTACCGGACAGCACACTTCATTATGTGCCTTTTACCTATGTGGGTACGGTCAACGCTTATAAGCTCACATCGGAAATGGCAACCACCGAGGAGTATGCTCAGAAGAATAAATATCCCCACAGCCTATTCATTGCGGACTATGCCGTAACGCATACGGTAAGATGGGATGATCTGAATACCACAGGTCTGATTTTCGGCAAGAACTATGCCGTCGGCGGCGTGGACTATACCCTGCGCACACCGTCTGTGGGAAGTGACTGTACGGGTTTAGACGATTCCCAACGCGGCGTGCCCCAAAGCAACGAATGGGACAGGATACTGAACAAGGACAGCAGCTACATCAAAAACTGGAATGGCATATATTCGTGGGGGCAGGACACAACAAGATACAACTCGTCGCTCCGTGCGGTTCGCGGGTACGATTCGGGCCGACGCTGGAACGACGACGATGCTACGGACTCCCTCCCGCTCGTCGGTTTCCGCCCTGTCCTTGAAGTCCTGAACCCTGACACACTGGTTCTGACGGACTGAAGGTCGTTACCCTTGACCTTGGCGGCGGAACGCTCGGCGGCAGCTCCGAGGATATTCAAATCATTGTGAAAAGCAGCGAGAGCTTTGCCGCGCCTGCGTCCGACGGCATGACCCGCCCGGACGGAAATACAGGCAGCTACTTCATGTGGCTCGGAAGCAACGGTAAGCTCTACGCGCCCGGTGCCAGTGTTCCGGCGGACGTTACCAAGCTCACGGCGCAGTTTGTTTTATCAGAACAGTTTTCCCTTACCCCCGGCGGCAGATACTATTTTGACCTGTCGGCGATGGATATTCCCGGCACGGCAAACAGCAATCTGCCGGACAGCACCCTGCACTATGTGCCCTTTACTTATGTGGGCACGGTGGATGCATATTCGTTGAAAAATGAAGCCGACAAGGATACCACCCCTTACGAGCACAGCTTGTTTATTGCAGATTATAACGTGAAATGTTCTTTGCAGCGGGAGACGTTGGCAGAAATGAACCTGATTTATGGCCAGACCTATACAGCGAGTAACGTGAACTATACGCTCCGCGCCCCATCTGTTGGAGACCATCACCGTAATGAAGGAGAAGGCTCTGGTCTTGCACCAATTGACAATGAATGGGATACGATCTATCAGAAGTCAGCCGATTATATCAAAAACTGGTATAAAATGCGCTCTTTCGGCCAGGATATAGGTACTGGGAATGTCGAGGGAATGTATATATCTCGTGGTGGACACTTCGCTGCACAGGTTACATTTTGGGCAAGGCCAACCCTTCCGCAGCGGGACACTGGTTTCCGCCCCGTCCTTGAAGTCCTGAACCCTGACACACTGGGCGCTGACGGGATGAAGGTCGTTACCCTTGACCTGAACGGCGGCACGCTGGGCGGCAGCTCCGATGCTATTCAGATCATTGTGAAAAACGGCAGTACATTTACCGCTCCCGCATCCGATGGTCTGACCCGCCCGGACGGAGATACCGATAATTATTTTATGTGGCTTGACGGCAATGGCAATTCCTACGAACGGTGCCAGTGTTCCGGCTGATGTGACGGAACTGACGGTGCAGTGGACAGCCCCGACCTATGCCGTAACCTTGAATACGAACGGCGGCACGATCGCAGACGGGAAGGATGTCACAGGCTATACCTACGGCGTGGGCGCAACACTCCCGACAGATGTGACGCGCACCGGGTACACCTTCAAGGGCTGGTATGACAACGAAAATCTGACCGGCTCTCCTGTTACGGCAATCGGCGGTGCAGAAACAGGTAATAAAGAGTATTGGGCGAAGTGGGAAATCAATCAGTACACAATAACCTTTGACACCAACGGCGGAAGTGAGATTGTACCCATTACACAGGATTACGGTACGGAAATTACCGCCCCAGCCGACCCGACAAGAAAGGGTTATACCTTTAAGGGCTGGGATAAGGAAATCCCCGAAACCATGCCTGCGGAGAATATAACGGTTAAAGCACAATGGGAAATCAATCAGTACACGATAACCTTTGATACCAACGGCGGAAGTGAGATTGCACCCATTACTCAGGATTACGGTACAGAAATTACCGCCCCTGACAATCCTACAAGAAAAGGTTACACCTTTAAGGGATGGGATAAGGAAATCCCCGAAACCATGCCTGCCGAAAACATTACAATCACGCACGGTGGAAAGATACCGAAAAGCCGACGGGCGAAATTATCATAGGCACAAATAAATGGAATGAATTTTTAAACGAGCTTACCTTTGGCATATTCTTTAAGGATACACAGGAGGTAACTATAAATGCCGTTGATAACAGCGGAGTTGTGTTTGTATCCTATTTGGTAACAGATAAGGAGCTTTCCGAGGCTGAACTGAACTCTCTTGTATTCCGTGCGTATGAAGAACCGTTTAGCATAGACCCCAACGGAGAATATATTATTTATGTAATGCTTGTTGATGAAAATATTAACATAACATACCTTCGCTCCGACCGTATAACGCTTGATAATATTCAGCCTGTAATCAGCGGTATTGAGAACGGCAAGACCTATTGTGAGGCACAAACCGTTACTGTTGATGAGAAGTATGTTGATACCGTTACCGTAAACGGTACGGTGGTTACGCTTGATGCAGACGGAGGTTTTGTTCTCCCACCGACAAACGGCGAGCAGAAGATAGTTGTCACCGACAAAGCGGGCAATAATGCAGAGATGACCGTAACAGTCAACAACGGTCATACCTTTGGCGAATGGGTATCTGACAATGACGGTAAGCATACCCGAAAATGTATCGTGGACGGATGCGATGCGTTTGAAACCGAAAATTGTTCAGGCGGCAATGCCACCTGTACCGAAAAGGCGGTATGTGATGTCTGCGGTAAAGCCTACGGAGAATTGGACGGAACAAACCACGAGGGCGGTGTACAGGAGTGGACGACAAGAACTGCTTTTAATCATGAACAAAAATGGAACTGCTGTGGTGCTGTGATTGTGTCAAGTGAAGCACATGAGTGGAAAGACGGTGTGTGCCAAGAGTGCGGTATGTATGTCTGCATAATGACGCAGATAAAGACCATGTCTGTGATTACTGCGAAAAGATAATCTCCGAGCATGAAGATAAGGATAAAAACCATATCTGCGATTACTGCAAAAAGACAATCTCTGCTCATGAAGATGCGACACCCGAAGAAATCAAAAAGCCTGACACTGTAACGGCTAAACCTGATGATTCAAAGTCTCCTCAGACAGGCGGCAACAGCAACCTTGTTTTGTGGATTGCATTGCTGATTATCAGCGGCGGCGTTATGAAAGGAGTAACGGCATTCGGTAAGAGTAAAAAACATTCTGCCAAAATTAAAGATAAGTAATATTTTACGCTCTGTCATGGAAATATAGTGAATACGGCACAGTAGGTATAAAAACCGCTGTGCCGTATTTCTTTCAGAATGACTGCTTTTGAAAAACAGGCACTTTCTCGGTCATAGTCCGATAAGCAAAGACAAAGAATAAATGCAAAATCCGGAATTTAATGCCAATACTTCCGAAAATCGGCAGACAAGTTTGTCAATAAATTCGTATAGTTGCATTTGTTTTTATTTATGATACAATTAAAAGCAATAAACTTAACAGATTCTTACGCAGATAAAATTACTGTATAATTCGGAAAATATGTCGATAGCCTTGTACGGAAAAGTAAAATTGTTTCAAATTGCTATTGCACTTTTGTTATTTTTTCTTATATCTCTTTTATAATAAATCAAAATGTGATACAATATGACTGATAATCTGAAAACGGAGTTGATTAAATGAATTTCATCAACAGAAATGAAATTGCAAACGGTGTTTACTTTACAAACATTAAGGACAGCCGTTTTAAAACTATGAAAATCAGCGTGAATATTGTTGTTCCGCTTTCTGTCGAAACAGCGTCGGAAAATGCACTTGTGGGCGGATTGCTTGTTCGTTCATGCAAAAAATATCCCGATTTTACTGTTCTCAGCAAAAAACTCAGTTCACTTTACGGTGCGGACCTCACTTCATCGCTTTCAAAACACGGTGAAAGTCAGGTAATAAAAATTTCCGTATCAGGTCTTGATGACAGATATTCTCTTGATGATGTCAGCATTGCCAAAGAACTTTCGGAGCTTTTGTGCAGCGTAATTTTTGAGCCTAATGTCGAGAACAACGCTTTTATTGAGAGCGAACTTGAACAGGAACGCAGACAGTTGCTTGATGTGATTGATTCGGAATTCAACGAAAAGCAAATCTATGCAATGGGACAGCTCATAAAGCATATGTGCAAGGATGAGGTTTTCGGAATCAAGCGTTACGGTACAGCCGAAAAAATCAAGGACGCAACTGCCGAATCACTCTGCAAGGCATGGCAGAATCTTCTCAAGACCGCAAAATTTGAGATTCTCTATATAGGCGACAGCCTGCCGATAAGGCGAAGGAGGTTTTTGCGAAAGCCTTTGCAAATATCGAAAGAAATGTTGTAGCTTCATCTACTGATGTTGTTAAGAATGTTTCAAAAGAAAAACATATTACAGAGGAAATGGAGCTCTCACAGTCAAAACTTGTCATGGGATTCAGAACACAGATTTCCGCAGGTGATGAAGAGGCGGTTGCCGAAAGACTTATGTGTGCTGTTCTCGGCGGTACTGCAAGCTCAAAACTCTTTAACAATGTTCGTGAAAAGCAGAGCCTTTGCTATTACTGCTCGTCCTCCTATGATTCAATCAAGGGCATAATGTACATCAACAGCGGTGTTGAGGGCGAAAATCTTGAAAAAGCCGAAAAAGCTATTCTCAAAGAAATTGAGGATATGAAGAACGGCGAAATTACAGATTTTGAAATTGAGGCAACAAAGCTTGCTGTTGTTAATTCATTCAAGTCAAGCAGCGACAGCGTAAGCGGTATTGAAAACTGGTACACAGGAAGAATCTTTAACGGCGACCTTGAAACTGTTGAAGAAGTTTCCGCTGAGGTTAATGCCGTTACAAAAGAGCAGATTGTAAATGCCGCAAACAAGCTCTTGCTTGATACGGTTTATGTTCTCAAAAATAAGTAAGGGAGGCGGACAGAATGAATATTACAGAAATTAAATCGGAAATTGCAGGCGACAGTTATTATAAAGTTGAACATCCATCGGGACTTACAATTTTTGTTTATCCAAAAGAGGGTTACACTTCTTCATATGCAATTTTCGGCACACGCTACGGCAGTATCAACACAAAGTTTTCCGTTAACGGCGGCAATATAATTACAGTTCCCGACGGTATCGCCCATTACCTTGAACACAAGCTTTTTGAAAGTGAAGAGGGCGATGCGTTTGTAAGATATGCAAAAACAGGCGCTAATGCAAACGCATATACAAGCTTTGAAAAAACCTGCTATCTTTTCTCATGTACGGACAAGTTTGACGAAAGTCTTGAAATTCTTCTCGATTTTGTTCAGGATCCCTACTTTACGGCTCAGACAGTTGCAAAGGAACAGGGCATTATCGGTCAGGAAATCAAAATGTACGACGACTCTCCCGATTGGCGAGTAATGTTCAATATGCTTGAGGTATGTACCACAATCACCCTGTAAAAATTGATATTGCAGGTACGGTTGAAACAATTGCGGAAATTACAGCCGAAAAGCTTTATGAAGTTTACAATGTGTTCTACAACCTCAATAATATGATTCTCTGCGTTGCGGGTAATGTAACGGTTGACGGTGTACTTAAAGTTGCCGACAAAATGCTCAAGCCTTGTGAGAAAAAGGAAATCAAAAACTATTTTGAAACAGAGCCTTATGAAATCAAAGAACCTTATGTTGAGCAGACTTTCCCTGTTTCAATGCCTTTGTTCAATCTCGGCTTCAAAGAGAAAGCAGACAAGCCTCTTAACGAAAAGCAGCTTGCATGCACAGATATTCTTCTTTCGGCACTTGCATCAAACACGAGCATACTCTACAGAAATCTTATGGATTCAAACCTCATCAATTCAAGTTTTTCTTATGAACTCTTTGAAGGTCCGGGTTATTGCTCGGTAATCTTCGGCGGTGAATCAAGAGCGCCGAAACAGGCTGCTGAGATGATTAAGCAGTATATCTCAGATATTAAGAAAAACGGTATTGATAAAGAGGACTTTGAAATTGCAAGAAAGTCTGTTTACGGCGATTCGGTTTCATCGCTCAACTCAGTAAGCGCAATTTCAAATTCAATCATCGACTACGCAATGCAGGGCAACGAAATTTTTGCCTACATTGATGCTGTTGCAAATGCAAAGCTTGAGGATATCAACGCAAGGCTTGCCGAGATGCTCGATGTTGACAACTGTACTTTGTCTGTTGTAAAACAGCCTGAAGAGGTGTAATTATGCCGTATCATGTGCAGTTTCCCGGATTTGGCTGGGAATTTGATATTAACCCGATTGCATTTTCAATTGGTGATTACAAGGTCTATTGGTACGGAATAATCATCGCCTGCGGACTTTTGCTTGCCGTACTTTATGCGTGGAAAAGTGCTCCCCGTTACAAGGTTGACGGTTCAAAGCTTGTCAACTGTGTTTTTGCAGGAATGATAACGGGAATTATCGGTGCAAGACTGTACTTCTGTTTCTTCAAATGGGATTATTACGGACAGAACCCGATTGAAATTCTCTATATCAACAACGGCGGACTTGCTATTTACGGCGGAATAATCGGTGCGTTGCTCGGCGGTCTGACTGTTGCCAAAATACAGAAAATGGAAATCATGCCTGTTCTTGACATCGCAATGGTCGGTTTCCTTATCGGACAGGGAATAGGCAGATGGGGCAATTTTATGAATCAGGAGGCATACGGCTCTCCTACGGATTTGCCCTGGAGAATGATGAGCGAGGGAACAGACAACATAGGAGTTCACCCGTGTTTCTTCTATGAATCAATGTGGTGTCTGCTCGGATTTGTACTTCTCCATTTCTACGGAAAATATAAGCAGAAATATTCGGGACAGATTTTCTTTATGTACCTTGTGTGGTACGGATTTGAAAGAACAGTTGTTGAAGGACTGAGAACAGACAGCCTTTATCTTCCGTTCCAAATTTTCGGAGCAGACATAAGGGTGTCACAGGTTCTTTCGGCAGTGATTTTTATAACAGGTATTGTATTCTTAATTATAAACAGAAAAAAGGAGGATTCTTTCTATGCAGATTATCGACGGAAAAAAGGTATCGGCACAGGTAAAGGAAGAGGTAAAGAGGCAGACGCTTGAGTTAAAGGAAACTCACAAAATAACCCCCGGTCTTGCGGTAGTAATCGTAGGTGACGATCCGGCGTCAAGAGTATATGTAAACAACAAGAAAAAGGCTTGTGAATTTGTAGGCTTTAAGTCTGAGGAGTACGCACTCCCGGCAGAAACAACACAGGAAGAACTTTTAAACCTTGTTGAAACTCTCAACAATAAGAAAGATATCAACGGTATTCTTGTTCAGCTTCCGTTGCCGAAACACCTTGATGACAAGGCTGTTATTGAGGCAATCAGCCCGCTTAAAGATGTTGACGCATTCCATGCCGTAAATGTCGGCAAAATTATGCTTGGTGAGTATGATTTTCTTCCATGCACGCCTGCAGGCGTAATGGAGATGCTCCATTTCTACAACATTGAAGTAAGCGGTAAAAACTGCGTTGTAATCGGCAGAAGTAATATCGTAGGCAAGCCTATGGCAATGCTTTTGCTCCACGAAAACGGCACGGTAACAATCTGTCACAGCAGAACAAAGAATCTTGCTGAAATCTGTTCACAGGCAGATATACTCGTAGCCGCAGTCGGCAGACCGAAGTTTGTTACTGCCGATATGGTAAAAGAGGGTGCGGTTGTGATTGATGTCGGTATGGACAGGGATGAAAACGGCAAGCTCTGCGGTGATGTTGATTTTGAAAATGTCAAGGATAAATGCTCGTTTATCACACCCGTGCCGGGCGGTGTAGGTCCTATGACAATTTCAACTCTTATGAAAAATACTCTCAAGGCTTGCAAAATACAGAATAACATTTGATATACTCAAAAAATATCGGGAAAATTGTTGACAGAAAGTTTTCTTTGTGGTATAGTATATAAGCCGCATATTGTGGGTTGTAAGTGATTCGTTCCACCTGCACATAGCGAGCCCAATGTAAAGGATGGTACTAAAATGTACGCAGTTATTCAGACAGGCGGCAAGCAGTACAAGGTAACTAACGATGAGGTTATCTTCATCGAGAAGCTTGACGCAGAAGCAAACGACACAGTAACATTTGATGTTGTGGCAGTCGGCACAGACGACGGCATCAAGGTTGGCACACCGCTCGTTGAGGGTGCTAAGGTTACAGGTGAAGTTGTAAAGAACGGTAAAGGCAAAAAAATCAGAGTTTGCACTTACAAGCCTAAGAAGGGCGAAAAGAGAGCAAAAGGTCACAGACAGCCTTACACACAGGTTAAGATTACTTCAATCGAAGCCTAAAAATGACTACGGTAACATTTTTAAAATCAGATGATATAATTTGCGGTTTTGAAATATCGGGGCACTCCGACTTTGCCGAAGAGGGCAGCGATATTGTATGTGCGGCAATCAGTTCTGCCGCATATATGACTGCAAACACTGTCACCGAGATTTTGCATATTAATGCACAGGTTACCGAGGATGACGGTCTTATGAAAGTAAGAATGTCACCGAATGATGCTTTAAAGGCTTGTGATATACTCTCAGGCTTAAAGCTTCACTTAACTGCTCTTTCGGAGCAATACAAAAATTTTATTAAAGTTAAATTTTCGGAGGTGTAAGGTAATGCTTAAAATAAACATTCAGTTATTCGCTCATAAAAAAGGTATGGGTTCTACAAAGAACGGCCGTGACAGTGAATCAAAGCGTCTTGGCGTTAAGCGTGCAGACGGTCAGAAGGTTCTCGCAGGCAACATCCTTGTAAAGCAGAGAGGCACACATATTCACCCTGGTGAAAATGTAGGCAAAGGCTCTGACGATACACTGTTCGCAAAGATTGACGGTGTTGTAAGATTTGAGCGTGTCGGCAAAGACAGAAAGCGTGCAAGCGTTTATCCTGTTGAGCAGTAATCTCAAAATTTATGAGGGTGGATTTTATATCCACCCTTATTTTTTACATTTCTGTTTATACTAATAACAAACAGGTCTGAGATTCTTTACATTTGTACTGATAATTAAACAGCAAAACTGTTACGGAGAAAAATATGTTTGTAGATACAGCGAAAATTAAAATAAAAGCAGGAGACGGCGGTGACGGTGCCGTTTCGTTTCACCGTGAAAAATATGTAGCGGCAGGCGGTCCCGACGGCGGTGACGGCGGCAGAGGCGGTAACATTGTTTTTGTTGCCGATTCCAACCTTTCAACACTTGCCGATTTCCGTTATAAAAGAAAATATGCCGCAAAAAAAGGCGAAAACGGCAGAGGCGGCAGATGCCGTGGTAAAAATGCCGAAGACCTTGTTATCCGTGTTCCTGTCGGAACTGTTGTAAAAGAGGAGAACAGCGGAAGAATTCTTGCCGATGTTTCGGGTGATGAACCTTATATCGTTGCAAAAGGCGGTAAAGGCGGTTGGGGTAATCCACATTTTGCAACTCCTGTCCGTCAGGTTCCCCGTTTTGCAAAACCGGGACTTCCGGGTGAAGAGTTTGATGTTGTTCTTGAACTCAAGCTTCTTGCCGATGTAGGTCTTGTAGGTTTCCCGAATGTCGGAAAAAGTACCCTTGTTTCCGTAGTTTCACAGGCAAAGCCTGAGATTGCGAACTACCACTTCACAACAATCACTCCCGTTCTCGGAGTTGTGTCAATGGGTGAGGGCTCATCATTTGTTATGGCTGATATTCCCGGACTTATTGAGGGTGCATGGCAGGGTACAGGTCTTGGACATCAGTTTCTCCGCCATGTTGAGCGTTGCCGTATGCTCGTTCACATTGTCGATGTTTCGGGCAGTGAGGGCAGAGATCCGAAAGAGGATTTCATAACAATCAACAATGAGCTTGCAAAGTTCAATCCCGAGCTTGCAGAGCGTCCGATGGTTGTTGCAGGCAACAAGTGCGATATGGCAACCGATGAGCAAATTGCAGACTTCAAGAAGTTTGTCGAAGATCAAGGTTATGATTTCTTCCCGATTATGGCGGCAATTCGCTATGATGTTGATCCGCTCCTCAAAAAGATTCAGGAAATGCTTTCAAAACTTCCTCCAATCACTCACTACGAGGCAGAGCCTGCTCCTATTGTGACCGTTGATGATTTTGATGACCATTCTGTTATAATCAAGAATGTGAACGGAATCTATACCGTTGAGGCTGACTGGCTGTTGCAGGTCATGAAGGGTATCAATTTTGACGATTACGAAAGCCTTAACTATTTCCAAAAAGTTCTCATAAACGGCGGTGTAATTGACGCACTCCGAAAAAAGGGATGTTCGGACGGCGACACGGTTTCAATTTATGAGCTTGAATTTGACTTTATGGATTAATATTGCGTGATACGGAGTTAATATGGAAAATACATCTGTTCATTCATTAGCCGATGAAATTTCTCCGCTTACACTTGCCTTTGTGGGTGACGGCGTCTATGACCTGCTTGTGCGTGAATACCTTGTTCGCAAGGCTAACCGCAGTGTCGGAGAACTCAATAAAATAAAGGTTTCGCTTGTAAACTGCAAAAGTCAGGCTGAATTTGCAAAAATTCTTATGCCGACTCTAACCGAAAAGGAGCTTGCTGTTTATAAGCGAGGCAGAAATGCCGCACCGAAATGTACTCCCAAAAACGGTTCTGTTGCCGATTATCACAGTGCAACGGGACTTGAAGCACTTTTCGGATACTTGCAGATTAATAAAGAATTTGACAGAATAAATCAGCTTTTTGAAATAATTATACATACTCGTTTCGGGGAGTGATTTTATGCAAACGAATTTAAAACCGAATTCCCGTCTTGCAAAGGCAGGAACACTATTTTTTGATTATCTTGTAATTTTCGCCGGAGCAGTTCTTTACGGCATATCGGTAGCAATGTTTACATCACCTAACAATGTTGCCCCGGGAGGACTTACGGGTGTTGCCACAATGCTCAACTATATGTTCTCGTTGCCGATAGGTATTATGATTTTTGTGATGAACATTCCGCTTTTCATCTGGGGATTTATCGAGAACGGAAAGGGCTTTCTTACAAGAACCCTTGTTGCAACGGCACTTGTTTCTGTTATGATTGATGTTCTTACACCGATTTTGCCTGCATATACGGGCGATACAATTCTTGCCGCAGGATTCGGCGGAGTGCTTAACGGTCTCGGACTCGGTCTTATCTTTTACCGAGGCGGTTCAACAGGCGGTACAGACATCATCGCACTGAATCTTCACAAGCATTTTCCGTTCATTTCACTGGTACGATAATCCTTGTGTCCGATATTCTTGTGCTTTTAATGGTATTCTTTGTTTATCACAGCATTGAAAATGTACTCTATGCTTTGCTTGTAATTTTTATCAGCATAAAGGTAATTGATGCTGTAAGCTACGGTACTTCAAGAGGTAACGGCAAGCTCATGTTTGTAATTTCGGATAATTATGAAGAAGTGAGTGCCAATATTATGAAAAACCTAAAGAGAGGTGTAACATACCTCAACGGCGAGGGTGCATACAGCGGTAAGGATAAGAAGTTATTATGTGCGCAGTCCGTCCTCAAGAGGCTTACAAAATCACATCGGGAATCAAAAATGTTGATCCCAATGCCTTTATTATCGTAACGACTGCAGGCGCAATAAAGGGCAGAGGTTTTGTAAATATTGACAGCAACTGAAAATTATACAAAAATAACGGTGACATTTTCGTGTCACCGTTTTCGTTTGCTTTATTTTCTTTTACTTTTGGGAGTTCTTTTAAGTCTGTTGCTGTCCTTGAAAACCCATATTCTCTGCATTTTGTAATTGACCGTCCACAACAAAAGATCGACAATCGCCTTTGTGAGTGTAACGGGAATCGGTAAAAACCAAAGTGCCGATACAATAAGTGAGCTTGCACACATTATGCAGAAAAACAGAATAAAAAATCTGAGTGCCTGTTTTGCTCCGTTATCCGTATTGCCGAAGATGACTTTTCTGTTGATGAGAAAATTAATTCCGCCCGAAACAACTCGTGCCATAAGCGTTGCCAGCATAATGTTAAAGAACATATGTGACGGCAGAATATACGCAAATATCGTGAATAAAACAAGGTCGATTATCGTACAGCCGATTGATGCCGTCGCAAATCTCAACGGAGTTCTGTAGATAAGGTAGGTATCCTTAATAAGACGAAAATTGCTGCTACAGTTTGAGCAATCGGCTATAATGTTCACAAAGTAAAACGGGACTCTCATGTCGGCACATTTTGTGAGAAAATTCATTTCAAAATCAAAACGACTGCCCTTTGTTTCATCACCGTGTCATACAGAAATGCAGGAATACCTCGCAGTCCAGTTTGAGTGTCCCTGCAGCTTTTGCCCGTAATAACCTTGAAATATGCCGAGGACAGTCTGTTTCCGATTCGTATATTAATCGGCATTTTAGACTTTTTGTAATCTCTTTTGCCAAGAATCAGACTGCCGTTTCTAAGGTCAAGCATACGGCTGATTTTCATAACATCATTTGCAGTATGTTGTCCGTCAGCGTCACAGGTAATGTAGCCCGTGATATTATAAAGATTATCGTGAGCGTATTTGATGCCTGCTTTAAGGCTTGCACCTTTGCCATTGTTATTTTTCAGGTGAACAAGATGACAGCCTATACTTGTCAATTCGTTAAAATATTCCGATTTGGGATTAAGACCGTCATTGACAACAACAATATGCTCAGCTCCAAAATTCTGTAATTCATTGCAGAGGTTGATTGTGTTTCTGTTTTCACAATAAATAGGAATAATTATCGCGTGACTCATGCAGCTGTTCCTTTCATTTTATTATTTTAGTATACAACAATTTTTCTTTTGTGACAATATTCAATTTTTTCTATTGTAAACATCGTAACGATTTTTTGCTCAAAAACACAGTTTGTGTCATTATTGGCGTTTTAATAAAAAAATATGGCAAAAATGCCAAAAACTATTTAAAAATCATATCATTTATGTTATACTGTATCTCAAGTAAGTTAAAAACAGAAAGATGGTGAATTATGTTTAAAAAAATATCAGCAGGAATTCTTTCGGCTCTTATGATTACTGCCGTTGCAGTGTCGGGTACGGGCTGCTCACAAACTCAGCCGGCGTCAATTGACTACAAAACAGCCGACAAGGTGGCTGACGGTGCGATTCTTCAAGCATTTTGTTGGGATTTCAACACAATAAAGGAGTCAATGGGGGATATTGCCGCAGCAGGTTTTTCGGCTGTGCAGACATCTCCGATTAACGAGTGTCTTGAGGGCGAAGACGGTGGTATGGATCTTTACGGCAACGGAAAGTGGTACTATCACTATCAGCCGACTGATTTCAAAATCGGTAATTATCAGCTCGGTACTCGTGATGAATTTAAGGCAATGTGCGATGAGGCTCATAAGTATGGTATAAAGGTTATTGTCGATGTAATTGCAAACCACACTACTCCGGCAACCGATGAGGTAAGCGAAGATCTTATTGAGGCCGGTGGCGGAAGTCTTGAAACCCTTTATCACAAGGAGGGCAGAACGCCCCTTAATGATTTCGGCGACAGACTTGCCTGCACCACGCATGAGATGGGAGGACTTCCCGACATCAACACGGAAAGACCTTCGTTTCAAAAGTATTTCTTTAATTACATTAACGATTGTATTGCCTGCGGTGCCGACGGTTTCAGATATGACACGGCAAAGCATATCGGACTTTCCGATGATCCAAAAGAAGATGACGGCTTTAAAAATAACTTCTGGGAAAAAGCAACAAAAGAAGTTGATAACGCAGAAAATCTTTTTATCTACGGCGAAGTGCTTCAGGGCGACAATGACAGACTTGCGACTATATAAAAGAAATCGGCAGAACCACATCAAGCACCTACGGCAGTAAAATTCGTTCGGGAATTGCAAGCGGCAATATCGACACGGCAGTTGTGTCTGATTATTGGATTGGCAATGCAGACCCGAATATCGTAACATGGGTTGAATCCCACGATAACTACATCAATGACTGCACATATAACAATATCGACAGTGAACAGGTTGTCCTCGGCTGGGCAATAATCACGGCAAGAAAAGACGGAACACCGCTCTTCTTTGACCGTCCGTATAACAGCTCAATCGACAATTCATGGGGCATGAACCGAATCGGCACACAGGGTGACGATATGTACAAGGATAACCGTGTTTCCGCAGTGAATTTCTTCAGAACAGCAATGAAAGGTGAAGACGAAAATCTCGTTAATCCTAACCTTGACTCAACTGCTCTTATGATTGAAAGAGGTACAAAGGGAGCTGTAATTGTCAATACAAATGATGCTCTCAAGGTTGATTTTGAAACAAATCTTGCTGACGGAACATATGTTGACCGTGTTGACCGCAAAACCGAATATACTGTTAAAAACGGTAAGATTACCTGTGATACGGATATCCCTGAAAATTCAGTTGTAGTTCTTTATAATGAGGGATACACTGAATATGCAAGACCTGCAAGCGTTGGTGTTGACTCAAAAACAGAGTTTACATACAGCGATGATACATACGAGGTAACTCTCACCTGTTCAAACACAGATAATGCCACATATTCCCTTGACGGCGGAAAGGCTGTTTCGTACAAAGACGGTGACAAAGTAACAATCAAGCACGGTGACAGCGATGTTTCAAAGCTTGAGCTTCGTGCGGAAAATGCCGAAGGCGTCAAAACTTACGAAAGACTTGAATTCACTTATATGTAAAAGATGAATTTTATGCTATGCTTGCACCGATGTCTGTAATGCAAAACCACACATCGGTGCAGAAACAAAAAGAAAAAGACGGAACTTACGACTGCATAATCAAAAGAGATTTGAATTCACCGAATATTATTTTCTTTGACGGTGAATATCCAACGATTTGCAGTATTTCCCTACAAAAATCATACAGCAGAATAACGGAGGTAACAAAGCATGAGCGAACTTAAAGGCGCAAAAATGGAAGGAAGCAAGGTGCCGGCAGAGGAAATCAAGAATCCAGACCTCGTAGCCGCTATTGAAAAGATGCAGGATGACAACACAACCGAAAACATCAACAAGATGATTGATGAGGTTATGAAGGCGAAATTCATTCTCCCTGCAAAGGTAACACCAAAGACAGAGGCTAAGACAACCAACGGTCAGACTGTTATGCAGCAGTCAACCCAGGTTCAGTTCAGACTTCTTGAAAACGGCAACAAAGAAAAGTTTTTCGGTGTATTTACGGACACAGACGAACTTTTCAAGTGGAAAGACACTCAAAATGCACAGAAGGTTGTTACAGATTTTGACAGCATTGCCCAGATGGTAATGGATCCTCAGGCTGATGTAAAGGGCTTTGTAATCAATCCTTTCGGAAAGAGCGTAACATTCCCGAAACAGATGGTTCATTCTTTCAAACAGCAGAAGGACTATATGAAACTCAAAAATCAGACAATCGAACCGGGTTCACCAATCAGTCTCGGCGAGCCTAAAGAATATCCGATTGATCTTATGGCTGCTCTTATTAATCATTTCAGCACAGAGCCGACAGTAAATGCCGCATATCTTCGCTTGATTGAGCAGAACGGTCAAAAGAGCTACTTCATTGTGGTTGATTTCTTCGGTGATATGGAAAGCACATTCGATGCAATCAGCAAGGTTGCAAATCCGTTCCTTGACGATGAAATCCAGCTTTCAATGATGCCGTATTCAATGGATTTTGCAAAAAATGCAGTAAAGGGTGTTGAACCTTTCTACAGAAAAGAAAACTGATTATTTAAATATTGTTTTTGCAAAACATTAAATCCGCTGACAGTTTATGTCAGCGGATTTTTATGGTTAAAATATGTTGCGACATAGTCAAAAATAAGCTTTATTTAATTAAGTCTACAAAACTCTGCACAATAACTTGTACAAAGAAACAAAAATGTGATAATGAATTGAAAAAACAAGTGCAAAATGCTATAATAAAAGCAATCACATTGCCCACAATTATGAAATGGAGGAATCAAAATGAAAAGAACAAGAAAAATCACGAGCATTATTCTTGCCGCACTCATGGTGCTTTCAGCACTTGTCGTGTCGGCAGGTGGTGTTTCGGCAGCAACATCGTCAGGTTCAGAGGTGTACTTTGACAACTCAAAGTACGGATGGAAGGATGTTTATGTTTACGCATACGGCACAAAGGAAAATGCCGAATGGCCGGGAGAGCTTATGACAAAAGAGGACAGCGGTCTTTATAAGGCAAGCTTTGCGTCTTCTTTTAAATCGGAAAAAATCATCTTCAACAACGGTCTTGAAAAAGGCTACGGCAAGGAGCAGTATCCTGAGGCAGCAGGTCTTTCACTCAAAGCCGGCGAATGCAAAATGCTCACAGCCGAAAAGCAGTGGATTGATTACGGCAAGCCTGATGATCACGCTTACGGTTACACACTTACAGCAAACAATACGTCTTTTTCAACAGAATCACTTGATGTAAAGCTTGCGTTAAAGAATGCCGACAAGGGCTATTACTCAGTTGACGGTTCAGCTAAGAAAGAGTTTGTAAACGGTGATTCGGTAAAAGTCGGTGAGGGCAAAATCGGCAATTCAAAAGTTACGCTTACACTTTATGCAACAGGTGCAGACGGGGTTGAAACGGAGCAGACATATACCTTCAAAAAGACTTTTACAGCGTCAAAGACAACTTTCTCCGCTAAATCAGACGGCCACACAACAGAGCCTGAGGGCGGCTATTACGGCACAAACCCTGAAATGCAGCTCGGCAAGCATAAGACAATCTCTGTTGACGGTGATTTAAGCGACTGGGACAGCTCAATGATTATTGCTCAGGGTGTTGCAAACGATGATCCCCGAGTTTATATGCCTTCTTCAATGCATGAACAGCCGTGGGATGCTTATGCTCTCTACAGTGCATGGGACGACGATAATCTTTATTTCCTGATTGAACTGGCTAACACAACATACATAACTTCTCCCGAGGACAACTTTGCCGCATCAAATGAGGCTCGTCCTTGGAGAAACAGTATTCCTATGTATCTTGCTCTGTCAATTGACCCTGCAAAGCAGGCAACAGGCAAGGCAGTAGGTACAAACAAGGACGGTTCTGTGTATACCAATCCGTTCGTATGGGGTTGCACAAACGGCACTGCAAAAGACGGAGGCACAGGCTTTACAACTCATATAGACACACTTGTTGCATTTGACTCCAACAACTCAAACGGCGGTGCTTCAATCTTCAAGGCGGATACTCAGGACACAGACGGAACATATATGTTCAACTATGACACAAGAATTCCAATCGGTGTAACAAGCTTTCAGGCTCAGGATAATAAAAACGGATTTAAAATCAAATACGCTAACGGAACAAAGAGTACATCACTCTTCGGTATCAACGCTCCAAAGGCTCAAGAGTATTAGGAGATAACCTCGATATGAACTCGAACTGGGTTGACTTCTTCGATGAAGGTTACAAGAACTCATACGGCTATGTTTACGAAGTTGCAGTTCCGCTCAATACTTTAGGTATTGACCGCAGCTACATTGAAACACAGGGTATCGGTGCAATGCAGATTCTCACATACGGCACATCGGGTATGGATACACTTCCGCATGATCCTCAATGCTTGATCAGGCAAATCTTGAGTACAGCTACGATCCTTCAACCTCACACGAGAAAGAAGATATTGACAATATCACAGTTCCGCTTGCAAGAATCGGTGCGCTTCTTCCCGACACAGAAGTAAACGAAGCTCCGTTTGAGGTTAACTTCGGTGCAAACCTCAATTCGGGACAGAGTGCAGGCACACCTGTCACCCTTTTGGCAGAAAGCTATCACGCTACAGGTGATGTAACTTATTCATTCACAGTTAACGGTGAAACAGTTCAGAACTCAAACACAGATTCATGTGTATGGACTCCGTCGGCTGACGGCACATATTCAATCGGTGTGGTTGCAGTTGATGCAAACGGCAACAAGGCAGAGTCAACAAAGACATTCGTTGTAGGTTCTTCTTCATCGGATGAAACTCTCAAGGGCGATGTTAACCGTGACGGCAGTGTAACTGTTGTTGATGCAACACTTGTTCAGAAATACATCGTAAAGCTTGAAGATTTTGACGCAGAAACAATGAAGATTGCCGATGTAAACGGTAACGGCATTATTGAGATTACAGATGCAACATTGATTCAGAAAATCGTAGTTAATCTTGCTTAAACGATAAAATTTAATCTTAAAAACTTTTAAGGCGGTTGTGCATATTCTGCATAACCGCCTTTTGTATAAACCTTGTATGTAAATTAAAGCCTTACGGGAATTCCTTTTTCGTTGAGATATTTTTTAAGCTCGGGAATCGGAATTTCACCAAAGTGAAAAAGTGATGCCGCAAGGACTGCGTCAGCCTTGCCTTCTGTAAAAGCATCATAAAAATGCTCAAGTGCGCCCGCACCGCCGCTTGCAATTACGGGAATGTTCACCTTTTCGGAAACTGCCCTTGTAAGTGCAATGTCATAGCCTTTTTTCTGACCGTCCTCGTCCATGCTTGTAAGGAGAATTTCTCCCGCACCGAGTTTTTCGCATTTTACAGCCCATTCAATTGCATCCATACCGACAGGAGTTCTTCCGCCGTTCACATAAACTTCCCAGCTGTCGCCGTTTCTTTTGGCATCTATAGCGGCAACAACGCACTGACTGCCGAATTTATATGCCGCCTCGCTGATGAGTTCTGGACGATGAACAGCGGCTGAATTTACGGACACCTTGTCTGCGCCGGCTCTGAGCAGAACATTGAAATCTTCAACGCTTCTGATACCGCCGCCGACCGTGAACGGAATGAAAATTGAATTTGCAACCTTTTCAACCATGTCAATGGTGATGTTTCTTGAATCGCTTGATGCGGTAATGTCGAGAAATACAAGCTCGTCAGCACCTGTTTGTCATACTGCATTGCAGATTCAACGGGATCGCCTGCGTCAACAAGATTTACAAAACTCATACCTTTTACAACTCTGCCGTTTTTTACATCAAGACATGGAATTATTCTTTTTGCGTACATATTTATTCCTCCCTGCCTTTTACAATGTCAGCAAAATTTCTGAGAATTTTAAGTCCCGTTTTGCCACTTTTTTCGGGGTGAAACTGAGTTGCAAAAACATTGCCTTTTTCAACAGCGGCGTCAATCGTAACACCGTATTCCGTCTGAGCCGAAACAATGCTCCTGTCGCTTGCATTCAAAAAATATGAGTGAACAAAATAAACGTATGCATTCTGTTCGATGCCTTTGAAAAGTCTGCTCTTTTCATTGATTTTAAGGCTGTTCCAACCGATGTGCGGAATCTTTAAGCCTTCGCCTGACGGAATCTTTGTGATTGTACCGTCAAAAACCGAAAGACCTTTTACATTCGGACTTTCTTCACTTTCGGGAAAGAGGAGCTGAAGTCCAAGACAAATGCCTAAAAACGGTTTTTCACTGTTTATGTACTCAATAACCGTGTCTTTAATGCCGTATGAATTCATTGTGTCCATTGTATCGCCAAACGAACCGACACCCGGCAAAACAGCACCGTCTGCATTCATAATTTCGTCTTTATCTCTTGTAATCACACATTCACAGCCGATATGCTTTAACGCTTTGTAAACACTGCGGATATTGCCTGCGCCGTAATCAATAACTGCTATCATTTTTATCAACTCCGTCATTTGCTTTCTGTTAAACAATTTTACCATACAACATTTATTATTGCAACATAAACCGACGCATATTTCATAATTTCGTAAAATTTACAATAATTTAATTTATATCTTATTGTAAATTGCAAGTTCTTGTGTTAAAATGAATTGGTTAAGACAGTGTGTCTGTTTTACTATTTATAACGGGAGATATTAAAAAAATGATTACTCATTTGCTCACAAGAATAGATTTAATGATGAATTCCCTCTCAAAGGGACAAAAAAGAATTGCTCTTTTTATTGAAGAGCATTACGATAAGGCGGCATTTATGACCGCATCAAAGCTTGGTGAAACTGTCGGAGTCAGCGAGAGTACGGTTGTTCGTTTTGCAACCGAGCTCGGCTATGACGGCTACCCTAAGCTTCAAAAAGCAATGCAGGAGATGATTCGCAACAAGCTCACATCTGTTCAGCGAATTGAAGTTACCTCAAACCGTATCGGCAATGACAATGTGCTTGACAGCGTTCTTAATCAGGATATCGATAAAATCCGCAGAACAATTGAAGAAACATCTCATGAGGATTTTGCCCGTGCAGTTGATGAAATTTGCAAGGCAGAGCGTATTTACATATTCGGTGTGCGTTCAACAGCCGCAATCGCAAACTTCCTTGCGTACTATTTTGAAATGATTTTTGACAATGTGCGTGTTATCACAAGCGGCAGTCAAACCGAAACCTTTGAACAGATTTTCAGAATCACCGACAAAGATGTTATGATCGGTATTTCATTTCCCCGTTACAGTTCAATGTCGGTTGAGGCAATGGACTTTGCCCGTTCAAGGGGTGCTCACGCAATTGCAATCACGGACAGTATGGTTTCTCCTCTTGTTCAGAGTGCCGATTCCGTGCTTATTGCAAGAAGCGATATGGCGTCAATTGTAGACTCACTCGTTGCACCGTTAAGTCTTATCAATGCTCTTATTGTTGCAACCGTGCTTAAAAAGAAGGATGAGGTTTCCGACACATTCCGCAGACTTGAGCTTGTGTGGAACCGTGACGGAGTTTACACCAACCGTGACAGAGAAATAATGGGTAATATAGAAGATGATGATAAGTAAAAAAGTTGTGGTAATCGGAGCAGGTGCGGCAGGTCTTATGGCGGGTGCAACTGCGGCGCTCTATGGTGCATCAGTTACGATAATCGAAAAGAACAAGCGTGTCGGCAGGAAAATTATGATAACGGGCAAAGGAAGGTGTAACCTTGCCAATAACTGCGATGTGCAGACGTTTATCAATAATGTTCCCGTAAACGGAAGATTTCTCTATTCTGCAATCAATGCATTTACTCCCGAGGATACAATCGATTTTTTTGAATCCAAAGGACTTAAAACAAAGACCGAAAGGGGAAATCGTGTGTTCCCTGCATCCGACAAATCGGTTGATGTTGTTGATACAATGCATGATTATGCCGTTGAATCGGGTTGTAAAATAGTGTGTGATACGGCAAACGCTCTTATTCTTGAGGACGGTGCTGTTATAGGTGTTAAGTGTGAAGAAAATACCTACTATGCCGACAGCGTAATTATCTGTTGCGGCGGTAAAAGCTATCCGCTTACGGGCTCAACAGGTGACGGCTATATACTTGCAAAACAGGCAGGACACACAATCGTTCCGCTCAAACCGTCGCTCGTGCCGTTTACCTCCGGTGATAAACAATGCAAGGATATGCAGGGACTTGCCCTCAAAAATGTTGCGCTCAGAATAGTTGATAAGAACAGTAAAAAGGCTGTTTACAGCGACTTCGGCGAAATGCTTTTTACACATTTCGGAATGAGCGGTCCGATGATTTTATCGGCAAGTTCGCACATCCGTGATATTCAGCCCGACCGTTATATTGCGGAAATTGACCTCAAGCCGGCACTTGATTTTGAACACCTCGACAGGCGTATTCAGAACGATTTCAAAGAGAATTCAAACCGTGATGTTTCAAACGCATTTTCAAAGCTTTTGCCGAGAAAAATCATAGTTCCCGTTCTCAAACGCTGGGGAGTTCCCTTTGACAAAAAGTGTAATTCAATTACAAAAGAGGAGCGACACGCTCTTTGTGAAATTCTCAAATGCTTTACGGTTGAAATCAGCGGTTTCAGACCGATTGAGGAGGCAATCATAACCTCAGGCGGTGTAAAAACTTCCGAAATCAACCCGAAAACCATGGAAAGCAAGCTTGTAAGCGGCCTGTATTTTGCAGGTGAAGTAATCGACTGCGACGCCTACACAGGCGGTTTTAATCTCCAGATTGCATGGAGTACCGGACGGCTTGCCGGAGAAAACAGTGCATATATCTGATTTGATTATACATAATATATTTGATTGAAAGGATGTAATTTATGTCAATAGCAATCGCTTTGGATGGTCCTGCAGGAGCAGGTAAATCCTCAATTGCAAAAAGAGTTGCAAAGGCACTTGACTGTATTTATGTTGATACAGGAGCGCTTTATCGCACAATCGGTCTGTCGGCAACAAGAAATTCCGTAGCTCCCGAAGATGAAAATGCGGTAAAGAATTTGCTTTCAAAAATCACAGTTGACCTAACATTCAATGAAAAGGGCGAGCAGATTGTTCTGCTTGACAACGAAGATGTGTCCGGACTCATCAGAACTCCGGAGGCATCAATGATGGCGTCAAAAATTTCTGCCGTACCGATTGTAAGAGCTTATCTTCTTGATTTGCAGAGAAATATGGCAAAGACGCATGATGTAATTATGGACGGCAGAGATATCGGCACGGTTGTGTTGCCTGATGCACAGGTTAAAATTTTTCTTACAGCGTCCCCCGAGCAAGAGCCGAAAGAAGATATAAGGAGCTTGTTGAAAAGGGTATGGATGTAAAATACGACGACATTTTAAACGATGTAATAACCCGTGACTACAACGATACTCACCGCAAAACAGCTCCGCTCAAGCCTGCCGAGGGTTGCGTTACCGTTGACACAACAGAGCTTGATTTTGAGCAGTCGGTTGAAAAAATAATTTCCGTTATAAAGGAGAATATCTGATGGGTCAGTCAAAGGCACTTTATGCAGTCGGCAGAGCTGTCTGCAAGCCTGTTTTCAAACTTTTGTACAGATATAAAACTATAATTGAAGAGCCGCTTCCGCTTGTTGGAGGCATGATTATTGCAAGTAACCATATATCAAATTCAGATCCGGTTCTTCTCGGTTTGTCGCAGAAAAAGCGCAGACTGTTCTTTATGGCAAAAATTGAACTTTTTAAAAATAAATTCTTCGGTGCGTTAATCCGTGCGCTCGGTGCATTCCCCGTTGAAAGGGGTGCAGGTGACGGCAAGGCTATCAAGACAGGCGAAGACCTTATCCGTGACGGCGAGATTATGACAATCTTTATTGAGGGCGGTCGTTCCAAAACAGGCGAACTTATGCGTCCCCGCAGCGGATGTGCTCTTGTTGCACAGCAGATGCAGGTGCCTGTTGTGCCTGCCTGCATCACAATTGTAGGCAACAAAAAGCATACATTTGCAAAGAGAGTTATCCACTTCGGCAAACCTCTCACACCCGAAAAGCTCGGACTTACTCCGGACAGCGGAAGACGGGAGCTTAAAGGTGCAACAACCATGATCATGGACGAAATCAAAAGAATGAGGGAGCAGGATTTAATTGAGTATAAAAAAGGCTGATTCAGCAGGATTCTGCTTTGGCGTCAACCGTGCAATCAATATCGTAAATGAACTGCTTGAAAAAGGAATAAAGGTTGCAACCCTCGGACCCATTATCCACAATATGGAAATGGTTCACGAGCTTGAAGAAAGAGGATGCACTCCCGTTAAAGCAGTTGACGAGCTTACTGACGATACAACGCTTGTAATCCGTTCACACGGAGTTGAAAAAAGCGTTATTGATTCTCTTGTAAAAAGAGGAATTAACTTTGAGGACGCAACGTGTCCTTTTGTTAAAAAAATTCACAAGATTGTATCAAACACAAACCCTGAAAATGATGTTGTTTTGATTGCAGGAAATAAAAATCATCCCGAGGTTTGCGGTATAATAGGTCATTGTGCAAGTGATTGTTACACATTTAATAACGAGGCAGAGCTTGATGATTTATTGCCAAATATTCTAAAAGAGAATAATAAACAGGTGCAAATTGTCGCACAGACAACATTTGACACACAAGAATGGAAAAAATGTGTAAAAAAGATAAAAAAGCTATGTACAAATGCAAAAATATTTGATACAATATGTAATGCTACGCAAGTTAGGCAAACCGAAGCTTCTCAGATTGCCGCCGAATCCGACTTTATGGTTGTAATCGGCGACAGGCACAGCTCCAATACGGGAAAGCTTTTTGATATATGCAAAAGACAGTGTGAGAACACGGTTCTCATCGAAACCGCTGCCGAGCTTGATTTAAACAAGGTTTCGGTTGCCGAATCAATCGGCGTAACTGCGGGTGCTTCAACGCCTGCAAGGATAATAAAGGAGGTACTGGATACAATGAGTGAAGTAAAATCCGGTGAAACAAATTTGGAACCATCTTTTGAGGAGATGCTTGAGGAGTCCCTCAAAAACTTTAATACAAACGAGAGGGTAATGGGCACAGTTCTGAGCATAGCTCCCAACGAAGTTCAGGTAGATGTCGGCAGAAAGCAGACAGGCTTTATTCCTGCTTCAGAGCTTTCAAACGATCCTAACGCAAGACCCGAAGATGTAGTTAAAGTAGGCGATGTTATTGAGCTTCTTATTATGAAGACCAATGATCAGGAAGGCACTATCATGCTTTCAAAGCGCAGAGTAGATGCACAGAAGGGTTGGGAAGAGCTCAAAGAAAAGGCAGAGTCACAGGAGGTTCTCTCCGGCAAGGTTACTGAGGCAGTTAAGGGCGGCGTAATCGTTCTTTACAACGGCTCAAGAATCTTTATCCCTGCATCACAGGCAACAGCAACTCGTGAAGAGAGCCTTGAAGACCTCGTAGGTCAGGATGTTGATTTCAGACTTATCGAAGTTTCACAGAACGGCAGACGCAGAAGAGCTATCGGTTCAATCCGCAGCGTACTCAAGGAGCAGAGAGCTGCTCAGCGTGAAGAATTCTGGAAAACCTGCGAAGTTGGCAAGCGTTACAAGGGCGTTGTTAAGTCACTTACAAGCTACGGCGCATTTGTTGACCTCGGCGGCGTGTTCGGCATGATTCACATTTCAGAGCTTTCATGGACACACATTAAGCATCCGAGCGAGGTTGTTAATGTAGGCGATACAGTTGATGTTTACATAAAGGATATCAATGAGGAAACAAAGAAGATTTCTCTCGCTTCAAGAATGCCGAAGACAATCCGTGGGAAATCCTCAAGAACAACTATCCCGAGGGAACAGTTGTTAAGGCTACAATCGTTGGTCTTACAACATTCGGTGCATTCGCAAATATCATCCCCGGCATTGACGGTCTTATCCATATTTCTCAGATTGCAAACAAGAGAATTGAAAAGCCCGCTGATGTACTCAAGGTTGGCGATGTTGTTGAAGCTAAGATTACTGCAATCGACTTTGACAAGAAGCGTGTAAGCCTTTCAATGCGTGCACTTCTTCCTGAAGACGAGCAGGCACCTGCTAAGTCTGAAGAAGCTGCTGAATAATCAGAACTTTTGTGGGCATCCGAAAGGATGCCCTTTTGTTTTAAATTAATTTAATCGGGTACAGGCTATGAAACGACTGATTTCCCTTGCTGTGGCTGTTATGCTTATCACACTCCTCGGTGTGTGCAGAAGCCGTGCGTATGATGAATACAATCTGACTGACCTTGCCGCTTGTTCGTCTGTAAAAAGTGACAGCAACGGCAAGGGAGGATTTGTGTGCGCGTTTTCGGGAAATACAGTGTTTTCAGCAAGGCTTGTACCCGATTTTTCTGCATACAATTTTTCTGTCGGCGGTCGGATAAGGAGTGTGTCGCAGAGCGGAAACTACACTTATGCACTTGTTTTTGACGATGCTTTCACTAACAAATATTCAGTGTATTCTCTTAATCTTGATAACGGAAATGTTTCACAGAACACTTTCGTTGATGAAAAATTTATGACCGATTCCTTTTCGGTAACCGATAATCGCATTTACTATATCAAGACCGACAGCCTGAAATCTTATGTTGCGTGTAGGGATTTTTCATCTGATAAAAAGTCGAAAATAACTTTTTCAGACAATGTAAACGAGGTTTTTAATAATAACGGAAAGTCATACGCAAGACTTTGTGACGGTTCAATTTACAAGCTCTCGCAATCGTCATCAACCTATGTTGCCGATACAGGTGAACTTAAAAATATTTATAACGCAGGAATAAACAGAGTTATAAACGATGACGGATTTATTGTTTCGCTGTCAGATAATTCAAGGAATTATGTTTCAAATGCCACAGCCGAAAATGTTTCGGCATCTGACGGAAAAATATATTCTGCCGTGAATTATCGACTTAATCTGAAAACATCCGAAAAAACAAAAAGCGTGTCAATTCCCGACAGAGCAACTGCTGTTGTATCTTACAAAAATCAATGTGCTGTTTTGCTTGATAACGGAACGGTTCAGGTATTTGGTTCGGCTGATTTTGAGGAAAAGAAAACAAATGGCAATGACGGCAGTAACGACAATCACAATTCTTCTAAATCAGATATTCAACCGAATAATTCCGAATACCTGTTTTCTGACGGGATAGTTTACGGGATTTACAGCGGAGAAACCGTTGCCGGTTTCAAAAACAAAACTTCTGCCGAAAATGTATATAAGGCGGACGGTACTCTTGCAAAGAGCGGAAAGCTGAAAACAGGCTTTACTGCCGTTATAGATTCAAAGACTTATGTTATTGCAGTTTGCGGAGATGTGACGGGTGAGGGCAATGTAAATTCAAAGGATGTCACGCTTTTGCAAAAATACCTCTGTGATAATGCAGAATTAGACGGTGCATACCTCAAAGCCGCCGATTTTAACCTTGACGGCGAAGCAGATAACCGTGACCTTGTCTTAATTTCAAGACAAAAAAATTGACAAAACAAAAACCGCCCCAATCGGAGCGGTTTAATTTTTTTCAAAAATAAACTTTATCAGTCCATTTCCCAGTTGTGCCATACATTCTGGATATCATCGTTATCCTCGAACATATCAAGCATTTTCTGCATCTTAGTTGCAGTTTCTTCGTCCTCAAGCTTTGTATATGTGCTTGGAACCATTTCAATTTCAGCAGAAACGAATGTGTAGCCGAGCTTTTCAAGCTCATCTCTTACAGCGCCGAAATCATCTGTTTCTGTGTAAATTGTAAATACATCGTCGTCAGCCTCAAAGTCTGATGCACCGCACTCAAGAGCATCGCTCATCACGGTATCCTCATCCTTTTCAAGGTCCTCACGCTCAATAACGAGAACGCCCTTCTTTGAGAACATAAAGCTTACACAGCCCTGTGTACCCATATTGCCGCCGAATTTATCAAAGTAATGTCTTACTTCGCCTGCTGTTCTGTTTCTGTTGTCTGTAAGTGCCTCAACAATTACGGCAACGCCGTTTGGACCGTAGCCCTCATATGTAACAGCCTCGTAGTTTGTTGAATCTGCATCGCTTGACGCCTTCTTGATGATTCTTTCAATGTTGTCGTTAGGTACATTTGCAGCCTTTGCTTTTGCAATACAATCCTTGAGTTTTGAGTTAACGGAAGGATCGGCACTTCCGCCATCCTTGATTGCAACAATAAGTTCTCTGCCGATTTTTGTAAATACTTTAGCTCTTGCGGCATCGTTCTTACCTTTTTTCTGCTTGATTGTACTCCATTTGTTATGTCCTGACATTAATATCATTCCTTTGTCAATAAAGTATAATTATCTTATTAAGTATATCACACACACCTTTGTGATGTAAATAAAAAAAAGTTATTACAGTTTTGTAATAACTCCATTGTCAAATATCGCCTGTGGTGCTATAATCTATGTTGTAGAAAACAAATGCCGATAAATTTGATGTAAATATAAAAAAATAAAGCTTAAATGTCGAAAATATAATTTTACGAAGGGAGTTTTTGAAATGATCAGATCTATGACGGGTTTCGGAAGATGTGAAACCGTTATCAACGGCCGGGAGATTACCGTTGAAATCAAAAGCGTGAATCACCGCTATTTTGAATTTTCCTGCAGAACCCCAAGAAGTTACGGATTTCTTGACGACAAACTTAAAAACTATGTAAATTCAAGGGTTTCACGAGGCAAGATTGATATGTTCGTATCAATCGGTGCGTCCGATGAAGAACCCTGTGATGTAACTGTTAATCATCAGCTTGTTTCGGGATATATCAACGCTTTTAAGGAAATCAGTGAAAAGTACGATATTCCGAATGATGTCTCAACAGTTTCACTTTCACGCTTTCCCGATGTTTTTACGGTTCACAAAGCGCCTGAGGACGAGGATCAAATTACTGCCGATGTTCTTTCAGCCGCAAAGATAGCAGTTGATGCTTTTGTTGCAATGCGTGAAACAGAGGGCGAGAAGATGAAAGAGGACATTCTTTCAAGAGCCAACACAATTCTTTCTGTTGTAGGTGAAATTGAGGAGCGTTCTCCGCAGACTGTTGCCGAGTATGAACAAAGACTTATGGAACGCATCAAGCAGACGCTTGCTGAAAATGATGTCAAGGTTGATGAGCAGAGGTTCTCACAGAGGTTGCCGTATTTGCGGATAAGGTAGCCGTTGCGGAGGAAACCGTAAGACTTCGCAGCCACTTTGACCAGCTTTCAAAGTTCCTTGAATATGACGAGCCTGTCGGCAGAAAAATTGACTTTATCATTCAGGAAATGAACCGTGAGTCAAATACAATCGGTTCAAAGGTTCAGGATGCAATTCTTGCACATAAGGTTGTTGACATCAAGAGTGAGATTGAAAAAATCCGTGAACAGGTTCAGAATATCGAATAAGGTGAACAGATGAAGCTTATTAATATCGGTTTGGTAATCTTGTCAGCTCCGACAAGATTGTTGCAGTAGTTGCTCCGGAATCTGCTCCCGTAAAGCGAATTGTTCAGGATGCAAAACAGAACAATCTGCTTATTGATGCAACCTGCGGACGAAAATGCAAATCGGTGATTGTTGCCGAGAATAATCATGTTATTCTCTCGGCAATTTCATGTGAGGCAATTCAGAACAGAACGGACGAAAGTGAGGAAAACAAGGATGAGCATTAACAGAAAAGGAAATCTTATTTTGTTTACCGGTTCATCGGGTGTAGGCAAGGGTACAATAATCAAGGAACTTCTTGACCGTGACAAAAATATCCGTCTTTCGGTTTCAAACACAACAAGAGAACCGAGAGAGGGAGAGATTGACGGGGTTCATTATAACTTTTTGACAAGAGAACAGTTCAACGATGTTCTGAAAAAAGACGGCTATCTTGAACACGCGGAGTTTTGCGGTAATCTCTACGGCACTCCTAAAAAGCAGGTTGAAGATATGCTCAATAAGGGTTATGATGTTCTGCTTGAGATTGAGGTCAAGGGCGGACTTCAGATTCTTGATAAATATCCCGACATTCTCAGTATATTCATTCTTCCGCCTTCAATGGAGTCTCTTGAAAGACGACTTCGCAGAGAGGTACAGAGGATGAAGAAACTATTCGGAAAAGGCTTGCACAGGCTGCCGAGGAAATCAGCTACAAGAACAGATATAAGTACAATGTGGTAAACGGCGACCTTGAAACAGCAATAAATGAAGTTCTCGATATTCTTCATAAAGAGGATGAAAACCTTATTAAATAATATACAAAGAAAATTAACATAAAATATTTTAAGAGGAGAATTATTATGCATAAGTTGATGTGGATTCATTATTACAGGGTAAGCAGAGTAAGTACGCACTCGTTGTAGGCGTTGCAAAAAGAGCAAGAGAAATTACTCAGACTTTTGAAGAGGAACAGATTGTAACAGAGGATAAGCCTGTTCTTATCGCAATCAAGGAAATCGAAGGTCATGAAATCAACATTCTTGAGCCTGACGAAGATGAACTCTGATTTAACAGTCAAAGTTGCCGTTGAAAACACAACATATGTTTTCGACAAATTATTTGACTACCTTGTACCGTCTGCTTTTACCGATTTGGTTCAGGTCGGCAAAAGGGTTCTCATTCCGTTCGGCAGAGGCAACAAAAAGAAACAGGGAATAATTTGAGCTTTCTCCCGTGAGTGATGACATTCCGGTTGAAAAGCTCAAAAGCATTTGTTCCGTTCTTGATGACGAACCTGTCCTGTCAAAAGAACTTTTGAAGCTTGCCGAGTTTATGAAAGAGCATTATTTCTGCACCTATTATGATGCGGTAAAAACAATGCTTCCTGCGGGTATAAATTACAAAATCACAACGCTTTACGGTGTTCGTGAGGGTGTAGATGAAGAAGAGCTTTCCGAGGAACAGCAAAGAATTTTTGCTTACCTTCATTCAAAAAGAAAAGCCGTAAAGTCCGATAAAATTCTTGACGATTTCGGATTAGATAACACGGTTATTCTTGAAGATATGGTAAAGTTGGGCTATCTTTACAAATCAGATGAGGCTTTCAGAAAGGTTTCGGATGCGGTTATGAAAATGGCTGCTCCGACCGAACTTGCCGACAGCGACAATATCAAGCTTACCGAAAAGCAGAAAGCCGTTCTCGACCTTATCAAAATGACAGGCGGAACTTCCGTTAAAGAGGTTTGTTACTTCACGGGTGTCACAACAGGCGTTACGGACGCACTTTACAAAAAAGGTCTTATCTACTACTATGACGAAGAAGTGTTCCGTATTGAGGACAGGACGAAGGACGAAAGTCTTGCCCCTGTTGCATTGTCAGAACAACAGCAGACAGCCTGCGATAACCTCTATGCCGAATATGCCGATTCAAAACCGCATACAAGCCTTTTGTTCGGTGTTACAGGTTCGGGAAAAACAAGCGTTTTTATGAAACTGATTGAGCGTGTAATAAACGATAACAGGGGAATCATCGTTATGGTGCCTGAAATTTCGCTTACACCGCAGTTTGTTTCAACCTTTTCAAAGCGTTTCGGCGAGCAGATTGCCGTATTTCACAGCGCACTTTCACTCGGTGAAAGCTTGATGAATACAAGCGTGTAAAAAAAGGTCTTGCAAAAATCGTTATAGGAACACGAAGTGCCGTGTTTGCTCCGTTTGAAAAAGTCGGTCTTATCATAATGGACGAGGAACAGGAGTACAGCTATAAGTCTGAAAGCTCCCCCAGATATCATGCAAGAGAAATCGCAAAATTCAGATGCAGCTACGATAATGCCCTGCTTGTTTTAAGCTCGGCAACTCCGTCGGTTGAATCCTACTACTACGCAAAAAGCGGAAGATATTCGCTTAACACGCTCACCGAGAGATACGGCGATGCGGTTTTGCCGAAGGTTGTTGTCGCAGATATGAATGTTGAACAGCAAAACGGCAATGTAACGGGATTTTCCGAAACCCTGCTTGAAAATCTGCACTATAATCTTGAAAATAACAAGCAGTCAATTCTGCTTTTAAACAGACGGGGATACAACACCTTTGTAACCTGCCGAATGTGCGGTGAACCTGTTGTGTGTCCCAACTGTTCAATATCGCTCACATATCACAGTGCCAACCGCAGAATGATGTGCCACTACTGTGGATATTCCGTGCCTTACACGGAAGAATGTCCGTCCTGTCACAGCAAATCTTTAAGATTTGGCGGAACAGGCACTCAAAAGGCTGAAAGTGAAATTTCAGAGCTTTTTCCCGATGCAAGAATATTGCGTATGGATACCGACGCAACATCTTCAAAATCATCCTATGAAAAGATGATAACGGCATTTGCAGACGGTAAGTACGATATTCTTGTGGGAACACAAATGGTTGCAAAGGGACTCAATTTTCCCAATGTGACGCTTGTGGGAGTTCTCAACACCGACTATATGCTGTATGCCGATGATTACAGAAGCTACGAAAGAACATTTTCCCTTTTAACTCAGGTAGTCGGCAGAAGCGGCAGAGGTGCGTCAAAGGGTATGGCTGTTATTCAGTCCTACACTCCCGACAACCTCATAATCTCTATGGCGGCAAGGCAGGATTATCTTGCCTTTTACAGCACCGAAATTCAGGTCAGAAAAGCAATGCTTTATCCGCCTTTTGCGGATATCTGTCTTATCGGCTTTTCGGGTGAAACAGCAGCTTACAATGAAAGCGGCTAACAGCTTTTTGCAGTGCTTTGTCAGTCACGCAAGAAGCGAATACCTGCCATGCCTTTGAGAATACTTGGTCCGTCACCTGCAAATGTTGTGAAAGTGAGCAACAAATTCAGATATAAACTTATAATAAAATGTAAAAATAACCGTGATTTCAGAGCATTGCTCTCAGCGGTTATGATAGAATTCGGAAAGAATAAGGAATTTGGAAAGGTCAGTACATATGCGGATATGAACGCTCTGACCTGTTAGTGAAAGGATATAATTTATGGCTTTAAGACAAATTGTAAAAGAGGGCGACAGCGTTCTCACAAAAAAATGCAGACCTGTCGTAAAGTTTGATGACCGCCTTGCAGATCTTATTGACGATATGATTGAAACTTTGCACAAGGCTGAGGGAGTGGGACTTGCCGCTCCTCAGGTCGGAATTTTAAGAAGAGTTGTGGTTATTGATGTCGGCGAAGGTCCGATTGAGCTTGTAAACCCGAAAATCATCGCTTACAGCGGCAAGCAGGAAACTCTTGAGGGTTGTCTTTCAATTCCCGGCAAGTGGGGTTACACAGTAAGACCTGATTATGTAAAGGTTAAGGCTCAGGACAGACACGGTGACGAATTCGTTATTGACGGCAAGGATTTGCTTGCAAAGGCTTTTTGTCACGAACTCGACCATCTTGAGGGAATTCTCTTTACTCAGGTTGCAACAAGAATGTTGACTCCTGCCGAAATTGAAGAAATGAATAGCTGATAAACAGGTGAAAATATGAAAATAATTTATATGGGTACTCCGGATTTTGCCGTACCTGCACTCAAGGCTCTTGCAAATTCGGAACATGAGGTTTGTGCCGTGTTTACACAACCCGATAAGCCGAGGGGAAGAAAGATGATAATGACTCCTCCCGATGTCAAGGTGTGCGCAGAAAAGCTGAACATTCCCGTGTATCAGCCCGAAACCTTTAAGGACGGCAAACCTCTTGAAATTATCAATAAATATAATCCCGATGTCATTGTTGTTGCGGCTTACGGAAAAATTCTTCCCAAGTCGGTTCTTGACTCTGCAAAGTACGGCTGCATCAATCTTCACGGCTCACTTTTGCCTAAATACAGAGGTGCATCTCCTATTCAGCAGAGCGTATTAAACGGTGACAGGGAAACCGGTGTAACGGCTATGCAAATGGATGTCGGACTTGACACAGGTGACATTCTGAAAGTTGTCAAAACGGAAATCGGTGTGAATGAAACATCGGGAGAGCTTTTTGACCGTCTTTCTCTTATGGGCGGAGAGCTTATTCTTGACACACTTTCTGCTCTTGAAAAGGGCGAAATCACTCCGATTAAGCAGGACGAAAGCCTTGCAACTCACACTTCAAAAATTGACAAGTCACTTTGTCCGATTGATTTTACAAAATCGGCCTTTGAGGTGCATAATAAAATCAGAGGACTTAATCCGTGGCCGATTGCCACAACCGAAATTAACGGTAAAAAGATAAAGGTTCATTCTTCTTTGCTCTGCGAAAAGAGCGGAAAAGCGGGAACTGTAATCAGCACAAAGCCGCTGATTATTGCCTGTGGTGAAAGGTCGATTGAGCTTTGTGAAATTCAGCCTGAGGGCAAAAAGAAAATGACCGCCGAGGCATTCCTTGCCGGCCACAGGCTTTCTGTCGGCGATGTAATCGGTTAAAAATTCCCGTCTGCAATATGCAGACAGAAAGGTGTTTGATTTATGGGCTTCTTTTACGGATTTGATATGACCTATCTTGTGTTTATTGTTCCTTGTATCATAATAACATTGATTTGTCAGGTCAAAGTTAAAACAACTTTTTCAAAATATTCACAGATAAGAAATTCAAGAAATATGACAGGCGCTCAGGCGCTGAATATGTTCTTCGTCAGCACGGTGTAACAGGCGTCAGAATTGAACATGTTGCAGGCAGTATGACAGACCATTTTGACCCGAGAACAAATGTAATCAGACTTTCCGACACGGTTTTTAACAGTACCTCCGTTGCGGCTGTAGGCGTTGCCTGTCATGAGGCAGGTCATGCAGTTCAGCACGCAGAAAATTATCTGCCTAACAGAATCCGTTCGTTTATTCTTCCTGTTGCAAGACTCGGTTCAAGCCTCAGTTGGATTTTTATTATAGTCGGTTTTTGTTTTACACAGAGAGTAGGTTTTGTATTTCTTTATATAGGTATAATCCTGTTTGCACTTTCCGTACTCTTTACAATCGCAACACTTCCCGTAGAGTTTAATGCATCAAAAAGAGCGCTTGAAACAATCAGAAACGGCGATCTTCTTTACGGTGAAGAATACACAGGCGCAAAGAGAGTGCTTCAGGCAGCCGCAATGACATATGTTGCAGCGGCTCTTACTGCAATTATGCAGCTTTTAAGATTAATTATAATTGCGAACAATCGCAGAAGATAATTTATTTTGGAGATTAAAATGGCAAACACACGCAATATTGCACTGAATGTGCTGCTTAAAATTGAAAATGAGGGAGCATATTCAAATATTGCTTTGAATAATGCCATAAAGGAAAACCGTCTTTCGGGTGTTGACAGCTCTTTTGTGTCAGCACTCGTTTACGGCGTTCTGGAAAGAAGAATTACGCTTGATTATATTATCAGGTCTTATTCTAAATTCCGTTAAGGAAAT
>ENA-OQEX01000026-OQEX01000026.1-human-gut-metagenome-genome-assembly--contig:-NODE-26-length-77359-cov-8.308667_pt1 | contig 77359 bp, 77 predicted proteins | sample MGYA00242802_ERZ504649 | MGnify/ENA primary metagenome ERZ504649 (study PRJEB26092, sample SAMD00036194) | human gut metagenome | host: Homo sapiens | study: EMG produced TPA metagenomics assembly of...
ATGCCCGCCATCAGTTGTCTGCGATATCGATGGAGCAGAAAACCGCCGCACGGCCAGCAGACTACGCACGTAGAAGACTGAGGTTCGGTTATCGGACCGGGGTTACTACTCCCGCATCTCCACGAGTTGAAAGCCGCCAGAAATGGCGGCTTTTCTTGTATTTCCAACGGTTTTCGAAGATTCCTGGGTTTACTCCAAATTACCCCCGATGTGCCGGATGTTCTAAAAAAATGTGGGCAAAAATCCCTCCTCCGGCTTGCTTAATCTCTTCCAAGTTCCATCTGTCTACCACCCTAAACAGCATACAAGGTACGTTTTTAGGTACTCCTCTTCACAAGACAACCTCGTCAAATCAACATACGAAAAATCCAGCTCTCCCCCATCACAAATCATCAGAATCCCACCATCAAATTCCGCGTGTCGATTTGCATTAACCGCTTAAGTGGTTAACATAGTTAATACATCAACCTAGTTATCACGTCACAGCAGACGACATCAAGGAAGGACTTGATCGATGACCTGCACTTACTCTCCCGAAGCCTACGTGTTCGGCTCCGAAGAAAACCATGCCCTGCTCGAGGCGGAAACCAACGAGCTCCTGCATTTCGGGCACAATTTCCCCGCCCCGCAGGGTGGCTCCTACTGGCTGGACGATACCGGCAATCCGGATCTGACCCAAAACATCCACACGTGGATCACCTGCCGCATGGCGCACGTGTATTCCTTGGGGTTCCTGCACGGCGAGCCGGGCGCCGCAGAACTGGTTGACAAGGCCATCGCCGGCCTGCACGGTCCGCTGCATGACGATGAAAACGGCGGATGGTATCCGTCCATTTCCGCAGACGGCTCCACCCATGAAGCAGGCAAGGTCTGCTACGCCCACGCTTTCGTGATTCTTGCCGCCACTTCCGCCAAGCTTATCGGCCGCCCGGACGCGGACGAGCTGCTCGAAGAGGCTCTGGCAACCTACGACAAGCATTTCTGGGATGACGAGATCGGTCTGGCCGTCGATACTTGGAACACGGAATTCACCGAGCTTGACTCCTATCGCGCATCAATGCCAATATGCACACCACCGAAGCATTCCTTGCCGTTGCCGATGTGACCGGAAACGAGGAATACCGCGAGCGCGCTGGTCGTATCATCGATCATGTGGTCGGATGGGCAGCCAACAATAACTGGCATATTCCTGAGCATTTCACCGCCGATTGGCAGCCGGATCTCGAATGCAACCATGACAAGCCGGATGACCAGTTCAAGCCGTACGGCGCCACTCCGGGCCATGGCATCGAGTGGGCACGTCTCATCACCCAGTATGCGTTGAGCTCCAAGCAGCGTTCCGAAGAAGGCAAGCAGCAGCTTATCGAAGCCGCCGAGAACCTGTTCGCTCAGGCACTTGCCGACGCCTGGAACGCCGAAGGCACCATGGTTTGGCTTACACCACCGATTGGAACGGCAAGCCCGTTGTCACCGACCGCATGCACTGGACGCTTGCCGAATCCGTGAACACCTCGGCCACACTGGCCACCGTCACCGGCAAGCAGGTGCACAAGGATTGGTATGCGACCTTCTGGAAGTACATTGACGAATACCTGATCGACCATAAGAACGGTTCTTGGTTCCACCAGCTGAACAAAGACAACGAGGTCATCGGTACCGTCTGGCCGGGCAAGTCCGACCTGTACCATGCCACGCAGTGCACGCTGATTCCGCGTCTCGATCCCGCGGTCTCCGTCGCTCCTGCGTTGAAGGCCAATCCGAACGCCTGACGGCCTCCAATAATCGAACTTCTCCTTCTCTCCTCCTATTCACGAAGAACCCCGGTACCGCAAGGCAACCGGGATTCTTCGTATATCAACGCGACTATTTGATGATTGGACGCAACGGCGCAGACACGTCGACGTTATGCTTGTCTCCGATCACATTCGGATCATTGATGATTTTATCGACGACAGCTTTCTTCAACTTGAGGCCGGATGAATCGCCCCATACGATCACACGGTCTCCCCCATTGATTTCCGTGGTGATGGAATCCTGGGTTTCGGCAGTCACCTTGGTGATGGAGTTGCGCATCGATTCCGGCAATGAGCTGAGGATCTTCAACGCCTCCTTGATGGAACGATTGCTCAGACTTGTTTCGACATCCTTCACTTCAATGACGGGAATTCCTTCCACGGAAGCTCCGCTGACGGAATTCAATATACGCCCCTTGCTGTCGACCGCGGTCATGCTGTCCTCGCCTGTCTTGAGCATCGCAGCAGGCTTTTGCGCCTTGATGGTCACTTCAAGGGAGTCGGGCAGTTTTTTCTTGGATTGCGCGGAAGTGACTCCCGGAATCTCCTTGATTTTCTTTTCCACGTCATTGTTCGACACGAGAAGAATCGATTTTCCTGCTTGCTGGCCCGCAATATCCAACACCTGAGACTCACTCACCCATTCGTTGGCGCCGACAACGCTAATATTGCCGGACTCGAGACGGAATACCGATGAGAAGAAAAACAGCCATACCAACGCGCCTGCAACAACAATGACAGCAGCGGAAACGCACGCGCGCATGGCGACGACACGCGCGTTCGCCTTGCGTCGTTCTTTCAGACGCGCACTGAAATCAACCACCTTCGGGCGCGTTACCACGCCCAACGTGCCTATGGTTTCCTCCAATGTCTTCGAAACGAAATCCTCGCCGGCAAGATTGCGCGCGTCCACGAAATCGCCTGATCTCGAACGACTCACGCTGCCTTTGTTGCCACTCTCAACCGTATTTTCCTGCGTCTTCTTCCCGGAAGAAGACGCGCGTCCCGCTCCACCAGCGACGGAACGGCCTTTCGGCTGAACCTGCTTTCCGGCATCGCTGTGTTTCCGGCTTTGGATGGTTCTACCATGCGACGTCTGATTTTCAGGCGTCGTTGCGGAACCATCCGAACCCGTACCTGAACTGATGACCCTTCGCGTCATCAGCCCTCACAATCCCAACGATGAGCCTGAAGGGAGTGCAGCATCACCTCGTCCATCTGTGTGATGTCGCCTGCGCCAACAGTGAAGATGACATCGCCATGATGAGCACGCATCGTCATCATCTGTGCCGCGGTATGCATATCCTCCACTCCGCGAATCCAATCCTCGGCAGGCGTGTGGTCAAGCTTAAGCGCCTCGTCCACAATGGTGGCGGAGCTAATCGTCGGATAGTCCTCCTGCTTTTCACGTGCGGGGAAAATGCCGGTGACGATCACATCATCCGCCTTGGCCAATGCTTCAGCGAATTCACTCGCAAAGAACATGGTCCGGGAGAACAGGTGCGGCTGGAAGATCACGCGAATCACCGACTGCGGGTACCTGCGGCGCGCCGCATCCAGCAATGCCGAAATCTCCGTAGGATGATGCGCGTAATCATCAACGACAGTCACTTGGCCGACCATACCACGCACTTGGAAACGACGGGCAGCTCCAAGGAACGACGTGGCGGCTTGGGCAGCGTTCTCGACATCGACGCCCAACAACGCGGCCGCAATAATCGCAGCGGAGGCATTGCGCGCGTTGTGAATGCCTGGAACGGTAAGCGTCACCGGAACCATACGCTCATGTTCGCCCAACAATCCCGCGGGCATGTGTAAGGTGAAATGTTCGGCACCGCTTTGCGCGCTTTCGCTTTCCGATTCGATATGCACGAACGCGGCACCGTTCAAATCACCCAACGAAACCGTATCCTGCGTCGCATACACGACCGTACGCTTGGCCGTCTGCGGATCGAGAGCACGCAATACCGCAAGATTGCCTTCATCATCGCCGCACATCACCACCGATTTTTCGGCATGCTGAACATGATTGACAAAAGCCGCACGATAGTTTTCCTGCGTGCCGTAATGGTCGAGATGATCGGCTTCGGAGTTGGTGACAATGGCGATTTCCGGATGATACTTGGCAAAGCTGCCATCGGATTCGTCCGCTTCCGCCACAAGAACGTCGCCCTTACCAGCATGGCCTCCGTCAATCGTCACACCATCCTTGCCTTGGATGGATCCGCCGATGGCATAGCTTGGATCGGCCAGATTTCCCTCACCGGCATGGGTGAGGATATGGGCCAGCATGGAACTGGTCGTGGTTTTGCCATGAGCTCCTGCGACCGTCACCGCACGTTTTGCGTTCATCAGCAATGCGAGAATGTCGCTGCGGTGCACGATGCGTTCGCCTGCTTCGTATGCTGCGACGATTTCCGGATTGTCGGATTTGATGGCGCTGGAGAATACGACGGTATGTTTGCCTTCGACGTTTTCTGCGCGCTGCCCGAATTCGACGGTAATGCCGATTCCCTGCAGACGATCGGTTTTGGCGCTGGGTTCACGATCTGAACCGTCCACTTCAACGCCCTGTTCGTGCAGCATTTCAGCGAGCACGCTCATGCCCGCGCCTCCAATGCCGATGAAATGGGTTGCCCCCAAATCATTCACGCCTTCCTGCGGACTGAACGACGCATGGGTTGGATCAAGAACGATGGTACCGGCTTCACGCTGGTTGTCAGACACGACTGCTCCTCTTGCATGTTTTTTCTAGCTTGTTCCATTATGGTCTCACCCATGGTCTCGCATATGGCCGATCATGGGTGGGATTTTGGAATGCGACGAACGCACCTGCCATCGCCGCAGCCTACTTTTCGTCAATCATGGAAAGCACGCGCTTGGCCATGACTTCAGCGGCATCCCGAATACCGTATTGCCAGGCGTTGTCGCCATACTTGGCAAGCAGATCCGAATCGGCAAGCAGCTTCGGCACATGCTGTTTGACCCATTCGGCGGTGAATTCGCGATCGGCCACCATCAGACCGCCTTCCGCATCGACGACAGGCTGGGCGTTGAATCGCTGCTCGCCGTTGCCGATTGGCAGCGGAACATAAATCGCGGGGAGTCCCAAAGCCGTCAATTCCGATACGGTGCCGGCCCCAGAGCGACAGATAATCAGGTCGGCGCAAGCGAATGCGAGATCAATACGTTCCAAATACGGCGCAACACGATAATCGCCATCATTGCCATGGTCCGGGCCAAGCTCGCCAAGCACCTGTTCGCCGGCGCTCACCGACACCAATGAACGCACTTCATCATCTTTGCCTTTCCCAGTCAGATGAATCACCTGGGCGTGTTCCAGCAGCTCCCTAGCGGAAGCCGCCACCGCACGGTTCACGTTCACCGCGCCCAGCGACCCTCCAGTCACCACCACCAGTGGACGGTTCGGATCGACACCGAGTTGCGCTGCGGCCGATTGTCTTGTGGCAATGCGGTCATGTTCCATGCCATGGGCTATCGCTGCGATTTCGGCACGCAATGGCAATCCCACACGCTCGGCTTCAACACCTTTGCGTGGCTTCAAGCCGGTTTGCGCATAGGCGGTGCCAATCATGGACGCCCAGCGAGCTCCCAATTTGTTGGCCATTCCAGCACGGGCATTCTGCTCATGCATCGCGATCGGAATGCCCATCTTGTGCGCTGCCGCATATACGGGAGCGGACGTGTATCCGCCGAAGCCGACAACCACCTGCGCCTCATGACGGGTGAGAATGTCACGGACTTTGGCCGTTTCAGCCTTCCACTGCGCGGGAAACTTCAGCGCCGCCATATTGGGCCTGCGTGGGAAAGGAACCTTCTCAATGGTTTCCAGTTCGAAACCGGCCTGGGGAACCAAATCGTGTTCCAAGCCGACGACAGTGCCCACCACTGCGATATCGGCGTCTGGTTCAAGCTCGCGAATCACATGCGCCACGGCGAGCAGAGGATTGACATGACCTGCCGTACCACCGCCGGCAAGAACGATATGCTTCTGATTGCTCATAGTGTACGAGCTTAGCCCACGGCACCCCAGTACGCCGCGCGCCATACCGTCGCACACGCGGATGCTCACATTTCATCTACGTTTGCACACCGCAATACGCGGTAGCGTATGCTGCGGTCGCAGCCGACACTCAGACCCGCTGCATCTCCGCTTGGATCTGCGGCTGCTGCTTCATCATACTGATGGTCACGCCTGCAGCGCCCAAACACAGAATCAACGACGAACCGCCCGCGGACACAAACGGCAATGGCACACCCATCACCGGAAACAATCCCACCACAACGCCGATGTTCACGAATGCCTGGCCGACGATCCACACGGTAATGCTGGCCAATACCAAAGTGATGTACCTGTCCTGCGATTGCAAAGCCACCACGAGCATGCACCATCCAAGCACCAAGAACAGCAGAATGACGAGAGAGGCGCCTACAAAGCCCGTTTCCTCACCGATGATGGCGAAAATGAAATCGTTGTGCGCTTCCGGCAGATATCCCCATTTTTCTCCGGAATTGCCGATGCCCACTCCAAGCAAACCTCCGGAGGCCATGGCGTATTTGCCATGCACCGCCTGATAGCAGACCCCCTGCATGTCGGATGCGGAGCAAGTTTGGTATGTGGCCATGATACGGCTGAGTCGGTTCGGACTGGTGATAACGAGTCCGCCAACCAAAACCGCACCGCCGCATGCCACGATAGCCAACCATTTGCCAGGAAAATCTCCCAACAGCAACGCGGCACCTGCGATCGCGAACAGAATCATGGCCGTGCAAGATCCTTGCCACTCACAACCAACAGCAATGCAAGACCAAGCCACGCAATCAACTTGAGATATGCCTTATATGGTCCGACTTTGTTTATCTGCTTCTGCGCGTAGATCAGTTCTCGCGGCAGCCATATGCACAACGCAAGCTTAACGACTTCGGCGGGCTGGAAGGTAAATCCAAAAAGGCCGATCCAACCTTTGTTGCCTTGGACATCGATACCCAAGGGGGTAAACGTCAGCGACTGCAAAAGCAAAGCGATAATCAGGAAGACGAAACTGAATTTCCTGATGAGCTCCGCCGGAATCATCATGCAGGCAACACCCACGATAAGTCCAAGAACGCAGAATCCCCCTGTTTCAGTGCTTGGGACCACGGAGACTGTCCGTTGGCAATCATGTTTACCGAAGAGCTGGAAAACACCATGATCACACCGAAAATGGTGAGAATGATCACCGCGGTTCTGAACCCATGAAAACACCAAATCGGATTAAGCAGACTTCGCAGACCGACATAACCATGAAAATCGTCGACCTGCTTTCCGACGGCGGCCTTCTTTTTCTGACGACTACTATCAACCTGCCTGGTTTTAGGCTTTTCCATGCTCGTTCACCCAACGCTGAGCCTGCTGTGCGAACTGGTTTCCACGATCGGCATACGACTTGAACTGATCCATCGACGCACATGCAGGTGCCATCAGCACCACATCACCGGATTGGACATACTCGCCCGCGGCATCAACCGCCCGTTCCATAATGACCCCATTATCCGCCGGATCGATGATGGTCAGAGGAATGTTGGGAGCGCTCGTCTTGAACGCATCCAGCATCGGCTGCTGATCCCTGCCGATGATGACCGCGGCTTTGATGGTATGCGCCTGATCAGCCACCAATTGCTCGAAACGGCTGCCTTTGGCCAGTCCTCCGGCAATCCACACCACGGATTTATCGGCAAAACTATTGAGCGAGGCCTTGGCCGCATGCGCGTTGGTCGCCTTGGAGTCGTCAACGAAACGAATGGCTCCCCCATCCGCCGTAGTGGCGGTGGCGACGGTCTGGATACGGTGGCCACCTGGAGTGAACTGCTTCAGGGATGCGATCGCCTTCTCCTTATCCGCGCCAAGTCCCAACACCAACGCCAACGCGGTCAATGCGTCGGCAAGCAAATGCGGATATACCGTGCCATCCGGCTCGGTCAGATGTGTGAACTCGGCAACTTTGGCAACCTGTTCAGGCTTGCCCGCCTCACCGCCCGCGATGCCGGACATGTCGACGATCCAGCCGTCCTTCACGCCAATCTGGCCATCTTGCGGTTCCGACAATGTGAATCCAACCCTACGGCAGCCTTCCGCGGTTTCGGCTGCGAATGCCAGCTTGGTCACGCGCTCATCATCCGCGTTGTACACCAACGCCTTCTTGCATGGTGGAAGACCTTGCTTTATCGGACGCGTAATTGTCGATACCGCCATGCCAATCAAGATGGTCGTCAGCGATATTGGTGATCGCCGCGCAATCCAACTCAAGAGAATCGGTGAAATGCAATTGGAAAGAACTGAGCTCAACACACAGCACATCATTTGCCGGATCGACTGCGGCATGGGACACCGCTTTGCCGATATTGCCGACAGCAGGTGCGGTCAAACCGCAAGCCGTCAACATCTCCGAAGTCATTTCCGTAGTGGAGGTCTTGCCATTGGTACCGGTGATGCCAATCCATTGCGCAGGATGCCCAGTGGCATCGCAATCCACCCGCAGCTGCCAGGCAAGCTCGACCTCGCTCATCACCGGAATGCCACGACGTTGCGCTTCGAGAATGAACGGGGTCCTCGGATTGAATACCGGAGAAGTCATCACCAAGTCGACATGATCCCAATCAATGTGGTCGAAAGAGTGCAGATCGGCATCAGGCTTCTTCTCATCCACGCCCAACACCTTTTCGGCGCGGGAACCCAACACCTCCATCATGCTCTGGCCAGAAACTCCAAGACCCGCCACAATCGCGGTCTTACCGCTCATATCCATATCCATCATCCTTCGATCGTCAGAACCTCATACGCCTTAATATCACAGTCATATTGCGTTCATTCGCAACGGCAACAGACCGAGCATCGACCGTCACAAGCCGGAACGGGCAACCCAATCGCCATAGAAAAGCACCAAGGCGACCAGCACGAACAGCAGTTCAATCATCCAGAAGCGAATCACAACCTTGACTTCGGGCCATCCCTTCAATTCGAAATGATGGTGGATCGGAGCCATCTTGAACACACGCTTATGCGTCATCTTGAAATAGCCGACCTGAATGACATCGCTCAACGTTTCCATGACGAACAGGCCGCCGAGAATAATCGCGAGGAATTCCGTATGCGTGGCGATGGACATGGCAGCGAACAGGCCGCCAAGCGCCAACGAACCGGTATCTCCCATGAAAATTGAAGCCGGATTGGAGTTGTACCACAGGAACCCGAAGCATGCTACCGCCGCGCAAGCCGCGATAATGGTCAGATCAAGTGGATCAGATACCGCGTAGGTAAAGCCCTCATGCCCCGATCCCTTAAGGTGGTAGAACTCCCAAAAAGCGATCACCGCATATCCCATGAACGCAATCATCGAAGAGCCAGCTGCCAAACCGTCAAGACCATCAGTCAGATTGATGGCATTGGTCCACGCGGTCATCAGGAAGTTCACCCAAATCACGAACAGCACGATAGCCACGATCTTACCCGCGAATTCGAAACTGAAGAACGGCTCCTCAATGAAGCTCATGCCGGCCTGGGCACTGGGGAAACCGGAATTCGTAGGCAGAATCAACGCCAGCACCGCATATATGGTAGCCAGAATGAACTGTCCGATGAACTTGCCCTTAACCGTCAATCCCTCGCTCTGCTTCTTACGAACCTTCGCGAAATCATCAATAAAACCAAGCAATCCCATCGACAACATGGCAAACAGCACCAGCACCGCAGACCACGACGGAGCCTCACCCCGCGTGACGAAGCGGTACAGCGCCGACGAGCCCCAGCCCAACACAACCGCCAAATTGATGACCACACCACCCAACGTAGGCGTGCCACGCTTGACTAGATGGGATTTCGGACCATCCTGACGTATGTATTGCCCATAATTCAGCTTGTGCACCAAACGAATCAGCAGCGGGGTGCCCACGATCGTCACAACCAGCGACACCACAATTCCGATGATGAGCGAAATCACCTGATGTTCTCCGTTTCAGTCAGACATTCTTCAGATAACGTCGTTTATTCGATTATTCGAATCTTGCCAAATATTCTTATTCTATTGTGCAGCCAGGGCCTGCCAACGTTCGGCCAAAGCACTCAAGCCGGAAGCGTGGGAGCCCTTAAGCAGCACCACAGCGCCCGGATGTTCCACGGCGAGTTGCGTCACCAGACGATCGGCCTCGTCAATGTCGTGCACCCAATCAATATGGGAAGCACATCCCGCAGCGGATGCACCTTCAGCCATGGCACCGGCCAGAGCGTCCAAAGAGGCATCGGATGCGCTGCCGACCGTCAGCAACGCGTCAACGTCGCCTTCCACCGCATACCGGCCGATGCCAGCATGCAAATCCTTTTCATCCGGACCAAGCTCAAGCATGGCACCCAACACCGCAATACGGAACGGTTGGGTCTCAGCACCCGCCTTCCAACGCAACAATCCGTCAAGCCCCGCCTTCATGGAATCGGGATTGGCATTAAACGAATCGTCGATCAAGGTGAACGATGTTTCAGGCTTGTGCACCGTGGAAACAGCCATACGATGAGGACTGATGGCCGTGACGTCAGACAGCGCGGACGCGACCTCATCCATCGACATACCCAAATGCATCGCTACCGAAGCAGCCGCCAACGCATTCATAACGTTATGCTGACCGCAAATGCCCAGGGTGACCTCGGCATGCTCGCCATCACCATTGTCCAAAATGAAGCTCGGATGGTCCAATTCGTCGCAATGCACATGTTGCGCGCTGATTGCCGGCTTGCCGTCATTGTTCTGCGGAAGTCCGAACCACATCACGTCGCCCGGAGCGATGGCGCTCATCGCAGCCACATGCTCGTCATTCGCGTTCAGTACGGAAAGACCACCTGGAACAAGGCCGCGGATGATTTCCGATTTGGCTTGTGCGATGCGTTCCGGCGAGCCGAATTCCCCTAGATGCGCGACGCGACTTTCAACACGACCGCAATATCCGGCGGCACCAGCGACGTCAAATTCGCGATTTCCCCAACATGATTGGCACCCATTTCCGCAACCAGAAAGCGAGTTTCCGCATGTACTTTGAGCGAAGTCAACGGCAGTCCGATTTCATTGTTGAACGATCCGACCGGCGCAATCGTCGGTCCTATGTGCGCCAGCAACGCCTTCATGAGATCCTTGGTAGTGGTTTTTCCGACGGAACCGGTGATGCCAATCACCGTAAACGGCGTTTCCAACGCACGCCGGCGTTCGATATTGTGCTTGGCCAACGCGCCCAAGGCAAGCACCGTATCTTCCACCACGATCTGAGGCACTCCGGCACCGTCGATCTCATGGTCGACTATTGCGGCAACAGCGCCCTGAGCGCCTACCTTCGACACATAATCGTGGCCATCCACGCGTTCTCCGGCAATCGCCACGAATACCGATCCTTCAACAATCTGTCGTGAATCAGTGAATGTGCTGGTGGCCACAGGCGTATCAATCGCCGCGGTGCCGGCAATCAGCCGTCCCTGAACCGCCTGGGCGATTTCCTCCAAGCTCATTGGCATCATGGTCGGGCTGCTCACTCTGACTTCTCCTCTGTGTTGATGTACTGCATATTGTTCACGTTATTTACGATTATCACTATTCGACGTCCGCATCCGTTCCGATCGAGACTAGTTCAGATCTCGAGATACACGCAATGCGCTTTTAATATTGGCCTTACGTACGCCGGCCGCAAGCACCATGGCGATGGACAATGACAACGCGCTGCTGTCCGTCTGCCCGTATGCCTCCGTCGCTTGCGCTGCGAGCGCATCGGATTCCTGCGTACGACCTGCGATGTGGGTCTGCTTGCCGACAGTGCATCCAAACCGTGCGACCGACTTGACGATCTCAGCCTCGCTGAGACCCTTGTCGTCGCAGCCAAGCACATCAACATTCACCGACTGCAACGCATCGTCATTCAACGTTTCCTCACTGAGCGCAAGGATCACAGCGGCGGCGCCGTCTTCGGCGCACACAGCCATCGTACGCTGCACGTCAAGAATCGACAATGGATAGTTCAGATCAAGGAATCGTTCCAACGATTGCGAATTGCCGGCACTAATCACGCCGACCGGATTGCCGAGCATGTGCAGGAAATCCGCGAGATCCCTCACACCCTGTTCCACCGTTTGCGTATTGCTGCCAGCCACGGCGAACACCGCCAGCGAATCGGATGGCTGCCCGCCATCTCGCTGGCAAGCTTGCCCAACTGTTGCGCAGTCGGTTCGGCATAAATCAAAGGAATCTGAACGCCATCCGTTTTTCCTCGCAACGCATGCGGCACCACCGCACCATACGCACCAAGCGCTTGCACCTGCCGTAACTGTTGCTCATCCACCTGCGTGGACGGCATGAACAACGCTCCCGGCCGCACCGAATCGATGTCGTCGGCAATGGACGTGACCGTCACTTCGGTAGCGAACGCGGGATCAAGGTCAAAGCCATATCTGCTGGCAAGCAGACCCAACGTCATTCGCCTATTCATGGATTCGCTGACCGCGCTCATCTTTCCGCCCCTCCGCTCTTCATGCTCACACACTCACCAAGTCACTGGAATAGCATCAGTTCGCGGACTTGACGCCGGCACTTCGTACTTCTGCATAAGGAATTCACCAATCTCCGCAGTGACCGGGCCTGCCGTCAGACCACCATAACCGCCTTGCGGATCTTTCAACACCACCGTAACGACGAAACGAGGATTATCCGCAGGAATAATCGCAGAATAATCGCTGATAATCGACGACAGACGTCCGTCCGCACCGGCAACTTCCGCGGTACCGGACTTTGCCGCGACACGGTAACCATCCACTTTGACGAACTGGGAATAGTGGTCGGACACGGATTCCATGGCATTCATCACCTGCGAGGCCACCTGCTCGTCAATCACGCGCGTCGCTTCGCCTTCAGGCTTCTGCTCTTCGGAATGCCCTTCGGCATCGCTGATCGCTTGATGATGCGCTGCGGCTTTTTGACGCCCTTGTTGGCGATCACGGCAACCGCGTTCGTCAACTGGAGCGCATTGGTCGTATACGCCTGGCCGAACAGCACGGTGTTCTGGGTTCGCAGATCCCATTGATCGGCCGAATACAGCAGACCATCCGCTTCGCCGGGAAGACCAAGCCCATTGTCTTGTCCGATACCGAATTTGCTGATGAACTCATATCGCTGCTCGTTAGACATCTTCTCCGCGGCGATGATCATGCCGACATTCGACGATTGCTCGAGAATGCCTGCCAGCGTCCAATGCTCATCGCCGTGGGTCGTCGCATCGCTGTAGGTCTGCCCGTTCGTCGTAATGTGGTCCGGCACCGTGAATTTATCCGATGCCTGGTGCAATCCAAGCTGAATCATGCCTGACATGGTGAAAACCTTGCCGATGGAACCGGGTTCAAACGTTTCGCTGACGGCCCTGGAAACCGTCATTTTCGCCTGGTCGCTGCCGGCTTCGATTTCGTCGCTATCGGCGAGCGCGAGAATGTCCCTGTTTGTGTGTCCTGCACCACGGCGACTCCCCACGGTGAACTATATTTCGTGCAGCTTTCCTTCAGCACTTTTTCGACGTACCACTGCACGTCGTGGTCGATGGTCAGTGTGACATCGGAGCCGTTGACCGCGTCTTTTGATTCGGTCATGGTTCCGGGGATTTCGACGCCGTTGTTGCCTTGTTGGTAGACTTGGTACCCGTCTTCGCCTGTCAACGTCTTGTTTTCCATCTGTTCGATGCCCGCTACGCCTTTGCCTTCACCGTCGACACCTCCCAGCAGTGCGCCCATCAGGGTTCCGTTGGAATAGATGCGCTCGTTGCTGAGTTCCGCGTAGACGATACCGCCCAGATTGAGTTTGGAGATCTTGCGCTTAACGGCCGGCGTCACATCTTTTTTGAGTACCGCATATTGGCCTGTTCCCGAAAGCATGGCACCCAATTCGGTGGCGTCCATGTCCAGTACCGGAGCGAGGAGTCTAGCTACCGCCGCAGCTCCGGTAGCACCTACCGGCTTGCCATCGATCTGATGGCAGTTGTCTCCGGTCTGTTTGGTGCAGGTTGTGGGAGTGAAGGCCTGTGCTTCCTCGGGGTTGCCGATGATGGTGTAGCGCTCCACGCTTTGCGCGAGAATCGAGCCGTTCGTGTCCATGATTTTGCCGCGCCGTGCCTTCAAAGTCACGGTAATCGTGCGGCTTTGCGCCGCGGCCTGCGCCATGGTTTTGCCATTGATCAACTGGATGTTGGCCAATTGAATAAGGCAAGCCGTGCCCATCAACGCCAGAATGACGCCGATGGCCATGGTTTTCGTAAGCAGTTTCTTGTGGAAACGTGCGTAAGTGCGGTGAAAAGGATTCACTGAGCGTCGTCTCCGCTTGGCTGGTAGCCGTTCAGATCAATCGTTAGAGCGCCTTTTTGGGGCACCATGCCCATTTCCTCGGCCTTGCTCGGCAGCGAGGCTTCAAGTTCGTCAAGCTTGGCCTGGTCATCTTCCACGTCTTGGGTCAGGCGGGTAATGTTCGACTCAATCTGGTTCGCCTCGAAGGAATGCTGCACCATTTGGGTACGCAGCGTCAAGGATCCCAGAAGACATCCGCCGAGGAACACCACGGCGATAACCAGATGCAACAATGGAGTGCTTCTGGTGCGCGTCCATGTGATGAGCTGTTCGAAGCCTCGCTTGACGCTGTTGCCTTCGTCGCGCGTTCCTTTGACGACGTGCAATTCAGGGCGAGTGGTGCCAGCGGTTTCGGTTTGGTCCCGGCGTCCTGCGGGAGCCGCGTTTGATGCGATCGTTCTTGGTGCGGCCACGTTCAGCCCCTCCTTCCTTGTCGTTTCATGCTTGCGTAATCATTGCCTTGGTCGAATCGTTTTCGCCAGCGTTCAGGAATTGGTCTGGTCAGTTCCACTGCGCGCAGTCGCACAGAGGCCGACCTTGGATTCATGGCGATTTCTTCCTCGGCCGCTTTGATGGCGCCTCGCGTCAGTTCTTTGAAGAACGGCATCATATCCGGGGGTATTACCGGCATATCTGCGGGCACGTCAGCTTTCAGACCTTGATTCATAAATGTTTTGACGGTCTTGTCTTCCAGCGAATGGTACGACTCCACCACCAAACGTCCTCCCACCGCAAGATGGTTGGCGATCTGCGGTAGCGTCCCCGCCAATTTGTCGAGCTCGCCGTTGACTTCAATACGTAATGCCTGGAACACACGTTTCGCGGGATTTCCCGCAGGACGGTGCGCTTGCGGCACAACCTCATCCACCAATCGGTTGAGCTGCCCCGATGTGGTCAATGGTTCGATCTCACGCCTACGCACGATTTCGCGGGCTATCTGCTTGGAGAAGCGTTCCTCACCATATGTACGGAAAATGCGTACCAGATCAGCGAACGAATATTCAGCAAGTATCTGTTCGGCGGTCAATGGCTGGGTCACGTCCATACGCATGTCCAAAGGCGCATCGTGAGAATAGGAGAATCCCCGCTCCGTCTCATCAATCTGCAAACTCGACAATCCCAAATCCATGAACACTGCGTTTACCTGGTCGATCCCCTGATCATCAAGCACTTGCGCGAAATCGTCGAATGCGGCGTGCACGGGTATGAAGCGGTCGGCAAGACCTTCCATCCGCATTCGCTGCGTGGCGAGCGAAAGCGCCTCCGTGTCTCGATCGATGCCGATCAGACGCGCTTGCGGACTCGCTTTGAGAAAAGCCGTGGAATGCCCCGCCAAACCAAGCGTGCAATCCACCGCAATCGACCCTGGCCTCGCCAACGCCGGGGCCACCAGATCCACGCAGTCGCGCAGCAACACTGGCTGATGTATGGTCGTTACATCTGTCATCAGAATTCCACCGCCGGTAATACGTCATCGGCAATATCGGAATATCCCTGCTCCTGTTCGGCGAGATATTCCTCCCATGCCTGCTTGTTCCAAATCTCCGCTCGGGTCCCCACGCCAATCACCACGATGTCGCTTCCCAAATTCGCGTAATCGCGCAACATCTGCGGCACGAGCACACGTCCTTGCCTGTCTGGCTCCTGATCAACCGCGCCGGAAAGGAACACACGCAAATAATCACGTGCAGCCTTGTTTCCCATGGATGTGCGCTGGATCTGCAATGCGATCCGGCGAAATTCCGATTGGGGCAACAGATAGACACATCGCTCCTGACCACGGGCCATCACCATGCCCGGTCCCAGCTGGCTGCGAAATTTTGCAGGCAATGCCATACGTCCTTTGGCGTCGATTTTTGGAGTGTATGTTCCCAACAGCAGCGGAGGCAGTCCAGCCATCACACCGCTCGCTTGCGTCGAACCATCGTCGGAGAAGGGCTCGGTTTCAACGCTTTGAACCATCGCCACACCTCCTTACATGATGCGCGGGAACACCTAGACCCAAAACTCTTTCCCCACTTTACCCCACGCATCACCATAAATCCCCACGTAAATGGAAAAAATCAGCAAATGCTGAGGTTGATTTTCCCCACATTGAACGAATGGCATCAAATCAACTACCGTAAATTCATCCTGCTTCGCTATGTCGCACTCGCCCTCGTCGGTTTTCGTAGAAGCCTCGGGGTACATTGGAGTGCCTAAGTTTTGTGAGGAAGGGATTGCAGATGTCGAGTTATTCCGCCCAGTTGCGTGAAGAACAACAGGCCGTCAGCCGCGCGTACGGCCGCTTGGATGATCTGCGGGCCCAAGCTCGTGCCCGTCTCGACACCGTGCGTGCTGCCGGCTCGCACGGATCGCCCACGCAACGCACCGAACGCGATTCCTTCGCCACCATGTACGAGGATCGCCTCACCCAGCTGCGTGCCGTCGAAGATCGCCTGGTGTTCGGCAGACTCGACGATGTCCACGGTGCGCACAGATACATCGGGCGTATCGGACTGTCCAACGAAAACCACGAGCCGATCCTCACCGATTGGCGAGCCGACGCGGCACGTCCGTTCTACGAAGCGACGCCTTCCAATCATGGCGATATCGTAATGCGCCGCCATATCACACTCAGCTTCCGTGAAGTGGTCGGCGTTGAAGACGAAGTGCTCGATGTGCACTCCGACCAGGTCGGGCAGGCGTCTTCGGACGGCACTCTGACCGGCGAAGGCGCGCTGCTCGCATCGTTGAACGCCAAGCGCACCGGCAAGATGACCGATATCGTGGCAACCATCCAAGCCGAGCAGGATCGCATTATTCGCGCCGACCTCAACCAGGCCGTGGTGGTGCAGGGTGGACCGGGTACCGGCAAAACCGCCGTGGCGCTGCACCGTGCGGCATATCTGCTCTACACGCATCGGCGAATGCTCGAACGCTCCGGTGTGCTCGTGGTCGGACCGAGCTCAACCTTCCTGCATTACATCGATCAGGTGCTCCCCTCCCTCGGCGAGACCGGAGTGGTCAGCCGAACCATCGCCGATCTGATCCCCGGCGTGATCGCGACGGCGCATGACAACCCGTTCGCCGCGAAATTGAAGGCGAACGTCGTATGTCCAAAGCCATCGCCAATGCCGTTGCCGCACGAGAACGCGTCCCCGCATCATTGCCGTCGATCCGCATCAACGGATTCGCAGTGCCCATCGTGCGCGCGGATATCGAACAGGCCATCACCGATGCCAAGCGCACGCGACAGCAGCACAACAAAGCACGCGAAACTTTCGTGCATAGCATGTTGATCGCCATGCGCAACCGTTATGTGGACAAGCTTGATTACGAGCCGGAGCAGGCGGAGTTGACGGATGTGATGCAGCAGTTGCGCATGAATGACACCTTGCGCAAGACGTTGAATCTCGCATGGTTGCCGATGACCGGCGAATGGCTTATCGACCAACTGTTCTGCAAGCCGCAGCAGCTTCGTCGCTTCGCACCATGGCTTGAGGAACGCGATATCGAAGCATTGGTTCGCCCCAAAGGGTCGCCGTTTACCGTCAGCGATATTCCGCTGCTGGATGAAGCCATGGAACTGCTTGGCCCCGACCCCAAAGCGGTCGCCCGCCAAAAGGCGTTGGACGCCAAGCGCGCCGAGGAGGAGCAGTTCGCGCAAGATACGCTGGCTCAAGCTGGCATCGGCTCCGGCATCGTCACTTCGCAGATGTTGGTCGACAATATCAACGGGATGGATGCGGAACTCACCGCGCAGCGCGCCGCCGCAGACCGTGAATGGACATATGGGCATATCGTTGTCGATGAAGCTCAGGAACTCACCGCCATGGATTGGCGCATGCTCATCCGCCGTTGCCCGTCGCGTTCGTTCACCATTGTGGGCGATGTTGCGCAAACCTCCGCATTGGGCGGCACCCGTTCGTGGCGACGTATGATGGATCCGTTGTTCGGACCCCACAATTGGCAACTCAACGAATTGACGATTAATTACCGCAATCCGAAGGAAGTGTCGCAGCTCGCCTGTGATTTCGCGGCAACGGAGGGATTGTACATCTCCACCGTCAATGCGGTGCGTGGCGTGCCGGATTCGGTCAAGCGCCTCACTCTGGCCGACGACAGTCTGATTGCCGATGCCGTGGCGCAGCAGACCGTCGATCTGGTCCGCGCATTCGTCTCCTCCGATGGCACCGGACGCGTGGCCATCATCGCACCTGACGATATGGTCAAGCCGTTGCGCAGGCGGGTGTACGAACAGCTTCGCGAAACATTGACGGCGAAGGAGTTCGACCGTCTCGATGCGCAGAGCTCTTGGGATGAACAGGTCACCGTTTGTTCCACGCAAATGGTGAAAGGCTTGGAATACGACGCAGTGATGGTGGTGCAGCCGGGAAGCATCGAGGAGAATGCCCCCTCACGCATTGTGGCCGCAGCCGATTTATACGTCGCCATGACCAGACCGACACAACGTCTGCTTATAGTCCGGACAAATGCAGACGAAAAACTGCTCAAGCTATAAGGTAGGAACCATGCCTAAAGCATTGTTACTTGAAAATATTCATCCTGACGCGGCACAGTCACTGCGTGACCACGGCTTCGAAGTCGAGTGCCTCAGGGCGCCCTCAACGAAGATGAACTCATCGACGCCTTGGAAGACGTTGATCTGCTGGGCATTCGCTCCAAAACCAGCGTGACCAGCAAAGTCATCGACGCACGTCCGACGCTCACGGCCGTCGGCTGCTTCTGCATCGGCACCAATCAGGTCGATCTCGACTATGCGGGCAAGCACGGCATCGCCGTGTTCAATGCCCCATATTCCAACACTCGCTCCGTGGTGGAACTGGTTATCGGCGACATCATTTGCCTGATGCGCCGCATTCCTGCGCACACCCATCATATGAAGCACGGTATGTGGGACAAGTCTGCTTCCGGCTCTCATGAAGTGCGAGGCAAGACGCTCGGCATCATCGGCTACGGCAATATCGGATCTCAGCTTTCCGTCATCGCCGAGGCACTTGGCATGCGCGTGGTGTTCTACGACATTGAAGAGAAGCTTGCCATGGGCAATGCCCATCGTTGCTCCACGCTGAACGAACTGCTCGAACAGTCCGATGTGGTCACACTGCATGTCGATGGCCGCAAGTCCAATACCGGTTTCTTCGGTGAGGACCAGTTCGCGCATATGAAGCAGGATTCGATCTTCATCAATCTTTCCCGCGGTTTTGTGGCTGATTTGGACGCTCTGAAGAAGCATTTGGACTCCGGCCACATTTCGGGCGCCGCAGTGGATGTGTTCCCTGTCGAGCCGAAGAAGAGCGGCGACGAGTTTTTGACGAGCCTTGCGGATGAAGACAATATGATTCTGACCCCGCATATTGGCGGGTCTACGCTTGAAGCCCAGAAGTCCATCGGACAGTTCGTCTCACAGCGTCTTGAGGATTATTGGTTCAGGGGATCCACCATGTTGTCCGTGAATCTTCCGCAGATCACACTGTCTGATATTCGTTCGAACTTCCGCATCGCGCATCTTCACGCGAATTTGCCTGGCGTGCTTGCCAAGGTGAACCGTGTGCTCGGAGAAGAGAATATCAACATCGCGGCACAGGCACTGGCACCGAAGGCGAAATCGGCTATGTGGTCACCGATGTGGCCCAGCGCCCCAGCCAGAAAGCTTTGGACGAACTCGCAGCCATCGAAGGCACGATCCGTATGCGTGTGATCAGCTGACGATCCCAATCCGGCAAACGCCACTACGATACGAATGCATTGTGGGGGTTCCAATCACTTATTGGCTGGAACCCCCACAATGCATGAACCCTAATGCCGTTTGCGTAATCGCCCAGTTTTGCGCTACCAAGTCCATTTCAGCCAAAACAAACGCATTATCATATGCGTTCGCAACTGTCCGAACCTACTTCAGCGCATCGGCCTTCAGCTCGTCGATCGCGTTCTGGAAATCCTCAAGATTCTCAAAATTCTGGTATACACTGGCGAATCGCATATACGCGACCTCATCAAGATCACGCAACGGTTTCAAAATGGCCCTGCCGACCTCGTCGGATTTGACTTGAGCCAGTCCTCGGGCACGAAGATCCTCTTCGACCTGCTGGCCAAGAGCCTTCAAATCGTCTTCCTTGATCGGACGGCCCTGGCATGCCTTGCGAACACCAGAAATCACCTTGTTCCTATCGAACTGCTCAACGTTGCCGGAACGCTTCACCACCAACAACATAGTGTCTCTAGCGTGGTGAAACGCTTGGAGCATTTCGGGCATTCACGCCTACGACGGATGGAATGGCCGTCATCGCTGATGCGGGTGTCGACCACCTTGGTATCTGGATTCTGACAAAAAGGGCAATGCATGGTGTCAAGAATAGCCTGAACCATTGAACTAGGCCAATCTTGCGCGGGTTCATACCTCGTCGGGAACGATAAGTCTTTGACCGGCCCGAAGCGATACTGAATCCAGATTATTCAGGCGTACCAGCTCGTCCACAGTATCCGCAACATTGCCACCATCAGGCGTAATACGCGCAGCGTACCCCCACAACGTATCGCCCGGCTGGACGGTATATACCACCACCGGCGTCGCTCCGGGATCTGACTGCGCGCGTGCAGGCATCATCAATCCAGCCAAACACCATGCAAGCACCATCAGCATCATGATCACGGCCAGTCGATCCGCCCAGACTTTGAAATCAACGCCATGAGCCTTCGGCACACGATCCATCACGCCACTCCTTCTCGAACAGCTGTTCTATCGAACGCATGTTCTGAGTATGGCACAAATGTTCGATAATTGCAGACACACCTCGAACAGATGTTTGATTTTCTCGCGTTTCGCGTTATGCTTGCCTAAGACCTGAAAGGAGCCCACCGTGAGCACCGTCCCATTCACGCCCAAAAAGGATGCCGAGCGTCCGGATGAAAGCACGCTGACCGACCGTCAGCGCAAGGTGCTTGGCGCCATCAAAAAACATCTCGTCGAGCAGGGGTTCGCTCCCTCATTCCGCGAAATCGGCGAAGCCGCAGGGCTTAAAAGTCCGTCATCCGTCAAACACCAGTTGCAAGTGCTTGACGACAAGGGCTTCATTCGCATGAACGCAAACAAGGGCAGAGCCATCGAAGTCGTGAGTTTCGACGATGACGAGGTTTCGCCCGGCAAAGTAGCGCAGGTCATCCCATTCCCGAGCCAATCTGATTCCAGCGGATCCATCATGGCTTCCCGCGACGTCCCCTTGGTGGGACGCATCGCGGCAGGCGTGCCCATCACCGCCGAGCAGCATGTGGACGATGTGATGCGTCTGCCGGAACGTCTCACTGGCACCGGCAATCTGTTTATGCTTGAAGTGCATGGCGACTCCATGATTGACGCGGCTATCTGCGATGGTGATTTTGTGGTGGTACGCGAGCAGAACACCGCGGAAAATGGAGATATTGTGGCGGCGCTGCTCGACGATGAAGCCACGGTGAAAACGTTCCGCAAGGATCATGGCCATGTCTGGCTCATTCCGCACAATCCCGCCTACTCCCCTATCGATGGCACGCATGCTGAGATCATGGGCAAGGTGGTCACCGTGCTCCGCAAAATCTGACGTTAGACTATTCAACGCCATTGAGATCGCGCCCACAAAGATGAAGCCATAAACAAAGACTCCATCTTTCTGGGCGCGATTCTTTTCCGGTAAACGCACCGGTCATTTAAGAATGTTTAGGAATGCATTTCGGATTTGCTTGTCGAACTGTATCCTTCCGGTTCGAGTTGGAAGGTGGTATGAGGTACGGATACGGGGAAATGTTCGCGCAGGCAATCTTGTAGTTGTGCGAGTATTTCCGCCGCTTCTTTCATGGTGAGTCCTTGTTCGACCACAACATGCGCCATGAAGATCGGCATGCCTGTGGATACGATGCTCGCGTGGATGTCGTGTACCGCCACAACATGCGGCACTTGTTCCAAGTGGGAACGCACTTCATCGAGATCAAGACCGTTGGGGGTTTCTTCGAGAAGCACGCGAACCGCGTTGCGCAACAGTTTGATGGCTCGCGGGATCATCATGAGTGCGATGATGCCACCTGCCACAGCGTCGAATCCGGCCCAGCCGGTGCAGATGAGCACGCTTGCCGATACGATTACGGCAACAGACCCTAAAGCGTCATTCATGACTTCAAGGAATGCCGCTTTCATGTTCATGTTGTCTTCGCTTTGCGATGCGAGGATAAAGATTGATCCGATATTGGCCGCGAGGCCGAGTATGCCCATGAAGAGCAGCAATCGCACGTCGTTTACTTCGTCGGCAGATCCGCCGAAAAGTCTCATGCCGGCTTCCACAAGCGCATAGATACCTACGATGAGGAGGATGAGGCTCCGACTGCCGCTGTTAGCACTTCGAGCCTTGCCCAGCCCCAGGTGCGTTTGTTGCTGGGCTTGCGTTGCATCAGTATTGCGGTGACGGTTGATGCGATGAGTACGGACATGTCGGTGAGCATGTGTCCGGCATCAACGAGCAGCGCCAACGATTCTGTGATGACCGCGCTGATGACTTCCGCTATGAATACCGTCGAGGTGAGACCGAGCGACATCATGAGCCGTTTTTGATGTTCCGCTCCTGTGTTCGCTATCGATCCGTGCGCGTGGTCATGTGTCATATGCTTAATCTTTCAGCCCGATTAAGAAACTTATTGAAAGTGTTTCTCAATACCATTTTCATTGCTCTCAAAACGCAAGAAACCCCAGCCATAGGCCGGGGTTTCCTTTATTTCTTTTTGCAGTCTAACGACTGATCAATCGCCTGTCAATACCCAAGCAACCAAAAAGCGGCAACGCAGCTGGCACTCCGTTACCGCCAGAAAACAATAAAAAACGCGGTAACGCGTGTGACAGCAAGGCGCACGGAATGAAGGCGTACAGAGGTACGTTGAATTCCGTGTAACGCAGCTGGCACTCCGTTACCGCGTTTTTATCAGAAGCCGAACTGGGCAGCGGTTTCCTTCAGCGTCTCTGCGGAACGCGTAAGGGCTGCAAGCTCGCGGTCGGACACCGGGGTGTTGATGGCGGTGTTGACGCCGGAACGGTTGAGGAGGTCGGCACGGACATGCAGACGTCGGAGATGCCGTGGAAGTCGTGGAGCATGGAGCTCACCGGCAGGATGCGGTTGGAGTCGCGCATGACGGCTTCGATGATGTCAACGCCGGACATGCCGATGGCGTAGTTGGTTGCGCCCTTGCCGTTGATGATCTTGTAGGCGGCGTTCTTGACGTCCTGGTGAATCTGCTCACGAACTTCGGCGTCGAGCGGAGCGTGACCCGGCAGCGGGTCCAGTCGCACATCGGGACGCCACCGATGGTGGCGGAGGCCCACAGCGGCACTTCGGAGTCGCCGTGTTCGCCAGCAATGTAGGCGTGCACGTTCTTGACGTTGACGCCGGTCTGCTGGGCGATCAGGAAGCGCAGACGTGCGGAGTCAAGGTTGGTACCGGAGCCGAAGACCTGGTTTGCCGGCAGGCCGGAGATCTTCTGGGCAACATGGGTTGCGATATCAACCGGGTTGGTGATGAGCATGTAGATGGCGTTCGGAGCGACCTTCACGAGGCCAGGAATGATGGCCTTGAGAATGTTGATGGTGGCACCGACCAGTTCGAGACGGGACTGACCCGGCTTCTGACGCGGACCTGCGGTGATGACGATCATGTCGGCGTCGCGGCAGATTTCCGGATCATCGGAGCCTGCGATGGACACGGTCGGGAAGAAGCTGGAGCCGTGCTGCATGTCGAGTACTTCGGCTTCGACGCGTTCCTTGGCAATGTCTTCGAGCACGATCTCACGTGCGACGCCACGCTGAGCGGCAGCGAAAGCGAGAGTGGAGCCGACTGCACCGGCACCGATGATAGCGAGCTTTGTGGGCTTGATTGGTGAATCCACCATATGCTTACCTCTCTTATAAGAAAGAATGTCCCGCTGGTAGCAGGTTTTCTCTTAGAATTTCATCCTTACTTTATCCACACAGCATGACGTTTCAAGGCGTTATAACACGACTTGCAAATAATGAAAAGTGATATGCATCACAAAAGATGTGAGCGCTCACAAACGCTGTGTCCGTTGCGTTGCACTGTTTTGCAAGGTTTTCAGCCGATTGACTGTTCCACGATTTGTGCAGCCAAATGATCGTCCACTTCCGCTTCGAGCATCATACCGTCGTCACGGTATTCGACGTTGATCACTTTGCCGTATTCACGTACGCGCGACACCAGCGAACCGGCAGTGTATGGCAGCAACGCCTCGACATGCACGTTCGGCGTCGGCAGCATGGATTCCACCTGCATACGCAGCTCGTCGACGCCTTCGCCGGAAAACGCCGATACGATGTACGCTTCCGGCATCAACGCCTCGATACGCTCGCGTGTGGCCTCATCCATACGGTCGGCCTTGTTGAACACGATAATCGTGGGAATGGTTTCGACGCCGTCGATGTCGGAAAGCACATCGTCGACCGCGTCGATTTGCGAGAACGGGTCCGGATGCGATCCGTCCACCACATGCACGATCAGATCGGCTTCGGAAACCTCCTCCAGCGTGGATTTGAACGCTTCAATCAGCTGCGTAGCAGTCGACGCACGAACCCGACGGTATCGACGTACGCATATTGACGTCCATCTTTGGCACGCGCCCTGCGCACTGCGGTGTCCAATGTGGCGAATAGCGCGTTCTCCACCAATTCCGCTGATCCGGTCAACCGATTCGTCAACGACGATTTGCCCGCGTTCGTATATCCAACCACAGCAACGGTCGGCAATCCGAAACGACGGCGAGCGCCACGTTTGACGTCACGCGCGGGAGCCATCTGTTCGATCTGTTTGCGGAGTTTGGCGATGCGGCTTCGGATCACACGGCGGTCCATTTCGATTTTCGTTTCGCCAGGTCCTCGCGAGCCGATGCCCGCGTCTCCTGCGGCGCGGCCACCTGCCTGTCGCGACAGTGATCCGCCCCAGCCTCGCAGTCGTGGCAGCATGTACTGGAGTTGTGCCAGTTCCACTTGGGCTTTGCCTTCGCGTGAGGTCGCATGTTGGGCGAAAATGTCGAGGATCACGGCAGTGCGATCCACGACCTTCACTTTGGTGGCGTCTTCCAAGGCGCGGCGTTGGCTTGGCGGCAGGTCGTCGTCCACAACGATGGTGTCGGCTTCCTCTTGCGCCACGATTCCGGCGAGTTCGCGGGCTTTACCGGAGCCAACGTATGTAGCTGCGTCCGGCTTGATACGATGCTGCAGCAGGCCGTCGCATACCACGGCGCCGGCGGTTTCGGCAAGCGCGGCAAGTTCTCTCAATGATTCTTCGGCCTGTGCTGTGTGGTTTCACGGCTGGACCACACGCCGACGAGCACAACGCGTTCGAGGCGGACTTTTCGGTATTCGACTTCGGTGACGTCTTGCATTTCGCCGAGTCCGGACACATGCTTCAACGCATTGCGGGATTCGCGTTCCTGCCATTGTTCGTCATGGGATTCGTTGAAATGGTTCTCGCCGTTGGTATCAAGCAGCACTTCGGACTGGTCGGCGAGCACGCCTGACACGTCGTTGGCGCTCATGCTATGCTCGATGTCGTTTTCTTGGCTCAATGGCACCTCTCACGGTTAAACTATGGTGTCTTTATTATCATCATTCTCTAGAGACATGGGTATCGGGCATTCGCCACGTGGATGAGCGTGGCTTGCGTGATGCCGGAGGCGAGCGTTTGCAAGGAGTGGGTATGGCACAGGCCGAACAGTATTTCGCGGCTGATCCGCAGTCGAAGGATGTACGTAAGAGGCTGCATGTTGTGTTGCGAGGCAATGAGGCCGATGTTGAGGTTTCCAATGGCGTGTTTTCCGGCAATCGCGTGGATTTGGGAACGTCCGTGCTGCTTCGTCAGGCTCCGGAGCCTCCTGAGGAGGGTACGTTCCTTGATCTGGGTTGCGGTTGGGGTCCGATTGCGTTGGCACTTGGCTTTGCTTCGCCGAAGGCTGATATTTGGGCGTTGGACGTGAATGAACGCGCGTTGGATCTGACGCGTCGCAATGCCGAGCTCAATGGTGTGAGGAACGTTCATGCGGTCACCGCCGATGAGATCCCTTCGGATATGACGTTTGATCTGATTTGGTCGAATCCGCCGATTCGTGTTGGCAAGGATGTGCTGCATGAGTTGTTGATGACGTGGCTGCCACGTTTGAATGCGGGTGGTACCGCCTATTTGGTGGTGCAGAAGAATTTGGGGTCGGATTCGTTGATTCCGTGGCTTGCCACGCAGCTTGGCGGCGATGGTTATGAGGTAAGTAAGTACGCGAGTTCGAAGGGCTTCCGCGTTATCGAGGTTATGAAGGCATGAAATTCGAATATCCTTCCCAACTGCCGGTTTCCGCTGCACGTAGCGATATTGCCGAGGCGGTGAAGTCGAGCCAAGTCGTGATTGTGTCTGGTCAGACGGGTTCCGGTAAGACCACGCAGCTGCCGAAGATTCTGTTGGAATTGGGCCGTGGATCGCATGGCAGGCAGATTGTGCACACGCAGCCGCGTAGGCTGGCCGCTCGTACCGTGGCCGAACGTATCGCCGCGGAGATGGGCGTGCGTTTGGGCGACGAGGTCGGCTATCAGGTGCGTTTCACCGATGAGAGCTCACCGAAGACCCGTCTCCGCGTGGTGACCGACGGTATTCTGTTGGCGCAGATTCAACGCGATCCGAAACTGATGCAATACGATACGATCGTTATCGACGAGGCGCACGAACGTAGTCTCAATATTGACTTTCTGCTCGGTTATTTGACTGCGCTATTGCCGAAACGACGTGACCTGAAATTGGTAATCACGTCGGCGACGATTGATTCGGTGAAGTTCCAGGAGCATTTCGAGCACGCTTTGCATACGAAAGTGCCGGTTATCGAGGTTTCGGGACGAACCTACCCCGTGCAGGTCGTGTATGAGCCGCTGGGCACCGCTCCGGCGTTGATGCGTTCCGTACCCGGTTTTGAAACGGGCGCGATGCCGGGCGATGCCGACTATGAAACGTTGTCGGCCGCTCCCGACGCGAAGGATTCCCATGAGCCGAACGTTGACATGCCGACGGCGGTGGCGCGCGCCTGTGCCGAGTTGGTGATTCATTCGAGTCATGACCGTGGCCCGCGCGATATTCTCGTGTTCGCTTCGGGCGAGCGCGACATTCATGATTTTGAGAATGCGCTGCGCCATCATTATGGTCCGCGTGCCATTGATATGCGTCGTCCTGATGCGATTGAGATCGTGCCGTTGTTCGCGCGGTTGTCCTCCAAGGAGCAGCATCGCGTGTTTGAGCCGCATGACCATCAGCGTATTGTGATCGCTACGAATGTGGCCGAAACGTCGTTGACGGTGCCGGGCATTCGTTATGTGGTCGACCCTGGCACCGCTCGTATTTCACGTTATTCGAAGAGCGCGAAAGTGCAACGGCTTCCGATTGAACCGATCAGTCAGGCGAGCGCGAACCAACGTTCGGGCCGTTGCGGCCGTATTGCCGATGGTATTGCGATTCGCTTGTATTCTCGCGAGGATTTTGAGACGCGCCCGGAATTCACGGAGCCTGAGATTCTGCGCACGTCGTTGGGTGCGGTCGTATTGCATATGCTGTCGGTGGGTGTGGCTCGTACCGCGCAGGATGTTACGGATTTCGGCTTCATCGATCCGCCTGATATGAAGGCGGTGTCTGATGGTTTCAATGAGTTGACCGAGTTGAAGGCCGTGGCGCGCAAGCATGGCGAGGTTGTGCTGACGCATACAGGTCGCATGCTTGCACGCATTCCGATCGACGTGCGTTTGGGCCGTATGATCATCGAGGCTGCGAAGTCGACCACGCCGAACACGTTGGCCGCAGTGCTGGTGGTGGTCGCGTTCCTAAGTTTGCAGGATCCCCGCGAACGTCCGGATGAGAATCGTGAGGAGCCGACCGCATTCATAACCGGTATGCCGATCCGTCCAGTGATTTTCTGACCGCGTTGAACTTGTGGGATCGCGTGTTCCAAGCTGATGGCGAGCCGAGCAATTCCGCGCTTCGTAGGATTTGCAAGACTGAGTATTTGAGTTGGCTGCGCATCCGTCAGTGGAAGGATCTGGTCACGCAGTTGCGTGAGATGTGCAAGGAATTCAAGTTCAAGGTTGGCGATCCGATTCCGGCTTCGCGTCCGCCGCTTGAGATTCGTCAGCTTCCGTCGAATCAGCAGGCTGCGCATTCGTTGTGTTGTTCGTGGGATGCGCAGGGTATTCATACGTCGATGCTTTCGGGCTTGTTGTCGATGATGGGCATGCAGATCGTGCGTGAACCGAAGGCATCTGATTTCGCTGGCTTGAAGGCGTTGCCCGTGCGCGTGCCATGAAGCGTGCGCAGAAGATGGCGAAGAATGATTATCAGGGTGCGCGTGGCACGCATTTCGCATTGTTCCCGGCTTCCGCGGTTGCCAAGTCGACACCGCAATGGGTGATGAGCACGGAGTTGGTGGAAACGAGCCGCTTGTGGGCGCGATATTCCGCCCAGATCGATCCTGCTTGGGCTGAACCGTTGGCGGGTTCGTTGACGCGAACCACGTATGCGGATCCGCATTGGTCTGGTTCGCGTGGCTCCGCGGTGGCGAGCGCGAAAGTGCTGTTGTATGGTTTGCCAATCGTACAGGATCGTACGGTGCAGTGGGGTCGTATCAATCCGCTGGAGGCCCGTGATTTTCTGATTCGTCAGGGTTTGGTCGAGGGCGATATTCAGCAGCGGTTCTCGTATGACGATTTCATTGCGAAGAATCGCGATGTGCTGGAGGATGCCGCCGATGACGCGAGCCGCACACGTCAGATGGCGCAGGCGGTCAGTGATGAGGATCTGTTCGATTTTTATAATTCGGTGATTCCCAATACTGTCACGTCGGTTGCGGATCTTGCGAAATGGTGGAAGTCAAAGCATGATGAGCAGCCAGATTTGTTGGATTTTGATCCGGAGAAGGTGGAGCGTCTTGCTGATGCCGAGTCGGTGTCGTTGGCTGATTATCCGGATCATTGGCATACGTTGGGTACGGACGGCTCCCCTATCGATTTGCGGTTGAGTTATGTGTATGACCCGCATGATCCAAACGATGGCGTGACCGTGCATGTGCCGTTGAAGGTGCTGTCTCGTTTGACACCGGAACAGTTCACGTGGAATGTTCCCGGATTGTTGGATGAGTTGATTGTCGGCATGATCAAATCGTTGCCGAAGACGTTGCGCGTGCAGTTTGTTCCCGCCCCTGATACGGCTCGTAAGATTCGTGCGTGGATTGATGAGAGGTATCCGGATCTGCCTGGTTCCGGTAGCCAGCAGAAGCCGAATCTTGCTCCTGCCAATGCGGAGGGTGTGGCCGCGTGGCCGGATTTGCCTCATACGTTCACGCAGGCGGCAATCAGCATTGTTGGCGCGCAGATTCACCCTGAAGTGTTGACTGGTGAATTGTGGAGCAAGCTCACGCCGTATTTGCGCGTGACGTTCTCGGTGGAGCAGCAGTTGCCTCCGAGTCGCAAGAGTCAGCATGGCAGGCGTCATGCGCGAGGCCCTGTCAAGGTGCTTGGCTCGGGCAAATCGTTGGTGGAGTTGCAGCGCAAGTTTGCGGAGCAGGCCGAGGCTTCCGCACGGCAGATGGTGAAGAAGCAGGCGGAAAACGCTGGAAATCAGGGCAAGCTTGTGGAGCAGGCCAATCTGCTGCATAAGGCTGGTGCCACTACCGAAGCTCGTTCCACCATGCTGTGGCGCGGTGCGCTTGATGTTTTGCGTATGCCGAGCGAGCGTATTTCGTCGCGTTGGTTGGGTGCGGAGGCGTTGATGTTGGCGTCCGCACCATATCAGTCCACGAAGGATCTTACTGAGGATCTGCAGTTGGCTGCGGTGAAGCGTTTGCTGCCGAATGTTGACGAATTGCCGGATGATGAGGCGTTGGCGAATGCGGTGCTTGATGTGCGTGAAGGGTTCGAAGATACCGTGTATGCGGTCGCGCATGATGTGATCGCTATTTTGAAGCGGTATGCGGAGGTTGATAAAGCCGTGTCAGGCAAGGCCGATCTGCCGATGTTGAGCGTTTTGCAGTCGATTCGTGAGCATATCGCCACGCTGGTGTATCCGGGATTCATCGGCAAGACTCCCCCGGATGCGTTGGCGTCGATTGAACGGTATCTGCATGCTGACGTGCTTCGTTTAGGTAAGGCGAAGAACGACAAGAATCGTGATGTGCGTTGGGCTTGGGAGGCTGATGAGGCCAAGCAGTTGGCCGACAAGGCCATGGCGAAGGCCGAACGTGAGCCTGCAGGTCCGCGTCATGAGGCGTTGATGAAGCAGGCGGTCACCGCACGTTGGATGCTTGAGGAATTCTACGTATCATTGTGGGCGCAGGAACTCGGCACGCCGAAGCCGATCAGCCTGCAGCGCATCAAGAAAGCGTTGAGCTAACGCATCATCATCTTTCGCATTCCATTGCCTCATACTGGCGGTTTTCCAGTATCGACGGCAATGGGACCTAATGAAATCATCCTCAGCCGAACCATGGTTAGCACACTCTAGCGTTGCTTGAAGAAACGGAACAACTGCGTTTCACGTATCGTCATACCGACGAGCACGCTTGATACCATCACTCCAGCGAATATCGCACATGGCGCGCGCATCGCACCCAACCATACGGTCATTGAATCGGCGATGCTCATGCGAACGCAATACGCGCCCAACAGCGCGGCCGAAGAGGCACACGCCAAACCGCTCCAAATCAACGTTTCCACAGCGATTTCCAGCAATTGCGCACCTTTGGACTGCCCTGAATGCAATGCGCCAGCATATTCCAATCTACGACGACGCACGCCGAACGCGCCGAGCACCAGCCCCACAACCAATCCCAGCCACGGCATCCAACGAGTCATACGCTGCCCGTACGAAGCCTGCGCATCGTAATGCGAATCGAAACTCTTATTCACCTGCGTCACGCCAGCATTGGATGACGAACCCGACGCAACCAGCGTGGAAAACAACACATCCTCCGTCTGCCCGCTTTGCGGCCACTGTCTGACCCAACATTCGTCGAACGTGCCATTCGACGCGGATACAGGCACAAGGAGAGCGTAGGCGAATCGCGTGTCACGACCATCGTTCGGCCAATCAAACACGCCTGCGACGCTCATCGTTCCCTGTTCGGTCTGCATTACACTGCCTTTGGTGAGACCAAAATCCTTGGCCACGTCGGTAGATACCCACACGCCGGACACATCGGTTTTCGTGTTCCTGGCGATCATCCTGATCATGCCTGGCGTCACTTCATACGACGATATATCCTTGCCGGGCGTGGCAAGCGGCACAATCTGTTGACCGGCACGCATCGCACCGGCCAAGGTGCCCATCACACCGCCGCCAGCGTCGGCGAGCCTGTCACATGCGGCTCCGTCCACCGTTCCCCCAACGATGGCGCCAACGTCGGCATAGGCGTTGATGCGTTGTACCGCCTCGGTTTCGAGCCCCACCACATTGGCGGCCTCATATCCGCCGAGCAATGTAGACGCGAACAATACCGCTGCAAACATAAGCAGCGCATGACTCACTCCCGCGCCAATATTGCGCAACGCTTCGGAAAGCACCGATCGTAATCGCATAATCGCCTACTCGCAGGTGAGATTGTTAAGTCCGCTGCCGATTTCCACATTGGAGATCGAAGCGATGTCTTCGCTGTCGGCTTGCACGAGGCTCACGCCCAGTTCGCCTCCCACGATCGACACTTTCACGGGAGTGTTGCCATGATTGTTGGATGTGGGCACGATGCAGCCGGTTGAACCGTTGATGCCGAATACCGCACCGGCTGGAACGCGCAGCACTCGCATCCGTTCGCTCAAGGCCAGAGTGGCGTCCAATCCCGCTTTTTTGGATTCCACGTCCACGGATTGGTAGCTGTCGTTCGCTTCGACTTGTTGCAGGAACCCGGCATCCGTGATTTCAGTGGTATTGGCTGGCAATGTTCCCGTAATGCCGAATATCGTCAACGTGCGGTCCTGCGCGGATGCGGTGCCGTTTTTGATGGTGAGTTTCGTCAATGATCCGGGGATTTTGCCGATTGCGGTGCCGCCCGTCACCATGGATCCGGCGGTTGCGTTCCACTCGTCAACGGCGACTTCGTGTTCGGGAATCCACAATGTGTCGGCCAATGACAACGATCCGTCCGACGTATTGCCGTTGTCGGCCATCAACTGCTTCCACCCGTCCGATGTGGCCCGCCAATAGGTATCCGATCCGGGAACGCTGTTGTAGCCAAGTAAGCTGAGTTCATTATTCAGGGCGAGCACATCGCCGCCGATGTCTCCGGTCTTCAGATCGCGATACAAGGGGGTTGCGGTGTTCAACGCCACTACCATGCGATCGTTCACCTGGTAGGCGCCTTTGCCTGAGATCAGCCGTTGCCGGACCAGTCCGCGGTGACCATGCCACTCGCATTGCCGGAAAGATCACGGTCACTGGAAATGGTGGGCACCACGGTAACCTGCTGCATGCCCGCGTATTCCTGTACGCTGGCGGGAGCCACAGCCTTTTCCCCCACCGAACTGAGCAATGTCGGAGTGCGGTCAGGCAGCCACAATGCGCAGGATCCGACCGCAATACAAGCTGCCGTGACAGCCGCCAGCAGAGTCCAAGTCACAGCAGTGCACTTCGAACGCTTCCCTCCCGTCCTTTGCTTCATTCCGAATCGTCGCGTCATACTCACATATACCCCTTCAATCACGACCAACAAGCACCATCAGCGAATACATCACCATGATTCCCCTGCGAATCCCTACAAGTAGCCGATCTTTCATATAGACCCCTTCTTTGAACATCAACTATTCGCCATGAAATCGTTCTCATTCTCGATCTCATATTCCCCAATAATGTCCCCAATAAAACAGCATTCGCGCAACATCACTTCGCATGTTCATTGACAGCGATTGCCAACGAACATGCGATTGAGCAGAACAACGAGACCCTGGAATCACTTACCTTCTCACCACAACTGTTCCGTATCGTCGGTCGCATATCCCACGTTGTAGCCGTTCGACACAAGGCAACTGCGCACTTGCAGGTTCTGCATGTCAAACGAAGTGTTGCCATCCGTTCCGGAAAACTCCTTGTTGAACCGGCTTACGGTATAGTCCTTCGGCACGAGCGAGTCTCTATGCAAACAATCGACCACGGCTTGCGCTTGATCGGCATACAGATTCGGATTGCCTACGATAATGCCGTACACATCCTGCACATCTGCAACATACTCATCGCCGCATTCCGTGGAATCATCGGAATATCGGGATTCCTGAATGGTCGTCCCCTGTTTGTGTCCAGCTTCGGCATAGAGTCCGCTCGGATATTTGATGAGTTTGATTTCCTTATATCCTTTGTCGATCATGCATTGCCGGTATCGGACCAGGCTTTCTCATAATCCGACGTCGAAATCTCACCCGTACTCTTGGCTTTGTCCAATATCGTTTTCTGCGATTCAGCGATATTACCTTGCGATTCCCGCTGTTCGATCCATTCGCTCAACGACGCCGCCAATTTCTGTCCGCCCGCCGACCCATTTTCGGATGATGATTCCGATGTGGCAGAATCAGAAGACGCGCCTGTGGCATCCCCATTAATTGAGCATCCCGCCAAAAGCATTGACAATGCGACGGCAAGAACGCAAGTCTTGCAAAATGACATCCAAGAAGTCACCATCTTCACCCCCGTACTAATGTGTCACAACGAGTGTAGCACCGCATGATAATGTGCATAGCAGGCGGCATTTCCGAAAAACTTACTTGCATATACGCAAATGAGGTAGGGTGGATGTTGCGTGGTTGCGATTAGGGGACTACAAATGATTGGCAAGGGTGCGTCGGTAAGGTGATTGCCTCGTGAAAGGTTGGCTATGCGCGTTGCGGTTGAGGGGTTGGCTCATCGATTTGAGGGAACCGATCTGCTGTTCGAGAATTTGAGTTTCGTGGCCGAACCTGGTGTAACCATTGCGATATGCGGCCCGTCGGGATGCGGCAAGTCAACATTGCTGTCGATTCTTGCAGGATGGGAGCAGCCTTACGCTGGCACGGTGACGAGAGAAGGTGTGGATCGTGTTGGATGGGTGTTTCAGAATCCGTATGGTGTTGCGGAACGCACGGCGCTCGACCATGTGGTGTTTCCACTGCTCGCCAAGGGAATGAGCCGCCGCGAAGCGGAACCGAAGGCTTTGGAAGCGATGGAACTGTTCGATCTGGGATATGCGGCGGACAGGCGTTTCTGCGATTTGTCTGGAGGCGAGGCGCAGCGTCTTATGCTCTCGCGTGCGGTATGTTCCAGGCCGAACATGCTGCTGGTTGATGAGCCGACCGCCCAGTTGGATACGCGTACATCGCATTCCGTAAGCCATGTGCTCGGCAATCTGGCCGGTCAAGGCATGATCGTGCTGGTGGCAACCCATGATCCGGACACGCGGGACGCCTGCGATCGCGTAATCGATCTAGCCGACTACGCTCCGCAAGTCGGCGGGTCTACTGCCCAGCCCGCCAACATCGCAGTCCACTAATCGTTTTCCGCAATCTCAACGAATTACAGATAAAACTTCTATAACTTTGCCGCTTTCAGAAACCGCTCGTTCAAACCCGACCAAATGCCATCAGGCTTGCTGTTTGGCGTAGAAATCGCGTTCTCGAGCTGCGAACGGGCGCAGCAGGGTTGTGGTGCCAACCGCACACAGCAGGAAGATCGCGCCCACAGGGCCAAGCCACATCAGTCCCAAATGGGCGTTGACCAGTCCACCAACCGCGGAGCCGACCGCGATGCCGATGTTGAACGACATGGAATTGAGCGATGCGGCCAGATTCAGCGATCCCGGATGCGACTGAGAGGCAACATCCATATATAGCACCTGCGAGGCGGAATTCTGCAGATACATGAACATGCCAAGCACCACCAGCAGCAACGCACCATACACCGGCACCCAATGCGTTACGATCAGCGATGCCATGAGCACGGCGTGCGCGCAGTAGATCGGACGAATATGCGTCAGTGGTTCCACTCCCCTGCCACGGTCGGCAAGCTTGCGCCATACAGGTTGCTCCACAGGCAGGCCGCGCCGAAAATCACCAGGCCGACGCTTAAATACTGTTCGGGAACATGCACTTCGTCTCGCATGATCGGCGTCAGATACGTATAGAACACGTAAGTTGCCGCCGCGCCAAACACCACGGCAAGCACGCCCAACTGAATACGACGGTCGAAAAACAGGCGGAACTGCGGCAGAAAACCAATCTTCACAATACGGCTGTTGCGCGGCAACACCATCACCATGAGCACAATAAGCACCACTGTGAGCACGTTCACCAAATGGAACGCCCAACGCCAGCCGAACGTGTTCGCAACCCACGTGCCAACCGGCACACCCACCACGGATGCGATGGAGAAGCCGGAAAACACCCATGCGATGAACTTCGTGCGGTACTGTTCAGTTGTTACATCGGGCGCGTACGTCATGGCAATGGCCACCAGCGTGCCGGACACCAGCGCGATGAGGATTCGCGCCACTACGAGCACGCCATAATTCGACGCGAACGCGCACAGCACATTGCCGATAAGAAACACCCCAACCAGCGTCAGATGCGTGGCAAAACGCGGAAAACGAGCCGACAATGCCGATCCGAGCGGCGTGACCGGCGCATACACGAACGCGAACAGCGACACAAGATTGCCGACCGTCACCTCCGACACCTTCAAGCCAGCCGCGATATCCGGCAGAATGCCAACGACAATGAACTCGCTCATGCCCAGCATGAAACTCAGCGAGATCAGCACAATCACAGGCAGATTGAAAAACCGTTCCTTCGCCACATCACTCTTCGCCATACACTTCTCCTCCATAGCCCCTCGAACTCCCCACGCCTCGCCAAACTCGCATTGTCATTAAAGCTTCTCACGTCAATCGATTGACGAATCAATCGTCAAACAAACGATAAGCCAAACGCGATACAATGACGCGCGATGACACGCAAAACAACCACCACAGCAAAAAACAACCGCAAACCCAAGAAAAACAAGCAGCCAAGCCTCACCAAACTCCGTAACGCCTGGAAAAAAGCAGACACCCCAAAACGCATCCTCATAGTCGGCGAAACACTGATAGCCAGTATCGTCGCGCTCGCGTTGATCGTTGGATTGGTGCGATTCGTCGGTTGGCGTGTGCAAGTGGATGAAGCGGTCGCATCGCAGGAACAATTGCAGACGCAATACGATTTCAATCCGGGCAACATCATTTCAGATGGTCTGTTCTTCAACGGGAACGCGTTGAGCGAGCAGCAGGTGAACGCCATCATCGAAAAACAGGGTGCCGCATGCAGCGGCGAGAAATGCTTGAAATCCATGACGTTTAGCACCGAATCGCAACCCGCCAACGAATACTGCGAAACATATGAGGGAGAGCCGAACGAAAGCGCCGCGGCGATCATCTACAAGTCGGGAAAGGCGTGCGACATCAGTCAAAAAGTGCTGCTCACCGTGCTGCAAAAGGAGCAGCATCTGCTTACCGCCACCGATCCAAGCGACTTCCAATTCAAGTCGGCCATGGGATTGAGCTGCCCGGACGACGCGAACTGTGACCCGGAATATGCAGGTTTTTTCAAACAGGTGTATGGCGCGGCGAAACGCTACCAGTATTACGTGCAACATGAGGATCGCTATGGATACCATGCGGGCACGCTCAACTATATTCAATACAATCCGGACGCCAGCTGCGGTGGCAGCAACGTGTACATCGAAAACAAGGCGACCGCACTGCTGTACATTTACACGCCTTATCAGCCGAATGCAGCCGCATTGGATGCGGGAGTCGGCGAAGGCGACGCCTGTTCGACCTACGGCAATCGCAACTTCGCGATCATCTACAATTCGATGTTCGGCTCTCCTCGAGGCTGATTTTTCGATACAATTGCTCATGGAAGGGACTGACCAGAAGGAGCCTTTCATGGGCCTACGCAACAACAACGACTATATCGACCCATTCAAGGGTTCCGATTACATCGATCCCAGCAGCAACGCCGAACGCCTGTCTAATCAGGTGAACCGTGACCATGCGCGGCGTGAATCCTATGTCCAGCGGCGATATGTGAAACCCGCGCAGAGCGATCAGGCATCGCGCGACAGGCAGGCCCCACAAAACACCCGATCCAAGCAAGACGGTAGATCTCAACAGGCGCAAGGCGATCAGTCCACACGAGGAGACACGCTCCAAACCATGTTGAACGACTGGTCCACGCAAACCATGCGGTATGCCCAGTCCATGCAGCAAAGCTTGCAACAGGCGTTGCGGCAAAATCAGCAAAACCCGCAGAACCCGCAAGGACGCCCATCGCAGCCCTATAATCCGCCGCGCATACAAACGGAACGAGCCACACGCGAGTTCCAATCCGCTTCCGACAAGAAGCAACGCCGCCATAAAAACGGCTTCGTCACCGTTTTGGAGATCGTTATCATCATCGCTGTAATAGCGTCGATTGGCGGAATGCTTTCTGACAGCATGTCAAACATCATCTCCGATTTCGATGGATCCACAAGCCAGTTCGAGGAGCTGTCCACACAGGAAACCGTCAGCGAAGACGTTGGAAAGCTCTACTCCACCGGAGGAAAAGCATTGGAAGTGAACATCGAAGGCGTGCAGACAGGTCCGGAGGATTTGAACGGCGACGCCACGCTCACGGTTTTGCTCACCTGCACGAACATCGGCAAGAAAACGATGTATCCTCATGCCGTCGCAGATCTGATGGTCATGCAAAACGGCATCGAGCTTGCCCCTGCATTCACTTCCAACGAGGATTCCGACCGCACGGAGTTCTCCGGCGCCGAAATGAAACCGGAGAAAAGCTCGCAGACCACCAGCAGTTTCGTTCTTACGGACACCAATTCACCAGTTGTGGTTCAGCTGATGAATTATTCGCAGCATAATGTTGTTCGCGCCGCGTTTTCCTTTGACGAAGTCGACATAGAAGGATCCTTGAAACATATTGATTATGCGGCCGTCCCTCAGCCCGAGCAAGTGGACGCTTCGAATTTCGACGAAGACGGATCCGTAACCGATTATGACGAAAGCACCCTGCATTTCCGCGTAGACTCCATTGAGAAGACAAGCCCCTCATATGCCGATCATGACATAGCGTTCGCACGCATATCCTGGTATGTCGAAAATGGAAGCAAATACCGGGCTTTCCTGAACTATATGGATGTTTCCGCGACCCAAGACGGCACTGAGTTGCATAGCACGTATCTTGACGATGATAGCTATTCCACAACACGCAAGGTCACTCCCGGCGTGAAAATGACGACGACAGTCGCTTTTGAAACGCAAAGCAACTCGCCTGTGACATTCATATTTTCTGACTATGGTGATGAGATTCTTCGCAAAACCGTTAATTTACGGTCAATTGAGTCATTGGAACTTTAATCCGATACTTGCAGAAACATCAAAAGAAGATTCAAATAATCATTCGGAAAGCAAAAGACCGTTGTTGCAATCAGTTTTCTCATGATTGCAACAACGGTTTTTGATGAAACGATTGCGGTTCGCTTACAGCTTCGGCAGGTACTTCTTCAGTTCGAACGGAGTGACCTGCTTGCGGTATTCCTCCCATTCCTGACGCTTGTTGCGCAGGAAGTATTCGAAGGCGTGCTCGCCGAGCACGCTGGCCACGAAGTCTGACTTCTCCATAACCTTCAACGCCTCGTCAAGAGACTCCGGCAATGGCTGGATGCCCATGGCCTGCCGTTCCGCATCGGTAAGCTCCCACACGTCGTCGCTGGTCGGCTCGCCCAACTGCATCTGCTTGTCGATGCCGTCAAGGCCTGCTGCCAAGAGCACCGAATATGCGAGGTATGGGTTGGCGACCGGGTCGAGCGCACGGAATTCCATGCGGGCGGAATTGCCCTTGCCTGGCTTGTACTGCGGAATGCGCAGCAGCGCGGAACGGTTGTTGTGGCCCCAGCAGATGTAGCTCGGAGCCTCGTTGCCGCCCCACAGGCGCTTGTAGGAGTTGACGTACTGGTCAGTGACCGCGCAGATTTCAGCCGCATGGTACAGAATGCCGGCCGCGAACTGGCGTGCGGTGACGGACATGTTGAATTCCTGGCCCGCCTCGTAGAACGCGTTGGCGTCGCCTTCGAACAGGCTCAAGTGGGTATGCATGCCGGAACCTGGAGCGTCGGAAAGCGGCTTCGGCATGAAGCTGGCGTGAATGCCGCGCTCCAGCGAAATCTCTTTGACGACGGTGCGGAAGGTCATGATGTTGTCGGCCGTGGTGAGCGCGTCCGCATAACGCAGATCGATCTCGTTCTGGCCTGGACCCGCCTCATGATGCGAGTATTCCACCGAAATGCCCATCTGTTCGAGCATGTTGACGGTGGCGCGGCGGAAGTCCATGCCTGGGCTGCGCGGCACATGGTCGAAATAGCCGCCCTCATCGATTGGGGTTGGCGTCTGGGACCAATCATCCTGTCTTTCGAACAGATAGAATTCGATTTCCGGATGCACGTAGAAGGTGAAGCCTTTTTCCTTGGCTTTCGACAGAGCCTGCTTCAGCACATGACGCGGATCGCCCAACGACGCTCGCCATCAGGGGTAAGCACGTCGCAGAACATGCGCGCGGTACCTTGCGGGCCTCCACGCCACGGCAGAATCTGGAATGTCGACGGGTCGGGCTTGACGATCATATCGTCTTCGGACACACGGGTGAGGCCTTCCACTGCGGAACCGTCGAATCCGAGCCCTTCCTCGAACGCAGCTTCCAATTCAGCCGGTGCGATAGCCACGGACTTCAGCGTTCCCAACACATCCGTGAACCACAAACGAATGAAGCGCACGTCGCGTTCTTCGACTGTGCGCAAAGCAAACTCTTGCTGTTTATCCATAGTGCCCCATCGTTCCATGCGCATGTTACGAAAGTCGTTAACACGCGCCGAATATGACGAGACCGTCCACGTTGTGGACGGCCGTATCGTCATGGGTTTGCGAACAATGCTCAACGTGCGACTTCAAGCGCCTCTTCCAAAGTGAAGGCGCGCGCATACAGCGATTTGCCGAGAATCGCGGAATCCACGCCCAGATCGGCAAGTTCCTTGATGGCGCGCAGGTCATCGAGCTTGGAAATGCCACCGGACGCGGTGACCTTCGCATCAGTGCGTTCCGCAACCTCACGCAGCAGATCGATGTTCGGACCGCTCATCATGCCGTCGCGAGCCACGTCGGTGACCACGTAACGAGAGCAGCCAACGGAATCCAGGAACGCCATGGTTTCGAACAGATCGCCGCCTTCCTTCACCCATCCGCGGGCTGCGAGGGTGTGGCCGCGCACGTCAAGGCCAACGGCCACGCGATCGCCGTACTTCTTGATGACGGAAGCGGTCCAATCCGGATTCTCAAGCGCTGCCGTGCCAATGTTCACACGGGCGGCGCCTGCTTCCAAGGCCGCGTCGAGGGATGCGTCGTCGCGCACGCCACCGGACATTTCGATATTGACCTTGTCGCCAAGCTCCTTGACGATGGCGCGCAGCTGGTCACGGTTGTTGCCCGTGCCGAATGCCGCGTCAAGGTCGACCAGATGAATCCATTCCGCACCGGACTCGACCACGTGCGGGCAGCCTCCAGCGGCGAACCGTAATCGGTTTCCGAACCGGATTCGCCCTGACGCAGGCGAACGGCCTTGCCATCACGAACATCGACTGCGGGAAGCAATGTCAAAGACATGTCTGTACCTCTCTGTGATCAACCGACCGCCACTAAACGGCAATCGCAAATAAATGTACCAAGTGGTCGTTTTAAAAGCTATATGTCAAAGCATCGTCGAAACAATCATCGGCGATCTCGCACCATCAGAACGTCGCAATCCAATTGCGCAGCAGCTGCGAGCCCGCTTCGGCGGATTTTTCAGGGTGGAACTGCGTGGCGAACAGCGGACCACGCTCGTAGGCCGCCACGAAACGGCTACGTCCGTACGTGCACCAGGTCACGCGCTCCTCGGCGTCACCGAAATCAAGCTGGTCGCCGGACGTGTCGGCGGGAGCGGCACTCATCGCGGCGAAGGAATGTACGAAATAGAAACGTTCACCTTCCACACCCTTCATGAGCACGGAACCTTCCGGCGCCTCGACGGTGTCCCATCCCATGTGAGGCACCACATCGGCGTCAAGCAGTTCCACGTCGCCCTTGATCAGGCCAAGGCCCGGAGTGCCGGTGCCGTGTTCCATACCGCGTTCGAACATGATCTGCTCGCCCACGCACACGCCGAGCACCGGTCGCCCGGCACGCAGACGATCCTTGATCACGGTGTCTCCGCCCACCGACTTGAGTCCTTCCATGCATGCGCCGAAAGCGCCCACGCCGGGCACTACCAGACCGTTGGCTTCCAAGGCCTGCCGATGGTCGGAAGTGAGGGTCACGTCAAGGTCGAGATCAGCCAGTGCACGAACCATGGAACGCACGTTGCCGAAACCATAATCGAAAACCACCACGGAAGTCATGGGCGTTCTCCTTCTTGTGTCATTCGTTGTTCTGTGACGCGAGTCGTCTTGTGTCGCATAACGCATGTTCGGCAGGATGACTCGCGTTTACCGTCGTTAACTGATGCTTGATGTGCCGCGTCCGAACCGCGTATGCTCGGCGATAATGCTCATCGCCGCATCCCGATCAAGGTCAGCGGAATCGAAAATGGTCATATCCGCCTGTTCCAGCGCGTTCATATCGGTGATGCCCAGCATGAGATCCTCAACGAACGGCGCGGTGGAGGTGAATAGCACCGGCGGAGCGAAGGTTTTGCCCGCTCTGCCTTCCACGTACATCGTCGCTTCGAGCTTGTCCGCACGGTTGACGGCAAGAATCGCGGGCATGCCGGCAACGACGATCGTCATGTCTTTGACCGCCGCTTCCGGACCGTCTCCGTCGAGATTGCGCAGCACCGCGACAGCACCTTGCGCCGATCCGATGCATTGCGCGGAAATGTCGGACAATTCACAGAATGCCGACAGCAATCGTGGCGAGGTCAGTCTGGTGATGATCACCGCCACTTTCGCGCGATTGCCAAGCAGTCCCTGCAGCTCGTCTTCGAATTTCAACGAATCCTCAGCCGCGTTGAGCATGTCGTCGACTTCCGAGGATTCGGAGGATTCGGAGGATTCCGCGTTATCGGAAGCTTCGGAGGAATCGAAAGCTTCAGATGGCGGATTGTCCGCCCGCTCATGCTTGGACGCTTCGGCATCCTTGAATTCCTGCTCGAAGCCGGCCATGGCCGCTTCCAGTTCCTCTTCGCTGAAATGCATGCCGTCGGCGTTGAGGTCACCGAAATCGTTTGATCCATCGAATCCTTGGAAATCGTCGAAATCGTTATTTCGATCGTCGCTCATCACAGAGCGCCCTTCGTGCTCGGAATACCGTCGACACGCGGATCCGACTCGATGGCGAAACGAAGCGCACGTGCCAAGGCCTTGAACTCGGCTTCGGCGATGTGGTGCGGATCACGGCCGGAGATCACCTGCAGATGCAGGCAGATTCCGGCATGCATGGCGATGGATTCCATAACGTGACGCACGAGTGAGCCGGTGAAATGGCCGCCGATCATGCAGTATTCGAAGCCTTCCGGCTCGCCGGTGCACACGCAGTACGGACGCCCGGAAATATCGACCACGGCCTTGGCAAGCGCCTCGTCCAACGGCACGGTCGCATCAGCGAAGCGACGGATGCCGCGCTTGTTCCCCAGCGCCTGCTTCAACGCCTCACCGAACACGATGGCGATGTCTTCGACGGTATGGTGCGCGTCGATGTCGGTGTCACCCGTGGCCTTGATGGTCAGGTCAATCAGCGAATGCTTGCCGAGCGCCGTCATCATATGGTTGTAGAACGGCACCGACGTGTCGATGTCAGTTTTGCCGGTGCCGTCGAGATTCAGGCTCAGTTCGACCTTGGATTCGCTGGTTTCACGAACGATGGTTGCGGTACGCGCCATGTTGCGACTCCTTTTGGAAAATGTTCGGTCCTGTTGTGTTGGTTCAGTCCCGTATGTGCTCAGTCTTGTTCCACAATACGCAACACTTCGACCAAGGCTTCACGGAAACGCGCCATTTCCTCGTCGGTGCCCATGCATACGCGCATCCAGCCGTCAGGGCCGACGGTGCGGATGAGCACACCACGCTTGAGCAGTTCGTCGAAGATGCGGTCGCGATCGTCGAAATGACCGCCGAACAGAATGAAGTTGGACTGCGTCTCGGCCACTTCGAGCGGCTGGCCCTTGTAGGTTTGTTCCTTGAGCCATGCCGCGGTCTGATTGCGGGTGTCACGCAGGTGCGCCACACGGCTGAGCTGTTCGTCGGTATGTTCGAACGCGGCAAGCGCGGCTGCCTGGGTGACGGCCGACAGGTGGTACGGCATACGCACGATGCGCACACAGTCGATAATGCCCTTGTTGGCGGCCAGATAGCGACTCGCGCGCCTGCGAAGGCGAACGCCTTGCTCATGGTTCGGCTCACGGCGAGATTCTCATACTCGCCGATGAGTTCGAGCGCGGTGGGCGTGCCCGGATCACGGAATTCGATGTAGGCTTCGTCCACCACGACCACCGGATGCACGCCTTCGGCGGCACCGGCCACTTCAGCGGTTTCGGCGGCGCCGAGCACGCGCTTGAGATCGTCCATCTTCAGCGGTGTGCCGGTCGGATTGTTCGGGCTGGTGAGCACGATCATGGCCGGCTTGACGTCTTCGATGGCCTTGATGGTGGCGTCGACGTTCAGCGAGAAATCCTCGTTGCGGTGCGCAAGCTTCCATGTGGTGAACGTGTCGCGGGCGTATTCCGGATACATCGAATACGTCGGATCGCAGCCGAGCGCAATGCGTCCTGGACCGCCGAAAGCTTGGAACAGCTGCAGCATGATCTCGTTGGATCCGTTGGCACCCCACAACTGGTCGACTTCCAGCTTGACGCCGGACTCGCGTTCGAGATAGTCGCAGAATGCCTGACGCAACGCGATATGCTCACGATCCGGGTAACGGTTGAGCGTCAGAGCGATTTCCTTGACTCGCTGCGCGATGGTTTCGACCACTGCCGGTTCCGGCGCATACGGATTCTCGTTGACGTTGAGGCATACCGGCACGTCCAATTGCGGCGCACCGTACGGCTCCTCACCGATCAGATCGTTGCGCAGCGGAAGATATGCCGGAATGGCGTTGCTGGAAGTCTCACTCATCGAAGGCCTGCCTGCTCTTCCTGTTCCTTGATGGTTTCCTTGTTGTACGGATCGTCGATGAAACGGCTCAGCACGCTTTCACCGTGTGCCGGCAGATCTTCGGAAACGGCGAAGGCGTTCACACGAGCAGCGAGGGTCTTCAATCCCTGCTCGTCGTATTCGATGACTTCGACCGGCTTCATGAAGGTGTGCACGCCCAGACCGGAGGCGAAGCGTGCAGTGCCGGAAGTCGGCAGCACGTGGTTGGAGCCGGACATGTAGTCGCCCAGCGGCACCGGAGAGTACGGGCCACGGAAGATGGCACCGGCGTTGCGAATCTTGGCGATCACGGCATCCGGGTCGGCGGTCTGGACCTCAAGGTGTTCGGCGGCATACGCATTGGCCGCGTCAATGGACTGCTCGATGCCATCGGTGAGGATGATGCCGGACTGGCGTCCGCGTAGCGACGTGTTCACACGCTCGGAGTGCTCGGTGCGCGGCACACGGCACTTGAGGTTCTCCTGCACCTGTTCGGCAATCTCTTCGCTGTCGGTGATGAGCACGGAACCGGCGAGTTCGTCATGCTCGGCCTGACCGATCAGATCGGCGGCCAGCCAGCTCGGGTTGGCACCCTTGTCTGCGATGATGGCGATTTCGGTCGGTCCTGCCACGGCGTCGATGCCGACGATGCCGGACACCATGCGCTTGGCGGTAGCGACGAAGATGTTACCCGGACCGGTGATCTTGTCGACCGGATCGCACAGGATTTCGCCGTCCTGCGGTTCGGAACCCTTGGCGCCGTAAGCGAACATGGCCACGGCCTGAGCGCCGCCGACCGCATACACTTCGTCAACGCCGAGAATGGCGCAGGTGGCGAGAATGGTCTTGTCAGGCAGACCGTCGGCATTGTTACGGCTCGGCGGGGTTGCGATGGCGAGGGATTCCACGCCGGCGGCCTGTGCCGGGACCACGTTCATGATGACGGAGCTCGGGTAGACGGCCTTGCCACCCGGCACATACAGGCCGACACGCTGCACCGGAATCCAACGCTCGGAAACGCGCGCGCCTTCAGCCAGATCGGTGTGGAACGGCGCCGGCACCTGGGAAGCGGACACGGCGCGGGAGCGGCGCACGGATTCTTCGATGGCGGCACGCACTTCCGGATCCAACTCGTCGACGGCGGTCTTCATGGCTTCCACCGGCACGCGCAGGTTCTCCGGACGAATATGGTCGAATTTCTCCGCGAAGTCACGCAGGGCCGCAGCACCGCGGGCCTTCACATCGTCAAGGATGGGCTGCACGAGATCGGTGGCTCGTTGGTGCCCATCTCGGCGCGAGGCATAGCCTCCAGCATTTCAGCTCGGGTCAGCTTCTTGCCACGCAGGTCAATGATTCGCATATAGTTTTCTTCGCTCATAACGCCCCATGGTAACAACGTGATGTCACGAGAACGCCCGCGCGTCTCAAGTTCAGCCGCATAGTGAGATATTCGGCTGAACTTTCGGCATCATCCCCACGACCGGTCAGCCCAAAGGCAGAGAACTGGGACCGAAAAGGATTTTGATTTCGGCGAACAGACTCGTGTCGCGGCGTACGCGGAAACGGTCGCCGAACGTCAGTACCTTGCGTTGCCCTTATCGTCCATCAAGGCGAGCTTCACTTCGCAGGGTCCAGGATGATTTGAAAGAATCTGCCCAACTGCTGCACATGCGATTGGTCAAGCGCAATCGGCGGCAGCATAATCGTCACCGGCTTCTCATCCTGCGCTTCCAACGTCGGCACGTTGAATTCCGTGGCACGCATGCTTACCGTCTCATCGCGTTTCTCAACCTGTCCGCGAATCTGCACCACCGTGTCGACCGCCAGTTCGGGAGCGGCGGCCTCATACACTTTGCCGAAGAACATGCACTGGATGGAGCTTTCCAAATCCTCGATGGTCACAATCGCCCAAGGATTGCCCTTCTTCGACATACGACGGTCCACGTTCGTGATCAAACCCGCCACCGTCACCTGCTGGCCGTCAGGCATATTCGCCGCGCGATCGATCAGATGCGCGATCGACATTTCACGCAACGACACCAGAATCGACTGCATACCGCTCAACGGATGGTCGGACACATACAAGCCAAGCATTTCACGTTCGAAATTCAGCTTGGTTTTCTTATCCCACTCCTCCACATCGGCACATTCACCATGGCATCGCCCATGCCCGCATCGTCTTCGCCGGCATCTTCCAAATCGGAGAACAAATCAAACTGGCCTTCGGCTGCTTGCGTTTCAAACCGACCACCGAATTAATCGCAGCCTCATGAATCGTAAACAAGGCACGACGGTTCGGATCGATCGAATCAAACGCACCGGCCTTGATCAACGATTCAACCAATCGACGATTCAACGCCTCCATCGGCACACGCCTGATGAAATCAGGGAAATTCACATACTTGCCATGATCGTTCTCACGTTCCTTGACAATCGCATCAACCGCAGCCTTGCCAACGTTACGGATGGCGCCAAGACCGAAACGCACCACATCGCCGACAGCGGAATACTCGTACACCGACTCGTTCACGTCAGGAGACAACACCTGGATGCCCATGCGACGAGCCTCGCCCAAATACAACGCGGTCTTGTCTTTGTTCGTACTCGCACCCTGCAGCAACGCGGCCATGAATTCCACCGGATAATGCGTTTTCAGATATGCAGTCCAATATGAAATCAAACCGTATGCGGCCGAATGCGCCTTGTTGAACGCATAGCCCGAAAACGGCACAAGAATATCCCACACGGCCTGCGCCGCCTCCTGGGAATACCCATGCTCCTTCATGCCCGCGAAGAACGGCACCTTCTCCTTGGCCAGCACCTCGGGCTTCTTCTTGCCCATTGCTCGACGCAACACGTCTGCCTTGCCCAACGAATAACCCGCCAGAATACGCGCGGCCGACTGCACCTGCTCCTGATACACGATCAGACCATACGTTTCGTCAAGCACTTCCTTCAACGGCTCGGCCACTTCAGGATGAATCGGCGTGATCTTCTGCAAACCATTCTTACGCTTCGCATAATTCGTATGCGAATCCATATCCATCGGACCAGGACGATACAACGCGATCAATGCGGAAATATCGTTGAAGTTATTCGGCTTCAACGTTTTCAGCAACGAACGCATACCATCAGAATCCAACTGGAACACGCCAAGCGTGTCACCTCGCGACAACAGATCGTACGTGGCACGATCGTCCAATGGAATCTTCGTATGGTCGATACGCGTCTTGCCATTCGCCTCGATATTGTTCAACGTATCGCGAATAACCGTCAAGTTGGAAAGACCAAGGAAGTCCATCTTGACTAAACCAAGCGTTTCACACGTATGATACTCCAACGTGGTCGTAACCGTACCATCGGTACGTTCCAGCAGCGGCGACGTATTCGAAATCGGCTCGCTACCCATGATCGTGGCGCACGCATGCACACCGGTCTGACGGATCAAGCCTTCGATACCCATCGCCTCATCCGTGACGCGCTTCACATCCGGATCGGAATCATAAAGCTCACGGAATTCGCGGGCCTCCGCATAACGCTTCGAACTCGGCTCGAAAATATCATGCAGCGGAATATCCTTGCCACCCGTCTGCGCCGGCGGCAACGCCTTGGTGATGCGCTCGCCCATGGAGAATTCGTAGCCCATGATTCGTGCGGAGTCCTTCAGCGCCTGTTTGGTTTTGATGGTGCCGTAGATCACGCATTGCGCGACCTTGTCTCGCCCGTACTTGTCTCCGACATAGTCAAGCACGCGACCGCGGCCGTCCGGATCGAAATCGACGTCGATATCAGGCAGCGACACACGTTCCGGGTTAAGGAATCGTTCGAAGATCAAGCCGTGCTTGATTGGATCGAGTTCGGTGATGCCCATGGCATACGCCACCATGGCGCCTGCCGCGGAGCCACGGCCAGGCCCGACCATCACACCATGCGATTTGGCCCAGTTGATGTAGTCGGCCACCACAAGGAAGTATCCGCAGAACTGCATCTGACAGATCACACCGCATTCGTAATCGGCCTGCTTGAGCACTTCGATCGGCGGATGCCCGTCATAACGCCGTTCCAAGCCTTCCTCGACTTTTTTCAGGAACAGCGACGTCTCATCCCAACCTTCCGGGCAGTCGAATTGGGGCATGAACGCGCCATCTTCATGATCGTCGAACATGACATTGCAGCGTTCGGCGATTTCCAACGTATTGTCGCATGCTTCGGGAATGTCTTTGAACAGCTCACGCATTTCTTCGGCGGATTTCAGATAGTAGCCGGTGCCGTCAAATTTGAATCGTCCCGGCTCGTCAAGCGTGGATCCCGAATTGATGCACAGCATGGCATCCTGAGAGCCGGCGTCTTCGGCGCGCACGTAATGGGAATCGTTGGTGGCGAGCAGCGGCGCGTTCAGTTTTTTCGCAATGTCCAGCAGACCGTCGGTCACCTGTTTTTCGATTTTCAGACCGTGGTCCATGAATTCGATATAGAAATTGTCACGTCCGAAAATATCCTGCAATTCGCCTGCCGCACGTAATGCCTCGTCGAATTGGCCGAGCAGCAGTCGCGTTTGGATGATGCCCGACGGGCATCCGGAAGATGCGATAATGCCTTTCGAATATTTGGCAAGGATTTCCTTATCCATTCGGGGGTATCGCATGACACGTCCCTCGAGATTCGCGTCAGTGGACGCCTTCATCAGATTGACAAGGCCTCATCGGTTTCCGCCCACATCGTAAGGTGGGTGATCAGGCCACCGCCGGATACGTCGTTGGGGTTGCGCCTGCGATGTTGCGGATCGATATCGGGATTCCAGTTGGTATCCCAGCTGACGCGGGTTTGATCTTGGCGTGCGGTTTCCGGCGTCACATACGCTTCAATGCCGATAATCGGTTTGACGCCTTCCTTGACCGCAGTGCTCCACATTTCGTATGCGCCATGCATGTTGCCGTGATCGGTGATGCCGACGGCCGGCATGTTGAGTTCTTTGGCGCGCTTGACCAGATCCGGAATCTTTGACGCCCCGTCAAGCAGTGAATAATGCGTGTGATTATGCAGTTGCACGAAATTTCCGGAAGTAGCCATACGTTCCAATCTACCGGTGATTGGTGACGTGCGATCACACTTCAGGCTTGTCTTGTGTGTCGTGCCTGCCGCGCATCACGTCGAGCGCATGCTGCAAATCAGCTGGATAATGCGATTTCACCGTGGTCCACACATGGGTTCGCGGATGGCGGAATTCAAGTTGCTTGGCGTGCAGCCACTGCCGTTCCAATCCCAATGCCTCACCCAACTGCGGATTGGCACCGTACATGGCGTCTCCCGCAAGCGGATGTCCGATGGACGAGAAATGCACGCGGATCTGATGGGTTCGACCGGTTTCCAGATTCACGGAAACAACGTCGCCTCACCGAAACGTTCCATCACATCCCAATGGGTGATGGCTTCTTTGCCGGCGGGCGTAACGCAAAAACGAAAATCGGAGACTTTGGCACGTCCGATCGGCGCTTCGATCGTGGCCTTGTTTTCCTTGAGATTGCCTTGCACGAGCGCATGATAGGTTTTGACGACTTCATGTTCGGCGAACTGCCTGCGCATTTCCACGTAGGCGAGGTCAGATTTGCACACGAGCATCAATCCGGATGTGCCCACGTCGAGGCGGGATACGATACCCTGACGTCCCGCGGCGCCGTAGGAGGTGATGTGCACTCCCCTGTCAAGCAGACTGCCGAGCACCGTCGACCGGTCCAACCGACGGAAGCGTGAGCAGCCACACCCACTGGCTTGTCGACCACTATGACGTCATCGTCTTCGTAGACCACTGCCATATCTCGTGCGATCGGTTCAGGCTCGGTCCGTTCCTCGACAATATCGAATTCGACGGTTTCGCCTGATTGCAGAGTCGATGATTTGGAAATGTCACGACCAAGCACGCGCGCCTGTCCACTTTCGATGAGTTCCGCGGCCTTGGCTCGGGAGATACCAAGCATCTTGGCCACGGCCACATCGAATCGTTTGCCGACAAGCGCGTCGGGTGCGGGAACAAGACGGCTCATGCGTTCTGGTCTCCGGTCGTCTGTTTCGTCTGTTCTGCGGCCTGTTCGTCAAGATCCTTCTGGCTGAAGGGCTCTCCGACAAACAGCAGTACGACGGCGGCGACGCCCGCCACCATCAGGAAAATATCCGCAACATTGCCGACCGACCATCCGTAATTGAGGAAATCGACGACCTTGCCATTAAGGAAACCTTCGGCATACATCACACGATCGATGAGATTGCCCAATGCTCCTGCGAAAGCAAGAGCGAACACCACCGTCCATTTCATGGAAATGGTACGGATTGCCAGTACGGCCAACGCCACGCACGCCACGATGGCAAGCAACGAAATCAACCAGGTCATGTTGGATCCCATGCCCAAGGACGCACCCGGATTATGCACCAGCGTGAATGAGAGGATGCCCGGAATCACACGTACCGTCTGCCCGTCGGCAAGCGCCGACTGCGCCCATGCCTTGCTGATCTGGTCGAGTACCAGTGCCACAACGGCGATACACGCAAAGACGGCCACGCGGGTGCGCAGCCGTCTTTGATCATTTGTCATGATGTCAGACACAGCCTAATCTCAGTCGTCCTGGGAGTCCTGATCATAGTTGTTCGTGTCGGACACCTGGGACACGAGCTGGCCGAGGAATTCGGTAAGACGTGCACGGTATTCGGTTTCGAACTGCTTGAGGCCCTGAATGTTGCCTTCGATGACCTTGGTCTGCGCTTCGAGATTGTCGCGGACCTGCTGGGCGTAGTCGTCGGCTGCGGTACGGGTCTTCGAATCGTAGTCGAAGGCGCGCTTCTGCACTTCGGACTCGTATTCGTCGGCTTCGTTGTGCTTCGTGGAGAAGTAGGTATCACCCTCCTGGGTCTTCTGAGCAAGGTAGGCGTCGCTTCCTGAGTCTTCTGATCCAAGTAGGTATCACCTCCTGCGTCTTCTGAGCAGATAGGCGTCGCTTCCTGAGTCTTCTGATCCAAGTAGGTATCACCCTCCTGCGTCTTCTGAGCAAGATAGGCGTTACCTTCCTGAGTCTTCTGATCCAAGTAAGCATTACCTTCCTGAGTGCGCTGCGCCAGATAGTCATCGCCTTCCTGAGCACGCTTGGTCAGATAGGCATCGCTTCCTGAGTCTTCTGGTTCAAGTAGCCATCAGCCTTGGCACGAGTGTCAGCCGAATACTGATCGGCTTCGGAACGGGTGCCTTCGGAGTAGTTGTCGGCTTCGGTGCGAGTGCGGTTGGAGTAATCGTTGGCATTGCCGATGAGCTCATCGTACCTACGCTGGGACTCGTCGGTGATTTCCTTAGCCTTGGCTTTGCCCTTGTCGACGTACTGGTCGTGCAGCTGCATAGCCAGGGTCAGCATGGCGGTGGCACGCTCCGGCTCCGTGTTGGCGCTGGCTGCGGCTCCTGCAATCTTCTGCAGGCTTCCGGTTTCGGTACTCGGTTCGACCTTGGCGACCTGCTCGCGCAGCTGGGCTTCACGCTGCTGCGATTCCTGCAGCTGCTGTGCAAGCTGCTGAATCTGCGCGGCCTGCTGCTGGGCACGCTCATCCTGCTGCTGGGACTGTGCCGCATGCTGCTGCGTGAGCTGCTGAGCTTGGGCGACCTGCTCCTGAGCCTCTTCAAGCCTTGCATTGAGCTGCTGGATCTCAGCCGCCTGCTGCTGGGCCACCACAACCTGCTGCTGTGCGGAAGCCAGCTGACGGGACAGGTCTTCGGTCTGTGCACGGAATGCGTCGCGCTCATGCTGCATGGAGGTCAGCTGTTCGCCAGATCCGCCTGGCCTGCAGCTTCAGCCGCCTGTGCGGTGAGCTGGTCGACCTGTGCGGACAGGCGATCCACCTGACCCTTGAGCTGTTCGTTCTGAGCCGACAGAGCACGGTTGCTTTCCTCAGCCTCGGTGAGCTTGGCTGCTGCGACCTGTGCGGCCTGAGCTGCCTGATCACCAGCGCCAGCTGCCTGCTCGGAGGCGGACTTCAATGTCGCGTTCTCCTGCTGCAGGGACTGAACCTGGGCGCTGAGCTCGGAAATCTTGGAGTTGAGCCCCGCAACATCCGGGCCGAGGGACTGAGTAGCCTGGCCGCTGGCAACCGCCTGCTTGCCAAGGGCCTCCACCGTCTCGGTTACCTGATCGAGAAAATCGTCGACTTCATCGACGTCATACCCCTCCTTGAACCTCACGGTCTGGAAGGTATGCTCTCTGATATCTTTCGGCGTCAACAGAGCCATAAATCTTACACCTCGCTTTGGGCTTGATGCCTTGCTGTTGTTGCTTTCATTGTTCGACTCTAGCACGGGACCACCGATTTTTTGCGAAAAATCGGCATTTGACATACATTAAATGAGGAAATCAATAGCAATGAGAATGAAATAAAGAACGATGAATGCCACATCGAAGTAGATGGGACCCAATGGAATAGGGCGGATATATTGGCGTAGCCAGCGCAGTGGGGGCTCCGTCAACTGGTAAACCGCGTCGATCAACGACGACACCAACCCCCGTGGACGCCATGCCGATGCCAACACAGCAACCCAATCGAGAATCATGCGAATGAACAGCACCAGAATGTAGGCATTCACCAAAAAGTGGACGATGCTACCGATCAAAGACAAAATCATGGGGCACCACCTTAGCAACAGAACATAACAAAGCCCCCATCACGGGTGACGGAGGCTTCATGCAGTCTGCTTTCGCAACGGCTTTCGTCTATATCAGTCGGCGAACAAATCGTGCGACGAGTTATTCGCCTGCGGTTCCTCAACCTTGATGTTCACCTGAGCTGGGCTCAGCAGGAACACGCGCGGAGTGACACGTTCGATGGAGCCACGCACGCCAAAAACCACACCCGCGGAAAAGTCCACAATGCGATATGCCACGGCCTCGGCCACACCGGTCAGGTTCAGCACCACCGGAACGCCGTCGCGAATGGCACGTCCGACCAGCTGAGCGTCCTCATAGGATTTCGGGTGAATCGTGGTGATACGGCTCACCCTTCCGCCTTGGAACGGGTTGGCTTTGGTCTGCTCGCGCGGTGCGGACGTCGCGGCAGGAGTCGAAGCCATCGGGGTCACGGAATGGTCGGAATCGAACGAGGTTTCGCTGCTCTCAGCCTCCTCGTTGAAATCCTCGTCACCTTCGGCAACGTCGGTCATGCCCAAATAGGACATCGCGCTTTTCATAAAACCTGCCATGAACGATCCTTTCGCGTCTTCGCGTTGCTTTTAGCGCAGGAAATCCGGAATATCCAAATCGCCGGCATCGTTCGAAGACACCACTTCATGCTCGGTGGTCTGGTCGAATGACGGAACGACGGGTTCCGGAGTGGACGGAATATAAGTGGACAGCGGCTGCACCTTCGGGGCTTCCGGAGTCTGAATAAGCTGAGGCTGGGGCTGCTGCGGAACCGCCGCTGCCCTCGGGGCTGCGGACAACGCCGACAGCGGCACCGTGCTTTCCGCAGGCTCTGCCTGCTTCTGGGCTTCAGCCTGAGCCGCCTTCTTGGAGTTGGCATCAAAGCCTGCGGCGATAACGGTGACACGCACTTCGTCGCCGTAAGCGTCGTCGAGGGAAAGACCCCAGATGATCTGTGCTTCCGGATGGATGGCCTTGCCCACCAGCTGGGTGGCGGCGGCCGCTTCCTGCAACTTCAGATCGGACGGGCCGGCGATATTGATCAGCGCGCGTGGGCACCCTCGATGCTTTCTTCCAGCAGCGGCGAGCTGATGGCGATTTCAGCTGCCTGGGTGGCGCGATCCTCGCCTCGTGCGGAACCGATGCCGAACAGTGCGGTGCCCGCGCCACGCAGAATAGCGTTGACATCGTTGAAGTCGACGTGAATGTACGAGTTCGAAGAAATCAGGTCGGTGATGCCCTGCACGCCGGCCAGCAAGGCGGTGTCGGCGGTCTTGAACGCATCGACGATGCCGATGGTGCGATCGGAAAGCTCAAGCAGTCGATCGTTCGGAATCACGATCAGCGCATCGACTTCCTTGCGCAGATTCTCAATGCCAAGTGCTGCGGAAGCCGCACGCTGGGGACCTTCAAAGCTGAACGGGCGGGTAACCACCGCAATGGTCAGGGCACCCTGCTGATGCGCGGCGCGAGCCACGATCGGGCTTGCACCGGTACCGGTGCCACCACCCTCACCGCAGGTCACGAACACCATATCGGCGCCCTTGAGCGATTCCTCGATATCGGACTGATGATCCTGAGCGCTTGGCACCCTTCTCCGGGTCGGCACCTGCGCCAAGCCCGCGGCTGGTGGCATCGTTCAAGGAGATCTTGACATCGGCGTCGGAACGCATCAGGTCCTTCGCGTCAGTATTGATCGCAATGAATTCAACACTTTGAAGACCCTCGGCAATCATGCGATTGACGCATTACCGCCAGCTCCACCAACACCGACAACCTTGATATTCGTTTTGTCGTTGAAATTGTCAGTCTGGGCAATCTCGCTCACCATAGTCTCCTGTCACTCGCGTTTACGCACAACTTTATCGCAGACACGCTGCAGTACGCGCACTTTTCGCCGTGTGTAACGGCGTTTTTTCACTTTTTTATTGCTAACGTGTTCATTTCGCCTGCGATTTACCCTCTTTCGGTGCCCCCACGACGATTTAACCACATCAGCATGTCATATTCAATAGCTGGCGTCCATAGGATCATCCCCAAACAACGCCTGACGTTCATCATGCGTTGTTTCCCGTGATTCCAACCATCCGTAAGGCAGATGCACTTTCTTTGCGAAGCGCACGCGCCCCCTTGGCTTGTCGACCACTCGCTCGGGAAAACAGATGTTGGGATCCAGCTTGCCTATTTCGGCTCTGACATCCTCAAGATTTTCACATTCCATGAACGCGCGACGGGTGGAGCCTCCAACGGGGAATCCCTTGAGATACCACGCGATATGCTTACGCAGATCATGCACGGCCATCTGCTCATCGCCATCATAGAATTCGGTCAACAGTTCCGCATGGCGTTCAACCACACGGCACACATCTCCTAACGTGGGGTCAACACGCTTGTCGCTGCCAGCGAACGCATTCTTGATATCGGCGAACAGCCATGGCCTGCCTTGGCAGCCGCGGCCAATCGCAACGCCGGCGCAACCGGTTTCGGCAACCATGGCAAGCGCATCGTTCGCACCCCAAATATCGCCGTTGCCGAACACTGGAATGTCAAGCGCTTCGACCAGCTCGCCAATCCGGCTCCAGTCGGAATGCCCGCCGTAATATTCGGCGGTGGTACGCGCGTGCAAGGTCACCGCCTTGCAGCCTTCCTCCTGCGCGATATGGCCCGCTTCCAAGAACGTTTCATGCTCATGGTCGATGCCGACGCGGATTTTAGCCGTCACCGGCACGTTGGCAGCATCGCAGACCTTGACCACACGCTGGATGATCTCGCGAAACAGATCCGTCTTCCACGGCAAAGCCGATCCGCCGCCGCGTCGGGTCACTTTCGGCACGGGGCATCCGAAGTTCAGATCGACATGGTCGGCCATGTTTTCGTCGATGACGATTTTCGCGGCCTGTTCCACGATCGCCGGGTTCACACCGTACAGTTGCAGCGAACGGATTTTCTCGCTCGGCGCGAAATGGCACAACCGCAACGCTTTGGGATTGCGTGCGACCAACGCGCGCGCGGTGATCATTTCGGCCACGTATAGACCGTCCGGTCCGTAGCTTTCGCAAATCACGCGGAACGGCCAGTTGGTAACGCCCGCCATAGGCGAAAGCACCACCGGGGTTTCAACGTGTACCGGCCCTAAATCAACAGGCTTCATAACCGGAGGAACCGACGGCCTCACCGCGTCGGTACGCGGGTCGAGCACGTCGGATTCCTCGTAAGCAGTCACAATGCTATCTGGCATAAGAACGCTATGGTAACCAGTATCCAGCTTTAATACAAGCCACCGGCTTCGGCGATCTTGACGGACTCAGGCCAAGCCTCGCCGCCCATCTCAACCGGCACCTGCGGGTAACGTACATGCTTCTCGCCAATACGTGCGGCCACATAATCAGCCACCTTGTCGAGTGCGACGCGCTCCTGCTGCATGGTATCACGTTCACGAATGGTGACGGCCTGATCGTCAAGCGTGTCGAAGTCGACGGTGATGCACAGCGGGGTGCCGATTTCGTCTTCACGGCGATAGCGACGACCGATCGCACCGGCCTCGTCATAGTCGATCATCCAGTCATGCTGACGCAAATCGGCGGCCAGATCGTGTGCCACGGTCTGCAATTCCGGCTTCTTGCTCAACGGCAGTACAGCGGCCTTGACCGGAGCCAGGCGCGGATCAAGACGAAGCACGGTGCGCTTGTCGACGCCGCCCTTGGTATTCGGGGCCTCGTCAACGTCGTAGGCGTCAACAAGGAAGGCCATGAGGGAACGGGTCAGGCCGGCGGCCGGTTCGATGACGTACGGCACGTATTTTTCGCCGGTGGCCTGGTTGAAGTAGCTCAGATCCTCGCCGGAATGCTTGGCATGCGCGGAAAGATCGAAGTCGGTACGGTTGGCGACGCTTCAAGCTCGCCCCAATCGGAACCCTGGAAGCCGAACTTGTATTCGATGTCGACGGTACGCTTCGAATAGTGGGCCAGCTTCTCCTTCGGATGCTCATAATGGCGCAGGTTCTCCGGCTTCACACCAAGGTCGATGTACCACTGGGTACGCGCGTCGATCCAGTACTGGTGCCATTCCTCATCGGTGCCCGGAGCCACGAAGAATTCCATTTCCATCTGCTCGAACTCGCGGGTGCGGAAGATGAAGTTGCCCGGAGTGATCTCGTTACGGAAGGACTTGCCCATGTTGGCGATGCCGAACGGCGGCTTGGAACGCGAAGAAGTCATCACGTTCTTGAAGTCCACGAAAATGCCCTGTGCGGTTTCCGGACGCAGGTAGTGCAGCGAGTTCTCGTCTTCGACCGGTCCGAGGTGGGTGCGCAGCATCATGTTGAAGTCGCGCGGTTCGGTCCAGTTGCCACGGGTGCCGCAATCCGGGCACACAATGTCTTTCAGGCCGTTTTCCGGCAGCTTGTCGCCATGCTTTTCGGCATAGGATTCCTCAAGCTTGTCGGCGCGGTGGCGCTTGTGGCAGTTGAGGCATTCGATCAGCGGATCGTTGAACACGGACACGTGACCGGAAGCCACCCACACGGCCGGCGGAAGAATAATGGACGTGTCAACGCCCACCACGTCGCCACGGGTGACGACCATGGAACGCCACCATTCGCGCTTGATATTGTCTTTCAGCGCAACGCCGAGCGGACCGTAATCCCACGCGGAACGGGTTCCACCATAGATTTCACCGGCGGGAAAAACAAAGCCACGACGCTTGGCGAGGGATACGACTTCATCGAGTTTGGATACAGCCACAATGCACCTTCTGGTTTGAACGGTTTGGGGTCTTTACAAGCGCAAAGCCTACCTTTACGCGGTGACAGAACGCCACCCGCGTTACTGTTTCGTGGCGTTCTCGTCTTCAACCGTGTCGTTGTCGAGCAATAGCGACCAGATCTTGCAATCGATCACCACGGCATTTTTCGTTTCGTCACCGTTTCTGTCAAGTGTGTAGGTCACATTTTCCGGCACGGCGATACGGTTGATGTTCTGCACGGATGCCACGAAATTACGCATGGCATCATAGCTTCCCGTGGCGGTGATACTTACCGACACCTGCACCAGCTGACCGGCTTGAATGGTACCTTGCATTTCAGCTGGAATGTCGGCGTCGACCGCATCATCGAAATTCACCGATTTGATGGCGACGCCGGTTCCCGCAGCGGACGCATCCAACGAATTGATGAATTCCTGCTGGTTATAGCCGTCTGGAATCTGCCGCTGCAACTGGCGCAAACGGTCTTTCTGCAGGCCGATCGTTTCGCTGGCGATGCGTAATGTTTCGATTTCGTCGCGTGTTTCCTTATTGTTCTCATCGATTTGCGCAGTTTGCGCGTCGGATGATTTGATATGGCTGATTTGCGGGGAAACGCCGACCAGCCATGTCAGCATGATGACGAAGACAATACCTGCGGCCAATGCGATCCATGCGATTTTATGCTTGTTCATGATTGCTCCCGATCATTCATTGGATGTTTCGTCAGTTGCGGTCGCGCTGTCGGTAGTATCAGTCGACTCCCCTGCCGCGGCTTTGTTCAGACTGTCGCGTAGCTGCTGCTGCAATGCTCGGTTGGCTTCGTCAGCACCGGCCGCGTTGTCGCTTCGTGACGTGGTATTGGTATCCATCTTCAACGACACCGTTCCCGTGTATGTATAGGTGGTGCCGTTTTCATCGCTGTTTTCGGTAATGGAACTCACATAGCCTGTTTTATAGGTAGGAATTGCAGCAAAATTACCGATAAAATCTTTTGCAGATATGAAATCTGGAGAAAGAACGGTAAAATCAACGGAAATCACACCATTCCCAGACCATACTGAAGATGTAGCGCTATGCGAAGAAGCGTCAGACCCGCCAATCTGGAAGCTGCTCAACGACAGGTTCGTGTACTGGCCTCCGGCTGGCAGCGCGCCATTGAGCGAATCCACCACCTTCATCCAATCCATTTCGTCGTAGAGCGCGGCGATACGTGACCTTTGCGAATCGGACAGCGAGTTCAACGTGTCTTCCACGTCTTTGAATTCCGCCTTTTCCTTCTGCAACGACAGGGTTTTCGCCTGTGCCTCCTCCACGCGATGGTCGGCCCAGCTCACGCGCACCGCCATGCCCGCGCTGATGGCAATGGCCGCAACCACCACCACGATAAGCACGTATGACAGCAAGTATTTGATGGCACGATCACGGTTGAGCGTCACGATGGAACGTGGCAGCAGGTTGGCGCGCACATTCCATTCGGCGGGCAGATCAGCCTTTTTGGAGGTTTTCGAACTGCTCGCACGCAGCGCTTTGCCGATGTCGGAAATATTCATCGACAAAATCGAGGTTTTCTCGCCATCACTGGTTTCAGGATTCGGATTATCCTTGATTTTGCCGCGTCGACCGCGGTGGGAGCTGCCGATCTGCTTCATACTTCCGTTGTTTTTTCTGCTCATCGTCCGTTCACCTCGGCTTCTTTCCGATTACCAGTCCAAGCACTGCGCCCAAATCGATCGCGTGCGCCATGATGTTCTGCCGTTCCACTTCTTTGGAAAGCCGGAAACGGATGAAGGGGTCGCCGATCCGCACCACTTTGTTGATGGAACTGGCCAACACCGGCGGCAGTCCGATCAGCCGTGCGCCGGTTCCGGTAAGCACCACGCCGCTGATGGTGCCGCCCGCATGGTCCACGTCGTACAGGTTGAGCGTATTGCGGATGCCGACGATCAGCTGCGCCGTGGTTTCGCGGATGACTTCCTCGGCTTTTTCGAGTCGTTCGTCGCCGGTCACGTTTTGCAGGCCGATCTGGTTTTTGATGCGTTCGGCGTCTTCGAATGAGATACTGAGCGCGTTGGCGATGGCGTCAGTCACGTCATCCGCGCCGGATGGCACGACGCGCATGTAGGCGGGCTGCCCGTTTTCGAGCACGATCACGTCGGTGCCGTTGCCGCTGATGTTGACCACCGCTTCGGTCTGCTGCTGGTTGGTGTCGGCGAACAGTCTGGCAAGCGCGAACGGGCCCGCATCGATCGATGTGATCACAAATCCCGCGTCTTCGGCTGTGCGCGCGGTTTTTTCCAATCCGTTACGCAATGTCGCCACGAGTATGCCGTGCAACTGTTTGCCTTGTTCGCTGTCGATGACGTTCAATGGCACGAAGTCGAGCTCGGATTCCTCAGTAGGCAGCGGAATCATGCCTTTGGCTTGGAAAGGCAAGGTGGATTTCAGATCGTTCAGCGACATGTAGGGAAAGTCCGCCTCGCGAAACACCATGCGTCGGCTGGAGTAGACGAGAGCCGTGTCCTCGCGGGGGAATTTGAATCGCTTCACCAGTGTGTTCAGCAGTCCGGCCACCACATCATGGTCGACCACTTCGCCATCCACTACGGCTCCGTTCGGCAACGGGATCGCCTGGAAATGCTTGATGGTGGGCAGATCCGAATACGGGTCTGCTATGACCGCCGCACGGATGGCGTCGTTCGCGATCGACAGCGCCGTTATTGATCTCATGCTCTCTCCTTATATATAACGTGTTGCAGGTTGGCTGGGGATTGGTTCAGGCGAGTCCCGTCACTTGCAAGTACAGTGTGGCGATCGGAGCCCCGACGAATATGCCAAGCCATATGCCGAGCAGCATGGACGGTCCGAACGGTATGCCTCCATGCATATCGACTTTTTGCCGATAATCAGCACAAGACTTAAGAATCCTCCAATAAAGAAGCTGCGAACGCCCCGATGATGAATTGCGACCATCCGAGCCAGCCCGCAATCAAGCCAAGTATGAACGCAAGTTTGATATCGCCATCGCCCATGCCACCTTTCCATATGATGGAAAGCAATAGGTAGAACGCGCCGAGCACTATCGCACATATCACAGCGCGACCGAGCCTGTTCCACTCATTCGTACCGAGTGATGCCAAAGCCAGCAGTGCCAGTGTTGCAATCAGCGTTGGCAATAGCACAACATTGAGGATCAGATGATGGTCGAGATCAATGTATGCGATCACGATCGAAACCGCTGCGAATACGTAGAGTTCCGGCAATATCCATGGCGAATACGCGCCGAATAGCGCCCCCAAGGTGACGGCGAGGAACGACAGTCCGCCCAACGCTTCCACAATCGGGTAGCGTACGGCGATCGGCTCTTTGCAATGCCGGCATTTCGCGCCGAGCACCAGCCAAGAAATGATGGGAATATTGTCATACCATGCGATCGGGGCTTCGCAGTTCGGGCAGAAACTGCGTTTCGGATTTACCAAGCTGATGTGGTTGGGCACGCGCCAAATCACCACGTTCAGAAACGATCCGAAAATGCAGCCGATTACCAGCGATGCCACGAGTAGCAGCACCACAGTTGGCGTATCGTTCACAATGCTCATGTTCACATCCATCTCGCGCAGCGCTCACCATGCGATAGTGGACGGGTTCAGTTCTTTGGATGTCACGTAGCCTTTGGTGGAGGATGGCTCCAATGTGGTAGAACTACCACCGCCATAAATCACGCCGCCGCCTGAGCCGCCTGTTCCGAGGTTAACCGAGCATTCCACACCTGCGATTTGATTTCTCGGTTCAAAAAGTCTCGTGACGATCCGCATTTGGCCATAATCACGTCGGCATGCCCGTCGATACGTCCGGAGTATGAGGGATTGCCGTCGATTTTGTCTCCCGGATACACTTCCGTCAGGCATTGACCGTTGAGTTGGAACGTACCTTTACTGTGCTCGTCAGACGCTTTTTCGTTGTATCGGGTGAATGTTGGCGCAGCCGAGCATTCCATAAGTTGGAATTTGCCCGAACCGCCGAACCCATAGCAACGCTTCGACCCGTTCACCATCGTCCAAATCTGCGTGTTCACGCCACTGCCGTCACTCGACGTGTCTTCAACATATTCGGCCTGATCGGTTTTACGCTTGGTGGAATCGGACACCCCGCAGTAGTCGATCTGATGCAGATCGGAAGATGATTGCGCCGGATTGCCATTGATGGTGTTGTGGTAGCAGTATGGGTTGAAATCACCGCCACCCACTCGGCAGGTTGACGTGTATGCGTCGAATCCGTCTTGCGATGACGAAATGCAGAATCCGGACGTTTCATTGACGATCTGCTTCGTGGCATAGCCGGCTTCTCCCGCCTGTCCGAACGATGCGGTGGCGTCTTCGAAATCACCGTTCACGTCGAACCAGGATTTCACGTCGGTGAGCGAATAATCCCACTTCGACACCATCAGGAAATGCGGAGTCAAATCGGCAGCATCATCGACGTTGGACGCCCAGTGACCGCCGCTCAGATATTGAATAGTGGCGCCCACATTCGCCTTGTTGGAAACTTCCAGCACTTGGAAGCGGGTCTTCTTCTGCATTTGCACACCGCCGACGGCATAGCCTTGCGATTCCGGTAGAGACGCATCATACTTGTTCGCCTCATCGCGCACGCTATCTAGCTCGTTGTAGTAGCCCGCATTGATGAAACCGTTATAGAACGCCCACTTCTGGTATTTGTTGAGCAGGCTTGACGGATCGTTCTTTTCGTCTTGCTGCGCTTTCTTGTCAGGATCGGTGTAATAGTCGTTTTGGTAGTTGGGGCCGTACGACTCGCCGCATTTCTGCAATGTGGCGGCTCCTGCAGTGCCTCCGCCAACATGCGTAATGTCAGCTCCGGTAACGCACAATGTCAGATTGGATGCAGGGCGAATGGAATCATCCTTCCAATACACCCATGTGTTCAGGTCTTTGTAGGCGCCGTTGGCTTTGCACTGTTCCGTGTAATACAGGTCGTCGCTGCTGGAGTCTTTCTTATGTGCCTGCATAAGAATCACCAACGCCGATCCTTCCACCGGCTTGCCGTTCGGGTCAAGCATGGCGTCAAGCGTTTCGACCTTGTCTACAGGCTTGGTGGTGGCAAGCATGCAAGTTTGGTTTGCCGGATTCATAGTGATGGTATTGCTCATGCGTCGGCCGCATTCTTGGAGCCAGGCTTGTTGACATAGTCCACCATGCCGGTCGGATCACCGTTCTCATCGACATCATATGAGGCGATTTCCTTCCAGGTCGGCTGGTTGGTACGGCGCTCGTTGTTTGGCGCTGCCGCGTAGAAGCCCATACCGAGACGCCCACCTTGGTGGAGATCACGTAGCTGTCATCACCGCTCGTTGTCTCGAATTGGTAGATGGCGCTCATGGCTCGGCGCGCGCTGGTTTCCGTACCAGCGCTTCGCCCATTCGGATACCTGTTGATATACCCGTAGGAACGCACCCACGCATATTTCGCGTTCTTCAGCTCGCTTTCGGATGTGAGTCGTTTGGCCGGCGATGAGCTTGGATCGTCGTCATAATATCCGATTTGCACTCGGTACGAGATATCGTCTGGAGTGAACGAGCTCACGCCCGTTGCCGACACGTCGTTGTTGACTTCCGCATTGTTGAGCAGCACCGACCCGTCCGATGCTGTAGTGAAGGTCTCATCCAAGCTGGCATTGCCAGTGTTTGATGCGGTCGACGGTAGCAGTTTCTTATAGTCCTTGCTTGCTTCCGCTTCGCGCAGGAAACTCAATGCCACTTCGAGTCCAGATTCGGCGGCATACCCGACTTGCGCGTTCTCCTTATTATTCCTGTACGGCAATGCTTGCGAAATCAGTATGGTCATTACCAGTGCCGACGTGGTGAGCACCACCATTACGAACAGTACCGCGAGCATCATGGCCGCGCCCTGCTCCCCCATGTGTTGGCGTAATCTGGCACGATACCTGCGGTTGAGTCCGGCCCACAATCCGTTCTTCATGTTCAACCTTCCCGCTTTCGCTTACGCTTGCCCGTTAATGGCGTCGAACATGGAGAACATCGGCATGTACAATGCCACCACCATGAAGCCGACCACGCTACCGAGCACCAGAATCATCAACGGTTCCAGCAGCGAAGTGAGCTGTTTGGCGATGGATTGCGCTTCTTCGTCATACGCTTTGCCCGCGCTGGCGAGCATCTGGTCGATGGCGCCGGAATCCTCACCGATCGCCACCATCTGCACCATCATGTTCGGGAACACTTTTTCGGTACCCATACTGTCCACCAGCCTATAGCCGCGTTCCACGAGTCGAGACACTCGTTTGGACGCTTCGTCGATTACATAATTGCCGGATGTGGATCCGACAATGTCAAGAGCCTGCAGAATGGGCACGCCCGAAGCGAGCATGGATGCGAAATTGTTGCAGAATCGCGCCAATGCCACATTGGTGGTCAGTTTGCCGAACACGGGCGCCTTCAACGTGAACGGATCCCACCAGGTACGAATGATGTCTTTGTTGCGATTGCACTTCCAAAACATGACGAACGCCACCGCGCACACAATGATCACGGGAATGCCAACCGGTGCGGTCTTGCCCATATCAACCATGATCTGCGTGACCCATGGCAGTTCCGCGCCCATCGACGCATACATGCTGTCGAACATGGGCACGATGGTCAGCAGCATCACGCCCACCAGCAGCACAGCAATGCCGAGCACCACCACCGGGTAAGCCAGTGCGCCTTTGATCTGACCTTGCAAACGCACGTCCGCTTCAAAGCTGTCGGCCACGGTAATCAGGGATTTGTCAAGGAAGCCGCCGGTTTCGCCGGCCCGCACCATGTTGATCATAATGGGCGGAAACAGATGGTCGGGATTATTGTCCATTGCTTCGGAAAACGATGATCCCGCCTCAACCTGCTGCATGCAGTCACGTACCGCATTGCGCAGTTTCACATTTCCGATTTGTTCAGTAACGATATTCAGTGCGCGAATCAGGGAGACGCCTGCCGCCACCATGGTGGCAAGCTGACGTGACATAACCGCGAAGTCTTTTTTGCTTGGATATTTTTCGAACGCTTTGATTTCAATATTAGTATTGAGACCGGTGCCTGCGTTCACGTCAACAAGTTCCGTTGGAATCAGACCGAGCTTATTCACGCGATCGATAGCCTGATCTCGCGTCTGCGCTTCGATAACGCCCTTCTGCTTGGTGCGGCCGTCAGCGGAAACACCCTTGTAACGCCACTTCTTGGTGCCGTTTTGAAATGCCACTTGCGCCTGTTCCCTGGCCATTACTCCCCCATGGAATGATTGACGAACAATAGAACGAATATGGATATGGAACAAGGTATCGGAGCGATACCTCATACGCTCCGATACCTTTAGACTCTGACTTCTGAATTCACTTAGCCTTAATTCTTCGCAGGCTTAATTTCAGAGACGGTGCCATTGGTTGAATCGTAGACAAATGTTGAAGTTGTTTTTCCATTTGAGTTCGTTCCGGTAATGATGTATCCATCACCATTTGCAGTCGTGGCGAAATGGAGCTTCACACCTTCCGTGACGGTAACCTTATTACCATCAATGTCGCAGGCACTAGTGTGAGTGCAATCCGTGCCCGGCAGAGTAGGAATCTTGCCATTGTTGGCAGTGGACGCAGTTTCAACCACGAGGCTGGCGTTCTTGACGTCGGACTCGGTCTGGGAGTTCCAGGCCGACTTGCGCTGGTTCAGGTAGATCGGAACGGAGATGGCGGCGAGGATGCCGATGATGATGACCACCACGAGCAGCTCGACGAGGGTGAAGCCCTTTTCGCCCTTGGCACGGCAGTTGAGTGCGTTGCGCACGCTCTTCATAATTGAATCCTTCTTTCCTTCGGGAAAGGTCGCCGCTCGCATCCCACGATGGAGCTTCGCGGCGTTCTTCTATCGATCGTCCCCTTGTGGGGGCTGCTGGCTCACATAACCAACAGTCCTAACTTTATCCGCATTGACATCGTTTGCAGAACCATTATTCCGGCGTCAATCGTTTTACAAGCGTTTCATTTTCGATTCATTTCCCCTCATCCTTCATCCGCACAAAAGCGCTTTAGTTTACCCCACAACCCCCTTCACAACCATCAAGCAAATCACACTTTTTCAAGCGGACACAAAAGGTACAACACAAAACCAAAATTGTGCAACAAAAAATACAACACCACAAATAGCTTGTTTTTCAGTACAATCGCTCAGCAAATCTTTGCAGTCACGTTTTTTTGAAAAAACTGGAACAACCACCCTTTTCGGGCGTGTCGCAGGGTGCTGACGGGGGCGACAAAAAACGCTGGCTCCATAAGGAACCAGCCGTCTGTCGCAAGACCTAGCGGAACACTCAGCCACACGGAGTGAAATCGATTGCAATTCCACCCGATTTCACATTGCGTGCGGTGAACGACGTGGACGTATTCGACGTGACAGGCTTGCCGCTCACATACGACCCCGTCACCGGCGAATAACGCACCACCCGATTGGTGCCATCCACCGTGAATAATCGCGAGGCGAACAGCGAATCATCAGACGTGCCTCCCGACTCGTTGTTCATTACCGACCCCAACACCGCGCGCGTGCTCCATGACGTGACGGACGCATCATACGGCTTCGTTTTTACCTTCACACTGCCGTAATCGCTTACCGTACCGTTCTTCCACGTGGCGTCCTGGTACGTGATCACCACGCACTGCTTCGCACCAGAATCCCCCGGAGTGACCATGGTGATCGTATGGTTCGTGGCGTCATACTCAACACCCTCCGCGTAGCGCACATACCGGTCGAGGCTTTGCACCGACGTGGCTATTTCCGTGGAAGACCTGCTTCGTATCGCATCCGCGCTGGTGGAATGCAGGTATTGCACGATCGCCGTGGTGAACATGGTGGAGACGATGGCGAAGATGAACAGCGACACCATCATCTCCACCAAGGTGACGCCGCTTTCACCGCGCGCCATACGTTGCGCGACGGCGCGAATACGCAGTTTTCCGCTTGTTGTTCCGCTCATTGCAACCCCTCACTAGATGATGAGCTTGTTGTCGACGCCAATATCCAGCAGTTCCGACGTGGTGTACAGGCAGGTTTTGCCTGATGCATGTTGTCGTCCCATGTGACGCCCACCACCACGCGATCATGGGCATATACGTGTGCGCACCGAACGTGAACGCGCCCGATACCGTTTTGCCCGGATCCAGAATGTCGGCCGTGGCGCTTGTTGAGGTATTGGCCGTATAGCTCGTTGCGGAACTACGGGAAATGCCCAGCTGAGATGCGGTTTTGCACGAGATCTCGCCGCTGGCACGGAAACAGCGCTCCACACCGTGTTCACCGTATATTCGGTATGCTTGGCGTCCTTGCCCGCAGTGGCACGAACCGGCTGAATATACTTGCTCTTGTCTGGATCAGGCGAACTGGTATAGCTCAGATCCGCCAATTGCGACGTGATGGCGCCAACGTCGGAAAGATTCTTCTGCGCGGCGGTGACGGACGTTTCCCCCATGCCTTTGATGAGTTCATCGAGATATTGGTTGGCGTCTACATTGGCGATCTGCGCACGCATTCTTTCCATGCCGTCGTCACCCAGCGACACGGCGGTGGACCGCTGCTGCTGCGCATATGACGTGCGAATGGCCGTAATGGCGAACTGTGCGGCGGCAAGTCCCGTGATGCTCAACACCACGATCGCCACCAGCACTTCCACCAACGTGAAGCCGGACTCGCCACGTTTTGGCAATCGATTGACGCGACTCGCCGCAACCCCTGAATCGGGGGCGTCTCCCGCTGTGCGCAAGCTGTACTCCATGAGCAGCTCCTTCACAAGATGCCACCCCATCATTGGAAGCGGCAGGAATTCGGCACGCAACCAAACGCGGTGCCATAAACATGAGTTACTGTATCACGATATTCTGCCAACGTTTTCACAGCAACATATTTCTCAAAAAACTTTGCCCCGATTAGCTTTTACCTGTTTTTGCGGCTACAATGCTGATTTAGCAGTACACAATACTGCAATCGTTGTAGCTCACATGACTTCGAACAACTGAACATCAGCCACCCCACAAATGCTGCCGTTTGCTTGGGGTTTCATGTTATGCCGTATGACAGGCGCATAAGCGCGCATGCGGTGCAGGAGGTCATTATGAGCGACGCCGGTTCGGGAGGCCGTTTCCCCTTCCTCAGGCGAAACAAAAACAGCGACACGCCGAACGCTTTCCCGCAAAGTATGGATCCGATCGCGCCGACGACCGGCGAGATCCATCAGGTGTTCGCGCCGAGCACACCACGCCATGCGGCAACGACAAGCGACGTCACCGGAGATTTTCCCGCCATGCCAACGTCCACCGAAGGCATGGACGAACAGACCGAACGCCAATATGCCATGGCGTTGGCGCAAGGCATGAGCCTGCCGTTCGTGGACCTCAACGAATACCAGATCGACAAAGAAGTCATCAGCATGGTTCCCGACGATCTGTGCCGACGCAACCAGCTTCTGCCGCTTTCCATCGTCAACGGGCGCATCGCCGTAGCCATGGCGAATCCGAAAAATTTCGCCGCGGTAGACGATGTTTCCGCAACAACCGGCATGCCCGTCATCGCCATGGTCGCCATGCCATCGCAGGTACGCGACTGCATCAACCGGTTCCTGCGCGCCAATGCGGAGTTGACCGAACTATCGCACGAGATCGCCGCGACCGCGAAAAAAGAAGTCGACCTTGAACAAGACGACAGCGAAGACGCCTCCCCCGTGGCACGCTTCGTAAGTCTGCTCATCAACCAGGCCATCGACGACCACTGCTCCGATATCCATATCGAACCGCAGGAAGACGGTCTGCTCGTACGCTACCGCATCGACGGCGTGTTGCATATCTTCCAAAAAGCGCCACGCGCATGACCCAAGGTGTGATCAGCCGCATTAAGGTCATGGCCGAAATGGATATCGGCGAGCGCCGCAAGCCGCAGGATGGCCGTATTACCGTACGTCACAACGGTCAGAAGGTTGATCTTCGCGTGGCGGCATTGCCTACGGTGTGGGGCGAGAAAATCGTCATGCGTATTTTGAGCACGCCTTCGGGCAATCTCAAAGTGGAGGATCTGAATTTCAGCGAACGCAATTTCGATGTGTTTTCCAAAGCGTACAACCGCCCGTACGGCATGGTGTTGGTGACTGGTCCGACCGGTTCGGGTAAGTCGACCACGTTGTATGCGACGTTGGGCGATGTGGCCCGCCCGGAAATCAACATCATCACGGTTGAAGACCCTGTGGAATTCCGCATGGAGGGCATCAATCAGGTGCAGGTGAACAATAAGGCGGGTATGACCTTTGCCGCCGCGTTGCGTTCGATTCTTCGTGCCGACCCTGATGTGGTGCTGATCGGTGAGATTCGAGACGAGGAGACGGCGACCATTGCGATCGAGGCTTCGCTGACGGGCCATTTGGTGCTGTCCACGTTGCACACCAATGATGCTCCGAGTGCGGTGACGCGTTTGACGGAAATGGGCGTGGAACCGTTTTTGGTGAGCTCGTCGCTGGCTGCGGTGATGGCGCAGCGTCTGGCGAGGCGCCTGTGCAAGAAATGCCGGAAGGCCGATACGGCCACTCCCGTGGAGTTGAAGATGATGGGTGTGCCATATACGCCCGGCTCTCCGTTGCCGACCGTGTACCGTGCGATGGGTTGCCGTGAATGTTCCAACACCGGATATCACGGGCGTGTGGCCATTCAGCAGGTAATGGGCGTGGACACGCAGATGGAGGATTTGATCGCGCGTGGCGCCACGTCGCTGGAAATCGAGCAAGCGGCCAAGTCGAAAGGCATGACATCGCTTCGTGAGGATGGCTGGCAGAAGGTTCTGCAAGGCATTACTTCCGTGGATGAAGTGCTTCGCGTGACCGTGTAGTTGTGTAATCGTGTGACTGCGTTTTCAACATACATAAAGGACAATGATGACCAATATTGAACAGCAACCCGAGCTGAAAACCGAAATGAACACCGCGACGGATCCCGATGCGCAGCCGACTTGGGATGCGAACACCGATTTGTCTGGTTTGAAAGGTGTGACCATTCCCAGTACCGCTCCTTCATTCAACGAGGATCCGCGTAGGGGACGCCATTGGTCGCCCGACAATGCGATTCAGGCTGACGATGACAGTTTGCGCAATATTTTCGCGTCGCTTGACGCCATACCCGCGTTGCGGCATGGTTCCGGTACCGTTCCCGACCCCATGCCTAAGGCCGCGGTCGAGCAACAGCCGGCGGCCGAGCCTCAACAGAGCGCACAGCGGCAGCCTATGCAACAGTCAGCTGCCCCGCAAGCCGTTGCATCACAATCTGTAGCGGAACCGCAGCCCGCTCCGACACGGCCTGCGGAAACACCGCTCATTGCAGAACAACAGGAACTCTCCTACGACACCGCTTTTCCGGAAACCCCGGAAAACGAAGCCGTGGATCAGCAGAATCTGCAATTCGACGATGACGTGACGGAAGTCACCCCTGCATTCGAGTATCATGGACCGATCCAGCAAATCGACGGCGATCCGCCATCATTCATTCCAGGCGGCACGCCGTTCGCGCAACAGCCGGACGACTATGCGGCGTACGAGGAGAACACGCAGACCATGCAGCCTTCCGCCATCAACCATATTGCGCAGCCTGCGCCCGCTGCCAGACCGCAACCCAATATGAACAACAGGCTAATCGTGGATTTCATAGTGCCCGAAACCAATGATTCCGACGAGGACGCTGTTCCCGGACAACGCAGAATCAAAGCGCACCAGGTCAAAGAAACATTGCATGCCGAACATCCCGATGCGGATCCGGAATTCGTGGCTGCCATATGCCAGCTGGTGGAATTGAACGCGTCCGATCTTCATCTGGTGGTCAACGATCCGCCAATGCTGCGCGTGGATGGCAAGCTGCGCCCCGCCAAAGCTGAGCGTGTGGAACAAGGACCGCACGTATGAAGCCATCAAAGTGATGACCAACGAGCTGGAGATGGAACGGTTCAAAGACGATTTGGAACTTGATATTTCATTCTCCATCGGCGATCTGCTGCGATTCCGCGTCAACGTATACCGCGACCGTTTGGGCGTGTGCGCGGCATTACGAACCATTCCCACGGAAATCAAAACCGCGCAGGAGCTTGGTCTCGACCCGCATATCGCCGATCTGGCGTTACTGCCGCGTGGACTCGTGCTCGTATGCGGTCCGACCGGCTCCGGCAAATCCACCACGCTCGCCGCGATTGTCGACAGAGCGAATGCCGAACGCGCCGACCATATCATCACCATTGAAGACCCGATCGAATTCGTGCATCAACACAAGCGTTGCGTGATGAGCCAGCGTGAAGTGGGCACCGACACCAAAAGTTTCGCGGAAGCGCTTAAACGCGCGCTTCGTGAAGATCCCGACATTATCGAAGTGGGCGAGCTTCGAGACCTCGAAACCATTTCCACCGCGTTGACCGCCGTGGAAACCGGCCACTTGGTGTTCGCCACCCTGCACACGCAGGACGCCGGTTCGACCGTGGACCGTCTGATCGACGTGTACCCGGAAAATCAGCAGCAGCAGATTCGCGTGCAGGTGGCCTCCACTCTGCGCGCGGTGGTCGTGCAAACCCTGATTTCACGTGCCAGCGGGCATGGCCGCGCTCCTGCCACCGAAGTGATGATCAACACTCCGGCCGTGGCCGCGTTGATTCGCGGAGGCAAGGCGCATCAGATTCGTACCGTGCTGCAATCCGGCGAAAAGGAAGGCATGCATACGCTTGACCAAGATCTGGCGAGACTCGTCAACAAGGGCGTCATCACCTTCGAAGACGCTCTTGCCAAGGTGCAGGTCCTCGAGGAATTCGAAAAACTCTGCGGCGCCCGCTCCTCCTTCTGACCTCGCCGTACCCATACACCATCTTTACACCTATCATGAGCAACACAGCAGAAACACCAACCATCATCCAGCCCGACGTTTCGGCGAACCGCGCGACGAACCTTCGAAAAAGACTCTTCACCTGGTTCGCCGAACAACGGCTGCACTGCATTGTCTTCATCGCCTACGTGACAGTGACCGTCACCGTGTCGTGTTTTCACGAACCATGGTTTGATGAGGCGCAAGCCTGGCTGATCGCACGTGATTGCTCATGGAAGGAACTGCTTACCGTACGCACCCATTACGAAGGACACCCACCTCTTTGGTGGATGCTGCTTGCCATTCCCGCCAAACTTGGCATGCCTTACGAAATAGGATTGAAATCCCTCAATCTTATGTGCGCCGCGCTGATGATCTGGCTTTTGGAATTCAAAACGAAACTACCCGAATTACTAAAGGTAATACTGCCATTTTCCTATTTTCTTTGCTACCAGTATGGCGTAACTTCCAGACCATATGCGCTTATGATCGCCGCAATGCTGCTCATAGCCATCAATTGGAACAACCGCAACACCAAGCCATGGCCAGTCATACTCAGCATGATGCTGCTATGCGCCACGAGCTCTTACGGATTGGCAATCGCCGGCATGCTTGCCTTGAATTGGACGATTCAATTTCTCTGCGGCGAACGCTCGCTTATAAAAAACAAGCAGCGTTTCGCGGGACTTGTTCTGCTACTGGTATTCGCCATCATACTGCTCCTCAACGTACTCCCCGCACCCGGCACATACCACGGTGACTTTGACATACATGGCACTGCAACAACATCACCCGCATGGTTTCCGTATTCAACACCTGGCTGGTAATGCCTTCCGAGACGTTGTTCACTTCAACCCTGTCGGATGGCAATATGCAGTTCATCGCTCTCACGCCAAGCGAGCTGTTTATGCCGTGCGTAATGTCATGCCTGATGTGGTGTTTTCTTATTCAGATTTGCCTACGCCGGAAAACCGCATCATTGCTGCTCACCACATACTTGGGTATAAGCGTTGCGTTCACCGCGCATCTTTCCATGCATCATGCGGGAATCATCTTGGGATTCTTCATCGCCATTCTCGCCATCGATTGCGATATCGAAAAAATCAATTCCAACGATTGGCCTCAGTGGATCCGTAATCTCAACAACCGTGTTATGACTCTTCTTGGACCGAAGAAAACGGAACGGTATCTCCGTTTCTTCAAAATCCTCGGTCTTATCTTCATGCTTGTCAGCGTGTATTGGACGGCAAGCGCCAGTATTTGCGATATTCGGTACGACTATTCGTCTTCCCGGGCGGTAGCGTCTTTTATCAAAACCAACCATTTGGAGCAATACCGTTGGATGGCAGGCTGGACACGCGTCAGCAAGAACGACACCGCTTCCAATCCAGAAATCAACAAAATCATCGACAAAGGCGGATATTGCGGCGGCACCGACTGCATCGACTACACTTCTTGGTACGGCAGCACCCTTATCGATTCAGCCCTTACTTCGACCATACGCTTCTTGCCAATGCATACAAGGGACGAAGCTATTCGTCGTGGGAATGGTGCGTTGACCTATGCGGGAAAGAAAGACATCGAAACATGGAAATCGTGGGGCGAACCCGAATTCTACGACACTCTGTATCAGCCATTTTTCTTCTCCGACCTTGGTTACGACAGAAACCATTACACGAAAATCAAAATCGCCGAAACCAAGACACCTTGGAAAAGCACATGGTCGGAAGGCGCCTGCGAAATTTACGTGCGCAACGACATTTACGAGAACGTATTGCATTCGCCCGATCCTGGAATCGACTGGCCCGACGGCGCAACGCGCAGATAACAAGTGGACCGGCATCCAACTGGAACGTGTCGATTGTTCGTTTATGCAAAACGTGCCACTGTCAGCACCTTTGTATAGGTTAGATATGTTATGTACATGCAGGGGGGCTTCCGGCGAAAGCGGAAGCTGAGATAGGCAAATGCCTGACCCTTTGAACCTGTTGGTTAGGACCAACGTAGGGAGCAGACAATGGGCGATGACTCATATGCAGCTGCATTGCGTGAACAGATTGCGCAGGCAGTAAACGACGTACGCGAAACCACACCTTTGGCACAGTCGTTCACCAATTTCGTAACGATGAATCTTGTGGCCAACGCGCAGCTGGCCGCCGGCGGCACCGCAGCCATGAGCTTCCTGCCTGACGACGTGATCGACACCGCGGAAATCGCCGGATCGAACTACATCAATGTGGGCACACTCCTGCCGTTCTTCAAGGACGCGCTACCGGAAATCGCCTACAAACTGCACAAGAACGGCAAGACGTGGGTACTTGATCCGGTCGCCGCGGGCATCGGCAAAACCCGTACCGCCATTCTCGAATCGTTCCGCACATACCCGCCGACCATTGTGCGCGGCAATGCGAGCGAAATCATCGCGCTCGATGCGATGTGGGGTTTGGCACAGCATGATTCCACCGTTCCCGGCACTCGCCCGGCAGGCGTGGAAGCCGTCGACGAAGTCGATTCCGCCGTTGACGCGGCCAAACGAGTGGCTCGTCATCTTGCGAAATACTCCCCTGTTGGAGCCGGCGCGGTGGCCGTTTCCGGAGCAGTCGATCTGGTGACTGACGGCGAGCGCGTGTTCCGTTTGCCCGGCGGCAGCGCGATGATGACGAAGATCACCGGCGCCGGCTGTTCGCTCGGCGGCGTTACCGCAACGTATCTGGCCGTGGCCGAACCGCTTGTCGCCGCGATTTCGGCATCATTGCTGTATAACAGGGCTTCCGAAATCGCCGAAGCGAAATCGTCCGGTCCCGGATCTTTCCAAGTGGCGCTGCTTGACGCGCTTTGGAACGTCACCGCCGAGGAAGTCGCCGCTTCCGAAATCATCATCGACTAGGCTTTGCCGAACCCTGCATGGTATTCGGCATATCATGCAGGGTTCGGCAATTGCGTATGTGGAAAATATGGACGATTGCCGGTTCACATTGTAGGTTTTCTGAATCACTTACCGAGAAGGGTTGATTATATGAACAATTATTCATATGCATCGATGCGCGATACATTCGATATGAGCGCCTACTTTGTGGTCGGCCCGCAGGATTGCAAGAGCCGTACTATTACCGGTGTGATTGAGGATGCGTTGCGCGGGGGTGCAACGTTCATCCAGCTGCGAGCCAAGAACACCGACGCGAAAGACATCACCAGCATGGCACGCGATATCGCGCAGGTTATCGAGAACAACGGCAAATCCGATTCCGTGGCGTTTGTGATCGACGATCGCGTGGATGTAGTTTGGCAGGCACGTCACAAGGGCATCAAAGTTGACGGCGTGCATATTGGGCAAACCGACTTGGAACCGCAGGAAGCCCGCGCGTTGCTTGGGGAAGATGCCATTGTGGGCTTGTCTGCCGAAACGGAAAGCCTGGTGAAGCTGATCAACGAGCTGCCTGCCGGCTGCATCGACTACATCGGGGCCGGCCCGTTGCACGTGTCCACCACCAAGCCGGAAGCTTCCGTTGGTGGCAACGATGGTTCCGGGCATACGCTCGACGAGGCGCAGATCAATGCGATCTGCGATGCGAGTGATTTTCCGGTTGTGGTCGCGGTGGAGTGACCGCCGACGATATGGAGATGCTCGCACATTCGAAGGCGGCCGGCTGGTTTGTGGTGTCAGCCATTGCCGGCGCAAGCGATCCGGAAGAGGCGACCCGCAATATGGTTTCGCGATGGAAGGCAGTGCGCGGTGATGCAAAGCATGGGCACGTACTGCGCAAATAGCAATCACGGATCACGAATATTTCAGAACTTCGCATCATAAGCAAGCAAAAGCAAGTAAGGAGTCATTCATGACCAGCACTTTGGCACCGGTATTGAGCATCGCGGGATCGGATTCCTCCGGTGGTGCCGGCATTCAGGCGGATTTGAAAACCATGCTTGCCAATGGCGTGTTCGGTATGACCGCCATCGCGGCGCTGACCGCGCAGAACACCACAGGCGTGACCATGGTCACGAACACTCCTCCGGAAATGCTCGCCGCGCAAATCGACGCAGTATTTGAAGATATTCCGCCGGTCGCGGTGAAGATCGGCATGGTGTCGAGCGTGGAGCTCATCAACGTGATCGCCGACCGTCTGATTGCGCATGATGCCACGAATATTGTGCTTGATCCGGTGATGGTGGCAACATCCGGTGCGAAGCTTATCGAAGGCGACGCGATTGCGGCACTGACTTCCAAGCTGTTCCCGCTGGCCACCGTCATCACGCCGAATATGCCGGAGACCCAGGCGCTGTGCGAGCTGGCCGTCGAACAGGGTGCCGACGCGATCGACTACGAGAATGGCGAAAGCATCTCCAGTGAGAACGACATGGTGACGGCAGGCCATATGCTCGCCGGCCATTTCGGCTGCGCGGTGCTCGTCAAAGGCGGTCATGGCACGCAGGATGCCAGCGATGTGCTCGTTGAACCGAGCGGCAAAGTCACTTGGTTCCGCGCGCGTCGTATCAATAATCCGAACACGCATGGCACCGGATGCACACTGTCTTCGGCGATCGCATCGCATCTGGCGCTTGGCGAGACATTGCCGGAAGCGTCGATAGTGCAAAACTGTATCTGACGGGCGCCTTGGAGGCGCAGCTTGACCTCGGTCACGGATCCGGACCGATGGATCACGCTTGGAAATGGCGCTGACAGCCAAATCCGCACCAGCCAATCCAAGTCGTATCAGGCCGATAGGAACGCAACGAAAGGAACGAACATGACCCTTGATGCAATGCGGAAAAGCAGGAAGTGCCGATCAACCCGGAAACCGGCAAACCGTATATCAACACGCTTGCCGCAGTCGCCATCTCCCCCGCCGGCGCAAGCCCTGAAAAGTCCACGTACGTGGCGCAGGCGGTCGACGTGATTCGTCAATCCGGATTGCCGAGTGAAACCAACGCCATGTTCACCAACATCGAAGGCGACATCGACGACGTGCTCAAGGTGATTCGCGACGCCACCATGAAGCTGGCTGGCCAGGGCTATCGCACCGACGTGGTGATCCGTCTCGACATTCGCCCGGGTTTCGAAGGTCAGATCCACGCCAAGCAGGCACTTGTGGACGAAATCCTGTCGGAATAAATCAGGCAATAAACTGTTAGATCGTCAGAAAAATCGAAAAGCGCGCTATTTATAAGGAATGGCGCGCTTTTCTTATTGATTTGGGTATAGTGTAGCGAATATGACTACGATGAAGGAAATTGCCGAAGCGGCAGGGGTGTCCATTTCCACTGTTTCCCTGGTGCTTAACGGCAGGGATGAAGGACGTGTGAAAGCCCCTTTGGCCGCGCTCGTACGCGAGAAGGCAGACGAACTCGGCTACACGGTCAATCCTCTGGCGCGCAGCTGCGCACTTGCCGCACGCGAATTCTCGGCTTCATCAGCGAGGAAGTTGCCACCACGCCGTACGCAGGCGGCATCATTCTGGGCGCGCAAGACGCGGCAAGCACCTACGGTACATGATCATCACGGTCAGCACCGATGGCAGGGCGAGCGAAGAGAACGAAATCGCCACGCTGAAACGGTATGGCGTGGACGGTTTCTTCTATTCG
>ENA-OQEX01000027-OQEX01000027.1-human-gut-metagenome-genome-assembly--contig:-NODE-27-length-75796-cov-8.036395_pt1 | contig 75796 bp, 78 predicted proteins | sample MGYA00242802_ERZ504649 | MGnify/ENA primary metagenome ERZ504649 (study PRJEB26092, sample SAMD00036194) | human gut metagenome | host: Homo sapiens | study: EMG produced TPA metagenomics assembly of...
GGAGATATGACATACCCGTAATTGCCGTAAACGCTTTCTGCCCATTCACATAAAAGGAAGTATGGGTTGCACTGTCTATATCCGCTGTAATCTCGACTTTCTCATCATTGGCAAAAGGATTCTGTCCAGTCATTCCGGTTCCATATGCAAACAGCATTCTTGTAAACTGATATCTTGTATGCTCATCAAAATGATTCAGTGTCTCTGTATCTTCTCCCTTTACATCTCCATTGCAAAAATCAACAAATTCATTTTTGCTGCCATCTTTTGTAGATAATTTACCTGTCTTTGTGTTATAAATGAAATTATAGGAACTTCCAACTTTCGTTATACTCATAAAATTGTTCTCCTTTCTGCATAGGAGTCAGTAATATGCTCTGACTCCTACATGAAATACTTTTTAAAAATCTAATTCATTACCCGGATATGGCTCCATAATACACTTAAACTTTCCATTAATTCTTCCCGACCAATGCACTCCACTATGCGTATTTTGTGAACATTTTGCTCCAAATGTCCATAATTGACCTATTGAAGCATTGGTTATGCTCTTAATTGCATTGTCACCTGGTGTATTGTAATATGTTCTTCCTCCTGCACTCATATATTTACTCAGGTGTGAACATGTTCCTTTTGAGAAGGAATCAGATAAATTAATATTTATTATTGCCGTTGTAGATGGAAACGCATTTCTCAAATCACATGTATAAGTTTGATACGCAGTTCCAAAAAGATTTACCCCTCCATATGTTGGCATATCTACAATATCAAAAGTTTGTATAGCAGGACCAACATAGAAGAAATAATACATGGAATCTACCCAATCATTTCCACTACAAATCCTTATGTAAAATTTACCGGTATCTTTTGCAGTAAAATAAAAGTATTTTTCAGCAGCTCCTTTATAAACACTATTATATTCAGGATTTGTTGAATAAAAATATGAGGAATCTAAATCTTCACCCAAATAATATAATTCTATATACCAATCTCTGCGTCCAACATTTCGTAAATCTACAAAATATTTTTCACCCGCAGTTAATGAAGTGTAAAACCAATCTTCATCTGTTTCTGAATGAAGCCCTGCCGCTTTCATTCCTAAACGATATAAATCATTATTGCTGGTTACTTGAGTCGTTAATGTTTCAACCTTGCTATATGGAAATGCTGTATTAGGCGAATCATTTTCTTCATAATCATCTGGAGTTGTTCCATATGTTTGGATTTCATCATCAGACAAGACATCATATTGTTCCTTCGATAAACTCATAGGAGACATTTCTTCTAACTTAACTGACTCCAAAGACTCAGTAACTACTTCTGGGTTATTCTCAATTACAGCATCTTCAGTCGTTGTTATTTCTGCCGCCATTACAGGTGTGCAAAACAGCATACTGCATACCATAGCCAAACTTAATAATCTTATTTTTTTCATTCGTTTCTCCTTTGACATCATTTAAAATCTTGAATTTCCTATTGTATTAGGAATCTAATAAATAGATTCACTAACTATCTCTTATTTTTTTCTTTCCGGCTAATCGGACGTTTCGGCTGATGCCATATTCCTAAACACGCAGGTGGAAATCCATCTATCCCATATACAGCTTCTTTTCTCATGACACGTTCTACAACCTTCAACACTTTCTTATTAACCTGCTTCATTCTCTCTCACCTCCTGTTTAAAAATTTTTGCTATACACAGCAAAGCTGCACATAATATAACAGCTATTGCCATATAACTAATGTAAACCATATCCGCATCTAACAGAACACATCCCAATATTATACACCCCTCAAGTAAAACAATAGTCCTTGCGGATTTTTTCGATTCCATCAATTCCTCTGATGTCATGTGCATATTAGGATGATTCACTGTACCAATCAATCCTATCCCCGTTATAGCAATTACCAATATTGCAAATAACCATTGCGGATGTTCTGACAGTCTTGCACTGATAATTACAATAACTAAATAAGAAACAACGGTTGCCAAATAACATTTATAAAACTTGTCCAAATGATATCCGCCAGTTCGCTTTCTTAATTCTAAGAAAAACACAAGAAAAAATATAGTTGGAAACAGTTTATGGAACGCCAAACTGATTACGATAATACTGCCAACCGTAATAAATTTCTCAATCCAACAGATAAAGACATAAATATATCTTTCTTCCATGTCTTTATCAATTAACCTTGCTTCTGTCATCTGACCAATTAAATCATCCGCTATTTTTTCAATCATAGTTATGCCTCCTGCCAAATTAAGTATAACTTTATCTGTTTACAAAACAATATCCATTGCAGAAAGTGACCTTTTTTTGCAGAAAATGACAAAAAGTGATTTGCTGACAGCAAATCACTTTTTTAAGGTTCATCTTAGTTTGGCAATATAACTGAGAAGTAGAACTCATTATTATCATTTCGTATAGCATAAGAACCTTGATATTTTGTTATAACCTCAATTATATTTTTTATTCCAATCCCATGCTCATCCATTTCATATTTCTTTGAGGTCTGTATTTCTCCATCTTTAATATTAAGTTTACCATCATATGTATTCTTTACAGATATAATAATGTTGTCTTTCTCTTTAACCAGTTTCATTTTCATAACTTTTTTGCCTGAGCACTTTTCACAAGCCTCTATTGCATTATTCAAAAGATTCGATAATATAACAACAATATCCTCATCACGCATTTTAATTCCTGATAGATCATTGATTTGAAAAATAAATACAATTCCTTTATCCAATGTTTCCTTATATTTGCTATTTAATATAGCATCAATAATCACATTATTTGTTTTAATATAATCTAATTCTGTACTTAAATTTCCGCTTATGCTTCTCACATAATCCTTTAGTTCATCATAATTTTCCATCTCTATCAAAGACTCAATGCACATAATCTGGTTCTTATATTCATGTGTTTTTTTCCGTTGTTTAACAAAATTTTCGAAATAGAGCGGTACATGTCTGTCTGATTTCGTGCTTTCAGTTGAAATACTTCATTTTCACGAATCTTAATTTCACGCTTTAATATGTCATTTATCATACAGAACACAACTATATTCATTCCTGCCAAACACAATGCTATAACCAAGAATACATTTTCCTGCTTTTGATTCTCAATGCTTCCAGATGTTATGAACAATGCAATAACTGTGAAAATTGTAAAAAGTGGAAAAAAGATAAATCGAAGCCAATCTGTACTTCTTAAAACATCCGAGGACTCCCCTCCTATTTTCTTCCTGATAAGCAGAACAACTAGAAAAAGAATTATTTTTGCCAAAACTGTTATTAAACTTCCACCTACAAAATGTGACTCATTAATTTCTGCTACACTATGAAAGAGAGAGACATTTAGCCAAAGTGTAAAATAGTCTACAGAAAGCAGCAATGCTTGAAATAATAATGATACGATTATTGCTTTTTTTAAATGGATTTTAAAATAAAAGCTCATAAACAGCGCAATGACAACAATAGCTAACATCTGCTTTAGAACAAACTGATCATAAAATAACAAAGCTATTATATATCCACATATTACCGTTCCTAAAATAATACTACAGTTTCTCCAATTATTTTCGGATCTCTTTTCAGCAAAACTTTCAAAAAATATTTTACAACATATTATTTCCAATACCGTCAGCATTATACTTTGAATGTAATTAACCAACATCTATATTTCTCCTTTATACGAAACAAATGTTTCTTCAACAAATTTATACCGTGCTTTTGGAATTTCTAATTTAATACCATTGTTCAATAACGCCTCATACCGGCTGACTTTCTCAATATGTTTCATATTAACCAGATAACTTTGATGTATCCGGATAAAATCATTACCTTGCAACTCTTTTTCCAGCTCATCTAGTTTGCCATATATTGAATATTTTTTTAACTTGTCCTCCATAATGTAAAATTCAAGTTTATGCAATCTGCTCTCTATGTATAACAAACGCTCTAATGCTACAATCTTTGTACCCTCATTAAAGTTAAATTTCTTCTTTGGGGCTACATAATTCATATTCAAGCTGATTGCATCCATACACTCAAATATTAGTTCCGGAAAATTTACATTATTTTTCAAAATATATCTTATAGCTCCTACGCTGTATCCTTGAGTGGCACATGTAATAAATGCTGTAACAAAAACTATAAAAACATCATTGCTGACTTTTCTTATTTTCTGCGCAGTTTCCATTCCATCCAGTTCATCCATATTTACATCCAGAAAAACAATATCATACTTTGCTAGATTGATACCTAAACTTATAAAATCCTTTCCTGATTCAAATTCATCAATTTCGTATAATATATCATTTTCATTCATATATTCTATTAAAATATCATGAATGCGTTTTCTAAATTGTCTTTCATCATCACATATAGCAATTCTGAACATATGCTCATCCCCTTCCACACACAAATTTGACATACTTCTTTCATTTGGTTGGATTATTTTTTGTATATTTCCCTATTTTTTATTATATTTCGGCATTTTCATCCAAAATTTTAACCATTACTCTATATTTGTAATATCCCATGTTCGTCTACAAAATTATATATCAATACCTATTTTTAATACATTTTGCTATTGCACATATCGTTTCACTGCAATTTTTCCCATAACCATAAATACCGCTACCAGGACTATACTCACATACCCGGCATAAAAATAATCTTGCAGAGCCAGACAAAAAATTATAAGAACACATACCTGCAATGCCGTTATGCAATGTGTTACCCTTGCATAATACCTTCTTTCTTCCTCATCAATCAATTTATTGATACTTTCCACTGGGGCAAGGACATTAATAATTACCACTGCAAGAACTCCGATCCATAAAATCACGGCATTAGGAACATTTTTCATTACAAGCTCATATGTATAAACCGGAATAAATAAAATTGCCATTGATATCAAAAAACAGCCGATTCTACTCTTACAGTGGCTGCCCCACTATAGCTTCTCAACGAGGCATTCTAAGAAGTGCCTTAACATCAGGATCATGTGGCTGTGCTGCCAGTGGATCGGAGAAGAAAATAAACCATGTCGATATTTCCCTCTACAATTTTTGCCCCTATCTGCTGATCTCCCCCTAATGGACCGCTGTTATATCCTTTTATCTTTAATCCTACATGATCTGCTATCATTCTCGCAGTCGTTCCGGTTCCTGACCGGTTATGTTGCTGTAAAATCTCTTTATTGTCCATACACCATTTCAACATATCCTGTTTTTTCCCATCATGAGCAATCAAAGGTATGTTTTTTGTTTTTCAATCGTCATTGTAAGATATTTAATCATCTGCGTACCCCCAATCTGCCATTTCTATTATTGTGTTCCATCCTTTTTCTGTACTCTCTTGGTGTAATCTTGTATCTGTCCTTAAAAACACGGTTAAAAGTTCTTTGACTTTCAAACCCACAATCAAGACATATATTTGTAATGGAATCCATTGTGTTTTCCAGTGCCGCAACTGCATAATTTAACCGGACTCCATTCACATATTTACTAAAATTACAGTGAAAGGTTTTTGCAAACATTCTTGATAACACATATTTGCTTACACACAAATCGTATGCCTGTATCAGCATTGGATTCCCCTCTGTTATTTCTGCCAGATATTTTATAGCATTTACTACATCTGGATGCACTTGTTTTTTTTCACAACTGGGTTCTTCGGGCTGTATATCTGTAACTCTTTATAATAGGAAGAAAACAATGTCGGATCAAGATACAGGTATATTACCTTACTTTCCTTTTCTCCAAACACCTGATAATGATGTATCACATTTGGAAACACGATTGCAAATTCTCCCTCGTCCATGTGATACAATTCTTGTCCAACTCCAAGCTCAATATCCCCATCCGTTACATACACTACCTCTATCGCTTCATGCAGATGTGGTGGTAAATGTACTGGTTTCTTCCACTCTGCCACTATTCCATCAGTTCTATTCTCATATACCAATAACACTTGCAAGCAACTCCTTTTAATTATAATGCCTGTTTCTCCACTGCCCTTCTTGTTTTAATTAATCTGCCGAATAGCCAACTAAAATCATATTGCCAAATGTTCCTGTACCAATGAGCTTCTTCTCAAAAATCATTACTAGAATCAGTAAAACAATATTGGAAAGAAGCTGATAATTTCCAAAACTCATCCCAAGCTTATGCGAAATTCCATAATTTATTGCTGAACAGGGATCTGTTCCCATATCACACGTCACTAGAAGTGATACACACATTCCCATAACGATAACCGCAATGATCATCACAAAAAAACTTTTTAACCAATCTATAGTAATCTTAAATTTCATAATTTATCCCACATTTACATTCTTTTATCATAATCAGCAGATGGTAAATGAATAATCTATATCTTCTTCTGCACTGATACGATAATCATCTTCCACATCACTTCCCCAACTATCAATACCACCGACACCTCGAACAGCTCCATATACACAAAGAACAGTTCTTCTTGCCTGCGGCAGTTCTTCATAATGTAATGCATTTTCTATCTCGGATGCCGTATAAGGCAGGCAAGAAAAAGCAAATTTTTTGTCGGTCTTTTCAATACGGAGTGTCTGGTTTGAACTGTCTGGTCTGCTGTTATCAAGACCACAGATATTCTAGAATTGTTCCATATTGTTTTTTTACATATTGAAATATAGTGTCTCTGTACATACTGTGTATACCTCTGATCCTGTAATTTCATTTTTGAATATAATCATATCATATTTTCCTCAAATACAGTTATTTAAGATTTAGCGTATACTATTGGAATGCTCAAAATAAAAAGATGCAGAAATGTATAATTGTTGAAAATATACATCTCTTCATCTTTAATCTTTAGGATTTTAACTTTCATGAACAGCATATTCCGCACTAATATGGAGGAATATTATCCTATTTATGTCTAGTTTAATACGGCACACCATTCATAGAATAATTAGAATTAACCTGCATGGTGCAAATCCTCCTTAGTACACATTAAATCTCAAACACTTCTTATGCTTTCATGTCAAAAGATGGATTTTCTTCTAAATAATCCGGCAATTCTTCCAACTCTGATTGCTGATCATTCTTTATGGTATGATACTCATTAAAATAAATTCCATAAAACTCTTTTTCTTTTTCACGTTCAGCCGGAGTCCTTTCACATGCCCATCCATATCCTGATCCAAGATACGTCAGTGCTTTTGTACCTTGATAATAAATATCAGCACCATACCCTCCACTTGTCAAAATTGGGCAGACCAATGTACCACCTCCTGCCAAAACAAACTTCTTTTCAGCAAGATCGCTTTTATTACCTTCTGCCCTCTCCAGAAAATCAAGCAACGACAATTCACCAATCCCCTGACATTTTGGATTATGATTTGAACTTTTTACTGCATTTTTTGCTTGTTGATATAATGCCTTTCTGTTCGGTGATACATCGGACATATATTCTGCACATAACGAGGTTCTCTGTCTATGAATATTTTCCAATTCTGCCTTACTTGTAGTATTAGTGGCTTTCCGAGCCAGTTCCTTAATCTCAGCAACAAACTCAGCCTGTGTCTTATTACTTTTCTTTGCACTCGGAATCATAGACCAATCAGGTTCTCCACTCTGCAATGATATACTGTTTTTTGTATTCGCAGAACTAGTCGCACTTGAAATAGCAATTTCCATGAATCCACCTCGCATTCTATTCACTGTATGTAACTATCATTTTTCCACCAAAAACAGTAAATCCATCCATTCCAGTATATTGCTGTAAAATCTTGCCCTGAATTTGTACTAAAAATCTAATATTAGCTGCTTTCCCGGCTAATGCCGTAGAAGTGTTTTTTGAAGATGGATTATTGGTTGTCTGAAACGGAATAGTTATAGCATCTCCCGTGTCTAAATCAGTAACCAAATAATTATTTATTGTCGTGTACTTTGACTGAGTTACTCTTGTCCCTGTTGGACAATAAATCGTAATACTTTTTATTGTTGCTCCTTCTTGAATAACCTTACTAAAATCAACAATCTGACCTACTGACTTAATTACTCCTGTCTGTCCAGAAGAAGTTGCATAATCTTTTGATAATATTTTTGTTTCTGATGATGAAGTTGCAAATACCGTTGTGTCTTCTGACAAAACATCTTCAATATTGACAATAACTGTTTTTAGTTTTCCTTCTGTCAAATCAGACACATTTGTTTCTATTTTAGGACTTTTTTCTGCTGCAAAGGTATACTCACTACTTCCTAAAATCACTGTTGCTGATAAAACCACTCCCATTGCTAATGGGAAAATTTTTTTCATTTTAATTCCACCTTTCAGTTTTGTTATATACATTAAAAGATTACTCTTACATCAATATTTAACGCTGCTTCATCTTTGTAAATATACTTCAATATAGTCAATTATAAAAAAATAATTTGAAATAACAATATTCATTGCAGAAAGTGACCAATTTTTGCAGAAAATAACCATTTAATTGTTTTCTCTTAATAAAAAATCCTCTTGACCTATATTTCAGATCAAGAGGATTTAACATATACTCCATATATTATCTATTCTATGCTCACATTGTTTCTAGTAGCTATACGCTACCTTTAATGTTATTGTAACCGTCGATGTCGGATAAATATTTCCCTTATATGACACACCTGAGTTTTTAATCCATATAGTCCAAGTACCAGATGGATTTTCTCCTTCAAACCCTGTTATGGTAATAGTTCCACTTTTTGATGGTCCTGTGATTGATCTAGTTGTTCCTTTAGGACTTAATACATAAATTGTATACGGATCTGAACCAGACGATACATTACAATACAACTGAACCTTACTAATTGATGGATTGTTTCCAGTTACACTTCCCGAAGATAATGTACTCTTTCTTGATTCGCCACCATTTATTGCATTCAGTTTAACTGTAGTCTTACTAAAGTTATTGCTTGCTGCAAATACTGGCATTGCAAACATCATACAAGCCATTAAACATGCCACTACTGACATAAATGATTTTTTTACTACTTTTTGCATACTTTCAACCTCCTCTGATAAAATATATAAAGCATATGTCAAATTTTAGTATCCACTGTTGACTGTGTAAGAGATTTCTCAGTTTCTACAGATTCTCTTGTAACACTATCTAATGCACCATCTTTGATTGGCTTGCCAATTTCCCAGTTAGAATCAGCCTTTTTTGCGGCATCATAAAATGCCTGTCTGTAAATTCTCTCATATTTTTCAAGGGTGTACCCGGCAGCCAGCCTGTCCTTTTTGGACATTTTGCGATACAAATTGTTATATACGTCCTGTGCGTTTTGTTGTATCCCCATTGTGGACACCGTTTTCACGCAGGAATTCTTTTTTGTCAGTTCATACATTTTCTTCTTTGCTGCTATCCGGAATTGATATGATCCGTTTTCTCGAATTTTCATTTTCGTCTGTCACTAAAAGTCCCGCCAATCCATTTACAGGATTAATATAATCTCCGTCCTTATCATAATGACTCATCAGATTTTTATTCCCTGAATATTGCCATACATTGCACCATTCCAGCGGACATCATTTGTTTTACAGCGGATTTATATTGTTTGCTGTTCGTGTTAATTCCGGCAGCTTTTAATTGTGCTTGAACAGAACTGCTATTCAACTGAGACAACTGAAAACTACCTATTGCATTTACCCCAGATGTTCCAAATGATTTCTGAAATAAAAAAGCATAATCCGTTATCTTTGACATAAAACAACCTCCTAGTCTGTCTTCACTTTATTTATTGCAAATTAAAAATATCTGCACTCATGTATATGCTACCCACAGCTTTTCTCAATGAATTTAATATTCCCTGGACATATATGTCTTTAATCTCTACTCATTTTTTACATTAAAGAAAGGTGTTTTTCAATACTCTTTGCAGAAAATGACCAATTTTTGCAGAAAATGACCATATAAGTAAAAATTAACCGGGCAGAAAGTAAAAAACTCTGTCTATTCTTATTGTCTTAATTTGAATACCGAAACCATACCACTAAGTGTAGTAGCCTGAGCTGTAAGTTCCTCACTTGTCGCTGATGTTTCCTGTGCCGCAGCCGAATTATTCTGAACAACTTCAGCAATTCTTTCTGCGGTTGCCTCTACCTGTTCCATACTGTCTGCCTGTTCAATGGAAATTTCTTTTATTTTTTTCGCACTGTCTGCAATCACCTGTATACCATCCACAACTTCTCTCAATGAAGTTGTGGCTTTCTCCGCATACTTATAGGCTTCATCGTAAGCTGTTCCCAATTCTTCTGCTGTTGTTTTTATTCCGCTCGTAAGTTCATTGATAGTTTCCTGCATTTCCTCAACCGATGCTTCCTGATCCGTTGCACCTTCTGCTAAAGACTGTGCCGCTTCTGCAAGATTTGTGAAACCTGTAAGAACCTGCCCCGATGCATCATCTACCCCTCTTACAGTTGTATCAATCGAAGCGTCCAGATGCAGCTTCATTGATACAAGCAGCTTGATTCAAAAGAATTTTTGTGTTATTGGTCATTTTCTGCATAAACTGGTCACTTTCTGCAAGGAATATTTACATACCATAAAAAATTTTTCATTATAAAGGCATATTTTACATTTATAAGGAGGGCATTATTATGCAAAGAAAATTATTAGAATTAAAAAGAAAGTTGTTTATGGTTATGGGTATTATGTTGTGTTTCATATGTTTTACTGGAATAACCGTTAATGCGGCAGAACTCAATGCTGAAACACTTGGCGATTCAGAAGAAACAGTAATATCTGCCGAAGAACGTGAACGAAGTGTGTTTCTTGATAGTTCAAAAGAGAGAATACCTAACTTCTTTGTGGTAGAAGCCGTTGTAGAAGGTTCCTCTGGTAGTGATAAAATTAAGATAATTGCTCATAACATAGGCATAGATACAATAGACAAAATTTCATGCAAAGTAAAGATAACTGATAATAAAGGGTTAGTACAATACAATAAGGTTGTTTCATTTACAGATGTGACTCCATTATTTTCTCCTGTATATAATATTTATGTAAAAAATTGGAAAAAAATAGAAATCACAAATATTCAGGCTTGGGATGGTAAAGATTATGGCACGCGTCCAGATCATACAATTATTAGGGAGTAATGGTAATGCAAGAGTTATCGTTTATGGATAATAAAACATTTGACAAAGCAGTTACAATTATAATTGATATTTTGCAGGAAATATATTTAAAGGGTGGGTTAGCATATGTTGAAATAACGAAGGAATATGATGATGCCATATGCTATTACAGAAATTTAGGGATAGAAATTTTGCAGAATTGTTATTTACCTGATATTTCTGCTGTTATGCTCGAATTAGCTATAAATGAAGTTGAGAATAACTATAATATCAGTATGGGGCAAAAAAATATTTTGATATTGCTAAAACATCTGTTTCCCAAAATTCAAACCATGAATATTGAATATATCTTAGATTTTCAAAGCATGTTTTGTTCTAATAATGTTGTGTCAAATAATTATAATAAGATTAGTAAGTATTTAAACGAACAAAATGATGTGATTGATACTTAATTTCAAAATTAAAAGTCAAATAGCCACCATATCAATCTGGATTTGGTGGCTATTTGATACGTGAAATGTTTATTTACACAGTCTGCTTAACAAATTCGATTGGGTATTAGATTAGATACAGGTAATAAGACCTTTTGGAATCGTCACACACTTTGATTCATCCGGTGACTTGTTGATTACCGGCATAATGTCGATTGTCCAGCTTCCAATATCAACAATCAATGTCTTCTTTGCCATTGTAGGAATCTTGTCCACTACTGCTGCATAACACTGAGGAAATACTGCCACATCATCAATTTCAATATGATATGACTCATTCTCATATTTGAAGCTTACACGCTTATTCTTTGTAAGGTACTTGATAAAGTCATTCTTCTCTGCTCCAAACCTTGTAAGCGGAAGTCCTACAGCAAGGAATACCTTTGCTTCATCAACTATGCTCTTACGAAGCGTGTTCCGTTTCCTTACTTAAGAACTCACCTACTTTCCAATACATTTTGATAAGTTCCTCATTTACTTTTTCCGGTAGTTTTTCCTTTTTCATCATCGCTATCTTCTCATGAATATTGGTGTTATACAGTCTGTAAAGGTCTGTAAAGTGCTGTATAAGTTTGTTATTAAATTGTGACAGAAATTAAATGCCAAATCATCCAAATATCAATATTAGCAAAGCAGCAAATATAAGACAACTTCCAATAATCTTTCCCATAATATCAGTTCTGTTTGCAACATGTCTTTGAAGTTCATACAAGTCTTCATTACAAAAATGAATATAGTAATCAACACTATCTTGATTTATCCGATAAATACTGTTGTCTGTCCTCGGATAATAATAAACCTTTTCATCTGTTCCTGATGTCGGTCCTTTGTATTTATTTGAAAAAGATGAAGCTGCAATTATATCATCCATTCCAACCTGCTTTCTTCCACTATCATCAGTAAAGTAGACTATCCATCTGTCCCCACAACAATCTTCCGTATGTGTAACCTTTCCGATCGCAGTATTACATTTTGAATAATCGCTTAATCCCTGCTTCTTTGTAACTCCAGAAACTTTTATAGCTATAATTCCTGCAATTACAAATAGAATACATCCAACTATATTCATTACTCAGTCCTCCACATTATTTCTTTTAAAATTAACCGAACAAATCAAATTTTATAACATTTGGATGTTCACCGCTTTTATACAGCTTTACATATTTGTGCCATAATTTTCCTACCACAAACTGGCTTATTATAAGCCAAATGATAAATAGAAATATAAATGCGGCACAACCTAATGCAAAAATTGCTTCCGCATATTGACTAAATATAATACATGACAAGGCGATTATGAGAACTGCTGAAATTGGAAGTGACAATTGAAACCAAAATAACTGTCTATACGACTTATATAATTTTCTAAATTGCTCTTCATTCATAGTCTGTCTGGCAAACTTGAGCATTTCATTATTTTGTATTTTACTATCAATAGAACCAATATATGAAATCTTTGACATAATTATTTCTCTCCTATTTTTTCATGTTTTTTATGCTTTTTCTGTTATTTGCTACTGTTTTCTCCAACTTTTGAACATTCTGCGATATATTATTTTTCCCTTGTACACTTGAACTTTCTTTGTAACTTCATTACACCCAAGAACTGTTATTAAAAGAAAGAAACCAGCAGTAAATAAAGTGGATAAATAATTTCCCAATGATTACATTCTTAACCTCGCCACTTTTATTATTTCACATAGGCACAGTATACCACAGTTCCTGTGCCTATGCGATAACTTACTGCTTCTTTCGATAAGAACCAAAAATGAAATTTTAAATTCCACCACCACATTTGGTGGTGGAATTTACTCCCGCACAGTAAAGGTTTACTCTTTCATATAAAAATGGTAAGGTTATCTTTCTTTCTGACAGCAGTAGAAAGAAGGATATCCATGAGTAAATATATTCCAGGAAACCAGAAGCACCTTTCCCTTGAAGACCGTATCTATATCGAAAACGAACTGAACAAGGTAGAAACCTTTAAGAACATTGCCCGCTTTCTTTGCAAGGATCCAACAACCATTTCCAAAGAAGTAAGGGCTCACCGTCTATCCGACTGGTATCACAAAGGTACTTTCTATAATGCCCATAACTTTTGTATTCATCGCTTCCATTGCCGGAAAACCAATGTCTGCGGAAAAATCATTCTCTGCGATGTAAAATGCACTTCCTGCCCCACCTGTAATCAAACTTGCAAGGATTTTGTGAAGGAACAGTGCAAAAGACTGGATAAGGCGCCCTATGTCTGTAATGGCTGCACAAAAAAGATAAATCATTGCACCATCGCCCAGAAATACAGATACGATGCACGTTTTGCTGATAGAAAATACCGTGAAAAGCTTTCCGGTTCCAGAGCCGGTATAAACATGACAAAACATGAATTACGCAAAAAGGATGGCATTGTTTCTCCTTTAATCGAGCAGGGACAATCTCCATATCAAATCATTACCAATCATCCAGAACTGGATATGTCAGTCCGTTCCTTGTACACCTATCTGGATCAAGGTCTGTTTACAGCCAGAAACATTGATTTAAAACGTAAGCCCGGCTTCAAGCCACGAAAGTGCCATAAAACACAGATTACAAACAGAACCGTCTTCGAGAAAAGGTTATTCAGTGATTTTAGTGAGCTGCAGTTATCCTCTTTTGTAGAAATGGATACGGTACACTCATCCAGAGAATCCAACAAGACGTTACTGACCTTTTTCTTCACTAAGGAAAAGCTGTTCCTTGCCTTTCTCCTGAATCGTTGTACTAAAGGCGCTGTCCGGCTTATTTTTGACCGTTTAGAAAAACGTATGGGCACCTATGAGTTCTTATCTGTCTTTGAATATATCTTGACAGACAGAGGTTCAGAATTCGGAGATCCTGTCGCTCTTGAAACAGGACTGGATGAAATTCAGCGTACCAGCATCTACTATTGTGATCCCATGCGTAGCGGACAAAAAGGAGGTCTTGAGCAGGCTCACACCATGCTTCGCATGGTGCTTCCCAAAGGAACTAGTTTTGAATTTTTGACACAATGGGATGTGAATCTAATCGTGAATCACATCAACTCCACTCCAAGGGAAAGTCTTAATGGAAGCACGCCTTATGACGCCGCATTAGAGACACTCGGAAAAGAAACCCTAAACGCATTTCAGCTTAAGCGCATTGACCCTGATTTGGTCAATCTAACGCCTAAGCTGATTCGCTTCAACCATTAACAACCACTTAGAAATCTGCTGTCGGACTGGAAATTAAACTTTCACATTTTCCTCACATGACCGGTGGAATTTAGTCTCGCACACTACCTTCCAGTGGTCCGTTTGTCATACCATCAAATCAGTTTTTCCAAGAAGTTACTCCTATTATAACAGAAATAAGCGTTTTGAGCTTATAAAACTCTTAGAAAATCAAGAACTTTTAAATGAGTGTGGAATTTACTTCTGCACTGGAATTTACTTTTTCAAGTTAGCATTCATACAGATGTAATATAGCAATAAGTTACTTTACGCAGAAAACATTCTTGTCTTTATGCAGTTACAGGGTTCGCAGCTGCAAGATTGCAAAGTGGTACAAACAATTTGAAAGTGCATTTTCATGAAATTTGTGCTAGAATAACATGTTGTTGTATTATGCTAAGGAGAATTTAGAATGGAAAACTATAAACGAGGACTGACAGCAGGCATCCCGATTGCGCTGGGATATCTGTCAGTTTCATTTACTTTTGGAATTATGGCGGTGTCATATGGACTATCCTGGTGGCAGGCTGTGCTCATTTCGATGACCACTGTCACATCTGCCGGACAGTTTGCAGGCATCGGAATTATGATGCATCCGGGCCAGTATTTCCAGATGCTTATTTCGCAGATTACTATTAATATAAGATATTCCTTTATGTCGATTTCGGTTGGACAGAAGGCGGATTCCAGATTTAGCGGAATTTCCAGATGGATACTCGGCTTTATGATGACTGATGAAATTTTTGCCGTGGCAAGCCAGGAGGATTCTGTGAGCAGAAGCTTTTTTGCAGGACTTTCAACTCTTCCATACATCGGCTGGGCTGTCGGTACACTGATAGGTGCTATACTTGGAAGCATTCTGCCGGATAGGCTTATGAGTGCGCTGAGTCTTGCTATTTATGGCATGTTCGTGGCTATCGTGGTTCCTGAGATGAAGAAATCGCGGGCGGTCGTGTTTGTTGTGCTGCTTGCACTCGTGCTTAGCTGCATGTTTTACTACGTACCGTTTTTGTCAAGGATTTCAAGCGGTATCACCATCACTGTTGTAGCCATTGTGGCTGCAGTTATCGGTTCGCTGCTGTTTCCGGTTGCAGATGATACTGATAAGGAATGATTTATTAAATATTTGATAATAAGCGTATAAGGAGATTTTACATAATGAAAAACAGTGTATTTTTTATATATTTACTCATACTCGCGGGCTCCACATATCTGATTCGCGTTATTCCTTTTATCGCAATAAAAGAAAAGATCAACAACAGCTTCGTGCGATCTTTTCTATACTATATTCCGTATGCAGTTTTAACCGCCATGACTATTCCGGCAGTGTTTTATGCTACTAACTGGTGGGTTGGTGCAGCAGCAGGACTTATCGCGGCAGTGATATTTGCATTAAAGGGCAAGGGGCTTACAACCGTGGCCGTGGCTTCCTGTGTGGCGGTATTTGTGGTAGAGTTGTTTCACTAATCAACGAACAGCCTATGCATGTCATGGAAAAGGATGGTTTTATTGAGCACAGTGAAAACACGATCCAGAAGCACCTTTGATAGCCTATATGCATTTGCATCATTTACATATTTCAAAATTCCCGCCTCGAGAAGCAGTGCTACTACGATTACTGCAACTGAGACCATTGCAAATCTTCGCTTATTCTTCATATCCAAATTATACCAAACTTATGCTGATTACGCTATATTTTTCTATAAAATTGCGGACCGCAGGTAGTTTATTGTGGCTTCGGTATCTGACAGTCAACATACAGGATATGGTTTATCAGCCAGTCTGTGAGATACTTGAGAATTCCCATGATCTGCTCATCCTGATCTATCTCCTCATCACTGTGATGCTCAATGAACTCATCCAGCTTTTGCACAAATTCCATATGCTGAACCTTCTGTGTAAACATCTTCTTGTAATGGATTGATTCCATGTACTGCTCCTCGTCAGCAAAGTGCTTTACCGTGTAGTCGCGCAGCTTCTCCAATATGATATCCATCTTATCATATTTATCCGGTGTAAACTCATCGTGCAGCAGTTCATATGCTTCATCTGCATATTTAAATAACTGCTTGTGCTCTTCATCAATCATATCTATTCCGATATAATATTCAGGTTTCATTTCATACATAATTTCATCCTTCTTTCTTATGTAGTAATATATAAACTTTATGTTTTATCATTAGCAATACTTTGGCATTCCACCCCAAATGACTTATGATGTATAACGTAAACAGGTTGCTGGGCGACTATTTCAAGCGCCAGAACCATAAAATATAGTACTGCCGGTCACATCGCAGTGTGACCGGTGATAACCGGACAGTCATTAATTTATGGATTTTATATGCTTTTGGTTGTAGATCAGATGCAGATACATCGCATCGTGGGCACGGACGGCATCGTGGGCAGCAATTGCATCTGCAATTTCACGATGAGTTTCGATAGCTTCATCATGCATGGTGAATTTTGCAGACTCACTGATCAGAGGAATTGAACTGTTGATGATAGGAACCAGCTTTGGAACAACTATATTTTTGCTGCTTAAGGCAATAGCAGTATGAAATGCTATATCCTTTTCTGTGTAATTTTTATTTGCAAGAAGAAATTTTTCGGCATTTTCACATGCAGTAAGGATATTTTTTATATCTGTCTCATCTGCACGGATAGCAGCCATGGCTGCTATGGATGGTTCGATTAGAAATCTGATTTCCATCAGATCTTTAATCATCTTTTGTTTATCTTCAATAAAGGTCAGACCGAGGGGATCATCAATCATCCCGGGAGTTGCGGAAACATATGAACCGGAGCCCTGGCGTATGGTGATTACATTACGTGATGCGAGTGCTCGCATAGCTTCACGCAGAGAGCTTCTTCCAACATTCAGCCGTTCACACATTACGGTTTCGTTCGGAAGCTTGTCACCCGGCTGCAGGTTTTCATCCAGTATGTATTTGATAATTCTCTCTGCAATCCTTTGGGAAAGAGTTTTTTCTTTGGAATTTTGCATGTGATTTGCCTCCTGTCGCCCAGTGCCTTGATGTTTAGTTTTTCTGTTCGTTTAAATATTCTTTCAAATATTTCATTGGCATTCTTTTTGTCTGTAACTCCCGGAAAATATTCCTTATATCCCATAGTTGTTTAAAAACGCGTCTTTTTCGCATGGTCTGCCATACAGATATCCCTGCATATAATCTACATGGATTTCTTTCATTGCGCAAGCCCACTCTTCCTTCTCAATTCCCTCAATGCAGATTTTTATATTTACACTGTGAACCATCTCTATAATCTTTCTGAACAGCTCATGGTCCTTTTCACTGCGCATCGCCATTGCCGTAAAATCCTTATCTATCTTTACATAGTCCGGTTCATCTCACTGATATAGCGAAGATTTGAATAGCCTGTTCCAAAATCATCTATTATGAACTGGATATTATTCTCATCAAGCTTTTTCCTGAAGCTGCAAAAACATGGCGTCATATCCATAAATCCACTCTCTGTCATTTCGATACAGATTGATTCAGGTCTCAGATTGTTTGCCTTGATAGCAGAGAGAATTTTATTTGCCATACTTTCACGCATAATCTGTATATATGATACATTGATATTTACCCTGAAATCCGCAATATACTGCTGCATTTCACGGCACATTTTTGCTGCTTCGTTCAATACAAACTCTCCAACCGGAATGATGAGCCTGCTCTCCTCCAGTAAAGGAATAAACTCAACCGGGGAAATCATTCATCGCCCTCATCCGAATGCATGAAAAACCGTAAAAGTGCCTCTGCACCGATTATTCGATCAGCACTATCTAAGATAGGCTGATAATATACCTCAAAGCCTTCAAAATCATTTACAGTTGCGCTACGAAGCGCACTCAGGATGGTATTTTTGCGCAATGACGCTTTATAATCCTCTGCCTCAAAGAAGTAAATGCTTCCTCCGCCTCTTTTTTTGGCGCATTTTAAAGAAAAATCCGACTTTTTCCTGCACTCTATTGCGCCCTCTGCCAGTGTTGATATATCTGTCACTCCGGCGGAAACCGAAAAGATTGATTTATAGTTTTCATCAACTATAAACTCATCAATTTTTTCACCTATCCTTTTGAACAACTGCACCACCTCATCATGCGATTTGCTCAACATATCCACAAGCATATACTTGTCTGTAACAAGATGATATATTTTCTGACCGCCTGAGAGACAATCTGCTATGCATTCAGCCACTCTTTTAAGTATGTAGTTGCCATATGTCTGTCCATGAACATTATTGATCATCCCAAAATCGTCAATCCCAATCTGTATGAAATAACCTGACAGCTTCTCTTTAGGCTGTGAATAGATATATGACGCCATCTCCTTTTCACCTAACAGCCCACTGATATTGTCAGCCCTCTGCCTGGTTCCTGTCTCATTCATACAGCCGATAATATAGTGCGGTTTCCCCTCATTATCATTGATTACCTCCCCACGACAGTTAATCCATACCGGTAAATTCTTCCCGCTAATCAAACGACATAGCACGTTGTATCTTTTTTCTTTTCCATCACATATTTTACGCTTGTGATTTTCGAGCAGCTTACGGTCTTTCTCATAAACCAATGTACGAAGATGCTTTGTTGCATCATTCATAAATTTATCAGGAAGCATAAAACGATCTACCGCTGACTGTGATATCCTCAGTGTATCATTCTTTAAATCTATAATATACAGATAATCATCCATACAAGGTGCAATTAAGTCTATCAGACTTCCTGCTTCCCGCTCGTCAAGTATTTTATATGCATCAAAAGCCCTCATTAAATTTCACCTTCTATTATATTACTCTTCAATGTCTGAGATTTTGAATTTCGCTATCATTTCACTCAGATTTTCTGATTCACTGCTCATCTGCTGGCTCGCAGCCGCACACTCCTGTGATGTTGCTGAATTGGTCTGTACAACATCATTGATCTGCTCAATTCCTTCGTTAATCTGCTTGATCTCACTGGTCTGGGTCTCCAGTGTATCAGCTATATTAGTCACCTCTTTTGTAATCACCTTAGAGTTCTCTGCTACTTCTTCAAGCTGTGAGGCTGTCTGCTCTGCAATATTCATGCCTTTTTCAACAGCCTGCACAGATGTCTCTATAAGCGCAGCTGATTCCTTTGCAGCCTGTGCACTTTGATCGGCAAGAATATTTACCTGATTTGCCACAACCGCAAAGCCTTTTCCTGCCTCTCCTGCCCTTGCCGCCTCAATAGAAGCGTTTAATGCAAGCAGGTTGGTCTGTGATGCAATCTCATTAATGGTTGATATAATCTGGTCAATCTGTTTAGAGGCTTCGTTTATTTCATGCATAGATGCAACCATCTCCTGCATCTTTCCATTGCTTTCCCAGATTGCACCTCCAAGCTCATCCACTCTTCCACTGATTTCCTTTGCACTCTTTGAATTCTGCTCCACCTGCTCTGAAACTCCCTCAACTGTCGCTGTCAGTTCCTCTACAACCGCAGCCTGATTGGTTGCACCGTCTGCAAGGTCATTTGAGCTTGCAGCTACCTGCTCTGCCGCACTTGAAACCTCGCTTGATACATTCTGGATTCCCTTTATGGTGACTGCCATACTTTTTCAAATTCCATAAATGACTGTAAAATACCTACAAAATCGCCTCTCCACTCTACTTCCGGCTGTGCATCAAAATGTCCGTCCGCAAAGAGCTTCATAGACCTGTCTATATCATCCACATATGAGCCGAGAATACGGATAGACTTTCTCATGCTGTGTGCCAATCTACCGATTTCATCCTCTGAACGGTAATCAAGTGTGCTGTGAAGATTTCCTTCTGTCAGCTCCTTTGCCACATCCTCGATTGCATGTAATGGCTCAAGGATTGTATCAAGCACGATCTTTCCTGTTCTCTTTGTCAACCTCCATGCACATGCCAGACAGACAATTATGACTATGAGTCCGACTGCAGCACATACGTATGTCCTTGCAACTGCCTGATGGCTTCTTTCGTCAGCCAGCTTGTTGATTTCCTTTGCAAGCTCAACAGTTTTATTTAACTTTGGTGTACACTCATTGATAATCTGATCAACAGCCTCATCCTTCTGTCCGGCTTTAATCTTATCCATGATTGAGTACCCGATATTCGCCCAATCAGAAAGAGCCTTTGAATATTCATTATACTGATTCTCAGGAACGACACCTGATTTTTTTATTGTTTTTAACTGCACATCAACATCTTCAAGCTTTTCTTTTGCGCCCTGCTCATAGTCGTCATATGTTGATTTGTCAGGATTAAGTGCCATCTCTCTTACATTTCTAGCCGCTGCAGTTACATTTATTCTACATGTCTTAACCGCCTGATCGGCAGCATTTACCTTGTTTACATAGTCTAACATATTGAAAAACAACACACCAATGACCGCAATCGAAAGCAGTCCCGAAATAAGCATCATGGTAATAACCATTCTATAGCCATAGTTGATCCTTTCACCCAAATGCATGTTTTCCAATTTCTTTTTCATCGCACCTATTTTTGAAGACATAGTTTGTTATTTCCTCCTATCTTATGATACCTTTTGACCCTTTAATCATATTATTATTTATACTCAAGTCCGAATTCATCAGACGAATTTAGTATAGTACTATTTTTCTAAGGGCACAATACTATATTCTTAATAATATTTATGTGAATCTTCCTATTAAATATGTGGTTTTGCACAAAATGGTAGGGCTTTTCGTAATTTTCTCAAAATACGTATGATGATTTTTATCTTGTTTTATGTAATGATGTAAGCCCCGGCTGCCCGACCGGCACACACAGCTTCCACACGTGCGAATAGCGAAGCTGCTTAGATACTGTAGAAATTATGCCATGAAGCACAGAAACGCTCCTGCACGGACGCAGGGGCGAGGAGAACCGCGCCACGGACGGCGCGTTTCGACGGTTTCGTCAGGCATAGAAACCCTTCAAGCATAATTTCGTACAGTATCTTAGCAGTGCAGCGTAGCACGCGGGGAAGCTGTGTGTGCCGGTCGGGCAGCCGGGGCTTACAGTTATATATTCAAGAAAAATCAGCTCAGAAGTGAAAATGCAAATACCACGATGCCAAGTATTACAAGCACAATACCTGTGGCACGGTTTAAGGTTTTTGCGGATGCCTTGTTTGCAAAGACCGCTGCAATTCTCGCCCAAAGGAGTGTAAATGCAATACTTAAAAGCAGCACAAACCAGTCCGGTTTTCCACCGATGGCAAAGTGCGAGGCAGCTCCTGTAAAGGCTGTAAATGCATGATAAATACGCTCGTTCCGACTGCAGTCTTAAGCTCATAGCCAAGCACTGATGTGAGGATGAGGAGCATCATCATACCGCCGCCCGCACCTATGAAGCCACAGATAAATCCGATAAGCACACCGCATATAATTGACTGGATAGCTCTCTTTTTAGCTGAAACTCCCTGCATGGCCTCCTTTGTTGTCATGACAGGACGGACTATAAACTTGATTCCGAGTAAAAATGTCATAAATACCGAAAAGCTGCCCATTGTTGCTGACGGCACAAGGCTTGATACATAGCTTCCTACAACCGTGAAGCATAAAACCGTGACCATCATTATGAGCCCGTTTTTTACATCAAGGTTCTTGTTCTTTCCATATGTATAGGCTGACACTGCGCTGGCAAGTACATCAGACGACAGGGCTATTCCCACTGCCATATACGGGTCCATTCCCAAAAAGGTAATGAGCATAGGGCTTATTACTGCTGCTGCGCTTAGTCCCGCAAAGCCGGTTCCAAGGCCTGCGCCCATACCGGCAAAAAATGTTACTATTATAGTTATTAATGTGCTCATTTGTGTGATTTCCTCCTGATTATTTCATCCATATTATTCTCAAGCTGTTGTATAACAATCGTCAGCTGCTTTTTCTGCTCCTCATCTATCCCTGCAAACAGATTTGCTGTAAATTGCTGCTGTATACGCCTTCCTCTTTCAATGACAGTCCCGGCCTTTTTTGTACAGACAAGCTCCGTCTTCCTCCTATCATTTTCCACAGGTTTTCTCTCCAGATAGCCCTCATTCACAAGCTTGTCAACATTTACAGACACAAGATTTGCCTTGATTTTTCTTATTTCAACTATATCCCTTGCCGTCTTATATTCCGGATTGTTCGCCAGAAACATGAGTATATCAAAGGCTGTCTGCGGAAGCTTTAGCTCATGACACAGTGGTCTGCACTCATCGCTGTAGGTTCGCGAAATTTTCTCTGCAAACTCAAAGTTAAATTTCATATGTGATATTCCTTCTTTCCTTTTCCTATTTTGCTGCTTTGTTATACATTTTTGAATTATTCATTTTTGAACTAATTATATATCTCTCTGTCATTTTGTCAAGCGGTTATCGTAATTTATACCCTGCAATGCTATACTTTTTGAGGCATTTTTTCATTAACTATTATGATATGATTTAACAGTTATATAATACCTTGAAAGTATCCTGCAGTCATGGTATTATATGTAATTGGCGCTTTGTTGCACATTTTAAACACCGGCTAATCTACCGGTGATTTTAATTTTAATAACTAAAGCTTCGTACATATATAATGTAGATTTTTAAATTAACAATCATTTACAATAGGAGGAATTATGAGTCAGGAAACAAATTCAGCCCCTGTAACAGAGAACAAGATGGGAACCATGCCTATCGGCAGACTTGTCTTTAACATGTCTTTGCCTATGATGATTTCCATGCTCGTACAGGCACTTTACAACATCGTGGACAGTATTTTCGTTGCAAAACTGTCTGAAAATGCACTCACAGCTGTTTCACTTGCCTTCCCTTTGCAGACACTCATCATCGCTGTCGCAACCGGTACCGGTGTAGGTGTAAACGCGCTGCTGTCAAAGTCCCTCGGCGCCCATAAATACGACGAGGCCAACAAAATCGGCATCAACGGTGCCGTACTATATGCATTCAGCTATGTAATATTTCTGATTCTTGGACTTACAATCGTAAAGCCTTTTTACATGAGTCAGATTGGAAATGCTGATGTCGAAATCATGGATATGGGTGTGAGCTACCTGAGTACTGTTATGATTTTTTCATTTGGTATTTTTGCGGAAATCTATTTTGAGAGGGTACTTACCTCGACAGGAAGAACTATTTTCAGCATGACCTCACAGCTTTGCGGTGCCATCACAAATATCATTCTGGATCCTATCATGATCTTTGGACTGCTTGGCTTCCCTAAGCTCGGTGCTACCGGTGCTGCTGTGGCAACCGTTGTGGGACAGTGCGTAGCCGCCGTTGTTGCTTTTGTCTGCAACCACAAATTCAATCATGAAATCAGCCTGAGCTTCAAGGGCTACAGCCCGGATTTCAAAATCATGGGAACCATTTATGCTATTGGTATTCCATCAATCATCATGCAGTCTATAGGCTCTTTAATGACATATGCCATGAACAGAATACTTATCGGCTTTTCATCGACTGCCGCTGCTGTTTTCGGTGTTTATTTCAAGCTGCAGAGCTTCTTCTTTATGCCTGTATTCGGACTGAACAACGGAATCACACCTATCATCGCATTCAACTATGGTGCGCAAAACAGAAAGCGTATGGTTAAAACAATAAAGGTCAGCCTGATAACAGCATTCTGTCTGCTCTTCGTTGGCTTTGCCTGCTTTGAGTTCATACCACAGGTGCTTTTAGGAATGTTCAGCGCCTCTGACGATATGCTCAAAATCGGTGTTCCTGCGCTCAGAATAATCGGTGTGCATTTCCTCATCGCATGGTTTTGTATTATCGTCGGCACAGTATTCCAGGCTTTGGGAAAGGCTGTCTTTTCTATGATTGTATCAATCATGCGTCAGCTAGTTGTTTTAATTCCGGCAGCATACATCCTTTCAAAGCTTGGTGGACTCCACGCTGTATGGTGGGCTTTCCCGATAGCCGAGGTGATATCCTTTACTGTTTCGACATTATTCTTAATCAGGATTAACAGAACTATCATCTCAAAGATTCCTGATGGAAGCGATGTGCTGTAAAAAATTTTACTTGAGCTATAAAATAATCAACAATAAAATCCGCTGCATTATATCATGTGCGTAATCATATGATATAGTGTAGCGGATTTATTATATTTATGTCATATTTTCACATATTTCTGATTTCTGCACCAGCTTGGTGCAGCTTACGAACCGACTTTATCTTGCGTATTATCTTGCGTATTTTCTTCCTCTATTATATGTATTTTATGTAAAAAGTTCAATCTGCAGATACAAACCTCTTTTAAAAAATGCGATTTTGTGGTAAAATAGCAAAAAAGAAAATGCGATTTTGTAGTAAATCGTTGAAATAAAAAATGCGATTTTGTAGTAAATCGTTGAAATAAAAATGCGATTTTGTAGTAAAACATCAAAATAAAAAATGCGATTTTGTAATTTTATTAGGAGAATGTCATGTTTAAGCGAAAAATATATGATAAATTATTGCAATGGAAAAAGGATTCCGATGGTAAAACAGCACTCTTAATCGAAGGAGCCCGTCGTATAGGCAAGTCAACCATCGTAGAGTCATTTGGACGAAATGAATACAAAAGTTATATAATCATTGATTTCTCAATCGTCTCAAAAAATATACGTGAACTGTTTGAGGATATTTCAGATCTGAATTATCTGTTTTTGCAGTTGCAGCTCCAATACAAAGTCGATCTCTATGAGAGAGAGTCTTTGATTATTTTTGACGAAGTACAATTATGCCCCCGCGCAAGACAGGCTATCAAATCACTTGTAAAAGATCACCGATATGATTATATAGAAACCGGTTCTCTGATTTCTATCAAAAAAAACGTACAGGATATACTTATTCCAAGCGAAGAGAGAAAGCTAAACATGTATCCTATGGATTATGAAGAATTTTTATGGGCTTTGAATGATGAAACAACTATCCCCCTAATCCATAAGCTATTCGATTCTCAAAAACCCTTCGGAGAAGAGATTAATCGTAAATTGATGCGTGATTTCCGTCTTTATATGCTTGTCGGGGGAATGCCGCAGGCAGTTGATGAATATATCAAAACCAATAACTTCCGTAAGGTTGATGACGTAAAGCGTGATATTCTGAATCTTTATGAAGATGATTTCAAAAAAATAGATGCTACTGGAAAAATATCTATGCTTTTTGATGCAATTCCTGCGCAGCTAAACAAAAATGCTTCGCGATATCAGGTATCAAGCGTACTGACAAACAATCGCGCCGATAATACACTGGAACTGATTGCAGAGTTAAAAGACTCAAAAACTGTTTTGGTATCATACCATGCAAATGACCCAAGTGCCGGTATGTCAACCAACAAAGACTTAACCCGGTTTAAACTATTTTTATGCGATACCGGGCTGTTTACTACATTGATGTTTAAAGACAAAGATTTCACAGAAAACATAATTTATGAAAAATTGTTAAATGACAAGCTAGGAACTAATCTAGGCTATCTTTACGAAAATGTAGTTGCACAGCTTTTAACGTGTAATGGCAACGAATTATTTTACTATACCTTTTTTAATGAAAGTTCGCGCCATAATTACGAAATAGATTTTCTTATTGCCAAAAAAAATAAAGTTTGCCCAATTGAAGTAAAATCCAGCGGCTATAAAACCCATAAGTCCCTGGATGAATTTTCAATAAAATTTTCAAACCGTATTCTTCAAAAATATCTCGTATATACAAAGGATTTCTCAAAAGACAAAGACATACTCTGTCTGCCTGCTTATATGATTTCGTTTTTGTAAGAAGAATACTTTTTAAATATGATTTTAATACACACACTTATATGGAGGACTAAGACATGAAATTTATATCGTGGAATGTAAATGGACTGCGCGCATGCGTCCAGAAAGGTTTCCTTGATTTTTTTAACAGTATAGATGCGGATTTCTTTTGTATTCAGGAGTCCAAGCTACAGGTGGGACAGATTGACCTTGACCTGCCGGGCTATCACCAGTACTGGAATTACGCTGAGAAAAAAGGCTATTCCGGCACAGCCATTTTTGCCAAAAACAAGGCATTATCAGTGTCTTACGGCATAGGCATTGATGAGCATGATAAGGAAGGACGTGTCATCACACTCGAATATGACAATTTCTATCTGGTAACCTGCTATACTCCAAACTCACAGAATGAGCTGAAAAGACTGCCGTACCGTATGCAGTGGGAGGATGATTTCCGTGAATATCTTAAGACTCTCGATGCCAAAAAGCCTGTCATACTGTGCGGTGATCTGAACGTCGCACACAATGAGATTGACCTGAAAAATCCAAAAACAAACCGCAAGAATGCAGGTTTTTCAGACGAGGAACGTGCTAAAATGACAGAGCTTTTAAGTTCCGGTTTTACCGATACCTTCAGATATTTTTATCCGGATGCCGAGGGTATATATTCTTGGTGGTCATACCGTTTTAAGGCTCGCGAAAAGAACGCCGGCTGGCGTATCGACTACTTTATCACATCAAAGCGCATCAATGATAAGCTGCAAAAGGCAGCAATCCATACCGATGTACTCGGTTCAGACCACTGCCCTGTTGAGGTTGATATTGAATTTTAAGGTTATGTACTACTTTTCAATATAGTTAAACCTCTGTGTTTTAAATAATATTCTTGAAGCAATAAAACTTATGATTGATATGCCAATATTTAACCATACTGATATTATGTAGAAACTATCCTCTACATAATGAAACTTATCATCAGTTTCTGTAAATACAATTGGAAGAATATTGGCATATTGATTCATCCTGTTGCACCATCCACAATACCTATTATCCAGGTTATATCATGCCTTGCACTAACAACCTGAAATAATCCATATGCCTGAGCACCTACTATTCCAACAAAAAGTGATGCCATTATTATTGCTCCAAGTACAGAATTATTTATTTTCTTAATGACAAGCAAAAGCATTATCAGCAATGATAAAAATGAGAATATCGCAACCATTTTACTAAGTAAATATATCATTCCAACTTTTATTAAAGACTTCGCTGTATTATCCGGCAAAATGATCAAATAGCGCACCAGACTAACAACGAAAAATAGTAACATATATGTTCCAAACACAATTGCTTTCATCCATAAAAGTCTATATTTACTAATTGGAAGTAAATGCAGCATTCTATCTTTATTCAAATAAAAGAATGAAAACAAATCATAAATTGTCAGAAATACACGTTGGACTCTCTAATGGAAGCATTTCTTCCATTTTCATGTACCGTACTTCTGACAAGATTCAATTTTCTTGCTATATCAGCATCATTCATTTCCATAAAATACGACAAAAGAATAACATCCCGTTTTCTTTCCGTCAGTGCTTTCAATGCTTCTGCCAAAAGAGCATCTTTTGCCACCACATCATAACCACCTGCACGAAAATAGCTTTTTTCCAATGCATACTCATTGATTATAGAAAAATTCTCTATTTCCCGTTCCGATAATTCTGAAAACAAAACTTCATGTTTTCTAAGATATGCCAAATGTCTTTCATAATCCACCACTTCGCCTTTTAATGCTAATTTACATTTTCGATCAAATTTATGCCTGACTGTTTTCTCATCATAGAAAGAAGATTGCTCCATAGAGTTCACCTCCTTCCCGACCACAAAATATGAGTAAAGGTCTTTTTCCCTTTCACCCTTATCCAGATTGAGAACTTCCCATTGTTCGGGTTTAAAAGAAAAACTCTATAAAAAGTTTTCGTAATATATAAAAACGTCCTTACGTATTGAAATCCATTGGACGTTTTCATATAAATAATCTAATATTCAAAAATAATCTTCTCCCTTCATTCCATATAATAAAAAAATGCGGAAATAATTATTCATCATCTCCGCTTAATCTTGCTCTTTTCAATTTTATATTTCAAAATACCAACATACTGAGAGATTAAAATTATAAAGAAAGTCAACGCAACAAGGGAAAGCATGTCTGATATTCCTGCAAGTGTACAACAACCAGCAAATGCAATAACAGCAATTAAGACTTTCATGGTTACTTTTTTGCAGTGTTCTTTTTCAGCATCATCAAGTTCTCGATTAATGCACTCTACCGGTGCAGCTTTCAATATCAGTATCGCACTTACTAATATAAGAAGCCACGCTGTACCTACCGTAAACTTATATTTACTGTTAAAATACATTGCTATTATCTGTACAGTGACTGAACATATAAAACATGCTCCAAAACTGTTAAGATGCACGCCACCGGCATAAGTCCGTAGCAACATAAAAATCCCAGTAAATATTGCGAATTCCAGAATCATATGCATATATATTGCTATACTCAAACAACTTACAAAACAGCATAGCATCTCAAGTCCAATCTGAAAGCCATATTGATATATGTCATATGATTCCGAAGAAACTGCACCGGTCTTAATAACATATTCTGTTAATTTTTCTGACAGACGTCTCATTTCAAATCTTTTTAAGTTTTTTCAAGTCCTCGGGACTTCGGCTGGTGAAAGATATAGCAACATGCACTATCCACTGACACTTTTCCAAGTTTTAAAGATACATTTGCCAGTGCTTTCGCTGACTGAGCTTTTACATTTTTCATATTCATAGTAAAACTCTCCTTTCGTTTTATTTTAAAACAATACTACAAAAATACATTCCATTTCTTTTTCTGTAAAAAAAACGAGTATTCATGTAACTTTTTCCTATGGCACTACTACAAACACCAATATTTCTTAACAAAAAAGGTTGCAATGAATTCATTGATCATTACAACCTTTTTGAGAACCATACTTTTTTAAGTACCATACCCACAATAATATTTCTTCTATTTTTTTTTGATATTCTTGTAAATTCTCAACATTCTCCAAATAATCATACACTCCTGCCTTCAATACCGAAAAAATATCCTGCTTTGTCCCATTTTCAATCAAAGCAAGAATTGGAATTGTATTTCCCAACATTCCTTTTACTCTGACGATAAATTCAAATGTTCCTTTTTCAACCATTTTTTTATTAAAATACATAATAATAACATCTGGAGTAAAATGCTTATCATCATCCGACCAATCACAGGTGCACCACTTCAGTTTATACTTTCCTTTTGTTATTTTATTTGTAGTTTTAAATATTTCTCTATGATCACTAAACAATAATATCTTTTTCATCCTCCCCTACCATGACGTTCAAATCGTAAAATTATTTTTACATTTTATCATGTTATTTCAAACATTATTTACATTGTAATAATTCCGGCTATTCATGTAATTATTCCTTTTCTCCGTACAACACAACTCTCACCAGAAATCTTTCTGGTATAGAATCATCAACTGTAACTGTTCCATTATACTTCGCTGCAGCTCGGTAAACTGACGGCAAACCAACGCCATGATTTCCAGCATCAGATTTCGTAGATTTCAGTCTCTCATCCTTCATTTTTATTAATCGCCCCTGGTAACTATTCATTAAAAATATCAGCAGATTGCCTTTATCATATTTCATTTGGATTTTTATGTACTTCTTCTTTTTTACCCTTTCAGCCGCTTCTACAGCATTTTCTAATAAATTCCCAAGTATCAGACATATATCCGCACCTTTAAACTCCATCTTCATAGGAATCTTTATATCCAAGGAAAAATCTATCCCTTTCTTTTGTGCTGTTACATACCAATATCCAAGTAGTGAATCAATTACAATGTTACCACTATTGGCAACCTCAGATATTGATAAGCCACTTTCATCCATTATGTCCTGGATAAATTCTATGATTTTCTCATCTTCTCCTTTCTCTGCGTAAGCAAGAATAGATACTAGATTATTTTTCATATTATGCTTCATATCTCTTAATTGCAACATGGAAAGTTCTCTTTCTTGTTGATGACGTTCACATAATTCCAACTGTTGTTCATAAACAGAAGTCATTCGCCTTAACTGTAAATCATCCGTAAACTTCACATAAATATAAAAGATCAATATATTTAAGCACAACAAAATAATCGCAGCAATTGCAGAATGAAAATATGCACGATCATTATTTATTTTGTAGCTAAATAAGAAAACCTCATTCATAACATAAATACTTCCAATTGGAATTAAAATTAACATAATACTGTATTTAACAGAAAATTCTGTAATTCCACCTACCGAAAATATTTTTCTTAGTGCAAATATAATCAGTAAAAATATTATTTTTGATATGACTGATCCTAGGCTTCCGTACATCTGAGAATATCTAAATTGATTACAATAGATTGAGAGTATATAACCACTTACCGTTTCTATCATCATCCAAATTGCATTAAAAGTCAGAACAAAAATACATTTATTCAAATTCTTTCCTTCATAAACACACATAGCAGAAATAAATGTTATTACAATTGTAACGCTTATATTTATATAAACTGGTAATATACTAGCATTCAAAATCATTAACTGCCAGACTGCAAAAATGGTGTAGCCAATTACAATTGTTACCTTTTTCTTTCTTCTTTTAAAAAATATAGAAAAATAGTAAGAAAACAGAAATATCGCAAATATTACAAACAATATCTCTGTCACATTCATCAACATTTTATTCACCAACATAAAATGTATCCTCCATCGAGCAGTACTGTTCACTAATCATTTTTCTTCTATCTTCACTGATTGAAATCTTCTTTTTATTATCCATTACAACAAAGTCGTATGCCAGACCATCCACATGTCTATAATTTACAAGAAAAGATTGATGCACACGTAAAAACGGCATTTTACAGTTCTTCAAACTCTTCTCAATCTCATTCAGTTTTTCGTATAATTCATAAGTGTCTTTTTCTGTTACAAATTGATATTTTTCGTCTATTGCTTTCAAAATATAGGATGTCTCTTAGCGGAACTTTATAACTTATTCTCTTATAACTATATCGAAAATAAAAATCAGCATTATTTATATCATTGAATGCAGCTTTAAAACATGTTTCCATCTGTTCTTCACTTACTGGCTTCACGAGAAATTGAAATGGGCGAACAGAAAAAGAGTCTCTCATATGATTTTCATGGCTTGTAACATAAATAATCAAAACATTTTTATCATACTTCTTATTCTTTTTGCTACTGAGATACCATCTTCTTTCGGCATTTCAATATCAAGATAAATAATATCAAATTTACTGTCCTTTATAATAGCATCCAGTAACCACTCTCCATTCCAGAAAACTTCCGTCTCTACATCGACAAAATTTTTGTTTGCTATTTTTCGTACTAAATTTTCAATTTTTCCCGTAATTTGTATCTCATCATCGCAAATTGCTATACTAAGCATTTTAATCCACTCTCTTCTGTTCCCTTTTTCTCTTTTCATCAAATTTTTTAATAATTTGTATGATTGACCATATCATTTCTTGATCATATTTATCCAATTCCTTATATACTTCAACAAGATCATAATATTCATCCAATGTCTCATTCATTTGCATCTGTCCCTGTAAGTCCCTTTTTATTTCTGAAATTCCTAATAAATAGTCTGTCGTCACATTAAAATACACTGCTATTTTCTTTAAAATGTCCACTTTTATAAGTGTAATATCCCTTTCATATTTACTGAGCATTTGCTGCGTTATTCCTAATTCTGCCGCTAAAATTTCCTGTATTAATCCTCTTTTTTCACGAAGTTGTTTGATTCTACTCTCCATAATTGATTACCTCTTAAACATATTTTATTACTATGCTACCTTAATTGTTTCCATGTGATACAAATAATAAAAGTAATCAATTACTTTGCACCAGAGTATGTGGTGTTTCAAAACAAATTATTTAGATTTCCTTAGATACAATACAATCTGTCACAATCTTACATATAAATTTCCAGTAAATTTACGACTAAAGTTAATATACTCGCACAAATACTGGTTTATCTATAAAAGTGTGGGTAAACCAATAGTCGTAAATACGTATTAATAATAAAATCTCATCATATAATTTGGGTTATAACACATAAAAACAATCAATACATCTATATGTAACTTTCCCGACTGTTCACGTAATTATTTTTTATTAATCACAAATAGAAATCCATAAACATTCCATTGGAATAATGTATGCACTTTTATAATTCGAAATAATCTAAAAAAAAAGATTCATAGATTTATTTTTGCTATACACAACATGCCCTTGAAATTGCTATTTTATAAACTCACTACAACCGCAGAGCTGTCTCGTTCTTGACAAAAATACATTTTTTAGTTCAAATATCAATCAAACAAAGAAATAATGCTCTCTACACCGGAAAATAACGCACTTGATTTTCGGGAAAAGATACTCTGGCAGAATGTAAAATCTGCACTCTTGAGCCGGAATATCTATTTCCGTCATATACTACTATATATAAAGAAATCGAAACATCGTATCCATTGACATATATTACGTTTAATGATATAATTATTACAGTAAACGTAATATCATAGGAGGTTTAATAATTGAAAGATAACATAAAGGGCGGTGCACTTACCGAAGTAACTTTTTTTATATTGATTGCGCTGTATACTCCGAAACATGGCTATGCCATTATGCAATTTATAAAAGACAAAACTAGTGGACGTTTGACATTAGGTGCTGGAACTTTATATGGAGCATTATCTTCTCTTCAACAAAAAGGATGGATTATTCCATATAACATTAGCAGAAAAAAACATACATTATTACAGATCTTGGAAAACAAATTGCACAGAATGAATTAAAAAGAATTAAAGAACTCACTCAAATTGCTAACGAAGTCATAGGAGGTATCAATGAATAAAAAATTCTATCGCTTTTATGGTGGTCTATTAAATTTACAAGAAAACTGGCTAAATAAAATGGCTAAAAAAGGATATCGTTTGATTAAAGTAGGAAAACTACAATACGAATTCGAAAACTGTACTCCTAACCAATATCAATATTATATTGAATACATCGGTAATAAATCAAAAATGAGTGCAGAAAATTACCGTACATTTTTAGAAGATATGGGATATAAAGTATTCTACAAAAATATCAACTTAAACTATTCCATTGGTAAAATTCGTTATAGACCCTGGGCAGAACATGGAGTCAAATTGCCACAACTTCTACTACTTATAACAAAGAATTATTAATTATAGAAAGGAAATACGATAAAGCCCCTTTTATGTTATATACTTCTTTTGAAGACTTAATGAATTATTATAAAGTTTTACGCAATCCATGGTTATGCCTCTTTTTACTTTTTTCTATTTTAGGCATAATGGATAAAAATCTTCCCATATTTGTTATTGGACTTTTCTCATTTATACCAACTGTAATATATCACTTAAAAGTTGTCAAATATAGAAATGTATCAAAAGTAACAGAAAATTAGGTTATTTAAAGAATTATAAAGAGGGATATTATCTAAAACTCAACTAATCTCCACCTAGGAAAATAAGGGTTGATATGTTTATAGAAACATTCACTATAAATTGTACAAAAAAGTAAAAATTATGAGACTGCAATAAGGTTTCGGACAGGCTATAAGAGAACTGTTTCCAAAATAAATCGCTCAAATCATCACACATTTTTGTGTCCAATGGTAAAAAGCTGAATTCTGAATTGCCTGTTCGACACTTTATTCATATATGAGAATAAGCCTCACAGCAATCTATCTGTCCATTCTGCATCAACACAAGAATTTGGCTATGCTCGTGGAACAGAGACCAGTGCAATCATTTAAGAATTCCAACAAAATATATGAATGAATATAATATAAGTTTTTTACGAAATTCTTTCACGATCCGGCATGTTATCTGGAAAGTGAATATTCTTGTGCGATGAAATCGCACTTCTTGAAATTTGGAAATCAGCGTTCCGGCACTCGGAAATCATCTATTTTGTGCTTGATGACTTATCCATTTCTATTGGAATATTGGTCAAGACCTTGTCGCATCTGCGGTGCGTAGCAGTCTTTATCAATGTTTGAATAAAAATTATGCTTCGGTATGCACAAAAGCGAATCTAAAAAGCGAAAGTGGTTTCCATATCACCGGCCAGCTAATGTAAAACCATCCAGAATATTCAGGAAGCGTAAGAGATCTAATAAGACAACAAACGTCTTTTTCGAGTAGCGAGAAATTTTAGATAGTACCGACTATGACATATTCACTTCTAATAATATATAGACGGTGGATCTCTTAATTATAAAAAGAGTCCTTCTTCAATCCTAAAATTGCCCTAGAAAAACTCTTTCCATAAATAATTTATACACAATCCTATACTCTCACATCAAAACTTTATTTTATTTTTAGTATATGATCAGCTATTGCAGTTATTGCCTTATCGTGTGTAATTAATATCACTATTTTATTTTGTTTTTTCAATTCTAAAATATGTTTTTTTAAAATACAAATACTTTTTTGATCTAAGAAAGAAGATGGCTCATCCAAAATTACGACATCCGATGATTTTAGAAATGTCCTTATTAACCCCACTTTTTGTCTTTCTCCCCCTGATAAATTAGTTATTATACCGTTTCCCGTCAAATTTTTATCCTGTCCGAATTCATAAAGATCAAACTCTTGTTTATATTTTAATAACATATCATCATCGTACTTCGCTAATCCGTATATTAAGTTTTCTTCCATTAAATTACTATAAAAAATAATATTTTGTTCTAAAAATGCAATATTATTTTTTCTCATATTTTTAATATCAACATCCTTAATATTTACATCATTTATGTAAATATTACCATCATAATCATCATACACCTTACATATCAAATTAATTAGAGTACTTTTTCCTGCACCATTTTCTCCCATAATACAATAAATATTTTCTCTTTGAAATGTTTGTGTTTTAATATCAATTAATAAATTATCTTTTTCAAAACCATATTTAAAATTCTCAAATTTTATTTCTTGTATTTCTTTAATACAAGTTTTACCATTTTGTTCTGTATCAAGCTTTAATATATCTTCCATTCTTTTAACGCTAACAAGAAATTGCTGATATTCTTTTCCTATTGTTAGCAGATAATCAATAGATCCTATATAAGTAGAAAAATAATTACTTATAATTGTAAATGTACCAATAGTAAGATTTCCATTTATTATTTGTAACCCTCCAGCAAAAACTAAAGCTATATTAAATAATGAACTGATAATTGAACCAATCGAGGAAAATCCAAATGAAATTTTTGAAAAATTTATTACTTGATATAGCAATTTTTGAAATCCATTCTTTACTTCATTTAAAGTAAGATTCTTAAAATTATTAATTTTAATATCGTATAAATTATCTATCTTGTGAACAAACATTCCAAAAAAATTATTTTGTTCTTCTTTATATTTAAAACTTGCATCGTAAACTTTTTTTCTAAAAAACTTGTAAACTATAAAATAAACAGGTGTCAATAAAAAAACAAATATGATAATTCGATATCTATTTTACCATAAAACAATAACATAAATTACCGTTAATGTTTTTGTAAATACACCCAAAAAATTTTGTATAATAAACTTTATTATTTCATCGGAGTCAGAAAATATTTTTTGCGTCACATTTGATGAGTTCAATCCCTGCACTGACTTTTGTTTAACCTCAAGTAAATGCTCTAATATTTTTTCTTTTAATGTATAAGAAAACTCATTTATAATTTTCGTCATTTGAATATTGGCAATGTAAGAAGATATCACTGTCACTACCGCAATTACAGCCATAGTCACTGTAAATTTATATATTATTGTTTTATTGGGATTTATAGTCAGTTGGTCTATAAATCTTCCTAATACATAAGGAAGTGCTAGACCAACTGCCCATGACAGAATACTTACAAACACATAAAAGCTAAGAATTATCTTTTTTTCTAAAGCTTTTTCCTTGATAAATTGTAATATCATCATTTTATATCTTTTTTAAGTATTTCGGAAACGTAATTAATAACCTGTTTTTCAATGCAACCTTTGATTTTAAAACATCCTTTTCCAGTATAACTATTTGTTTCATTGTATGAAATCGCACCACATCCACCACCACAGGCTGGTAAATATACGCATTCACGACACTCTTTAGCATCCAATGGATTTCGTGTCATCCATTCATAAAACTTATATGTTTGATTTTCGATCTCACCTTTTTCATCAATAGTTCCCATCAAATGCTCTGGCTCACCTGCATGTTCCCAACATTTATACACTTCCCCCTCTGGAGAGATCGTATAATTATTATCACAATTTAAGCCACAATATGTCCATTTACGCATTAATTTTACTTTTGAATTAAATCCTACCTTTGCTGCTTCTTTCCATAAGTTTTCCAGCAAATTTCCAACCTCGTCTTCAACATAACAATTACTTTCATAGCTTGTACAAGACTCAGTTCCACCATGAACAATTCCAAAATCAATATTAAAATCTGTCAAACCTTTCTCTCTTAATATTTTCATTAACGCAGGAATTTCCCTAATATTATTCTTGTCTACATTTACCCTTATAACAACCGGAAGTTGATTTTTATAACTTCTTAATTTTATAAGATTATCAATAATTACATCAAATGTTTCTTTTCCATTTTTCGCAACTCTCCTTTGGTTATGAATCTCCGGAGGCCCGTCTAATGTTATCTGGACATATTTACAATTATTTTCAATCAGAGTTTTAATTATATCATCGGTAATGAGCGTTCCATTAGTTACGATAGCACTTACTAAGATAATATTATGTTCCTCACAAAACGTACTCATTTTTTCTAAAATATATTTTCCTATTGGAAAGTTAACAAGCGGTTCACCGCCAAACAGCATAATGGATATAAATTTAGGACGCTTATCTTCCGCATCTCGTTCCATGAATTTAATTACCCTATCCGCAATTTCCTTATTCATAGAAAAGTGTCTATTTTCCCCAGCTCCTTCATAACAATATACACATTTCAAGTTACAGGCCCACGTTAGCAATACAGTATAAATCAAGCAATTATAGTTAAATTTTGACTTATTATGAAAATATTCAAAAATTTTTAATTCATCAAAATCATCCTCTACAATAACTTTTTTTTCCAAAAAATCTTGATACAATTCTTTATTAGTTAAATTTACATTTTCTTCTTCTATTGCCTTTTTTTCATCCTCATTAACTATAAAACATTCTCCTGTTAATGTATTGAAAAGGATATTCTTGTTTTGGCATGGAAGAATCATATTATATCTTGAGTATTTCATATTTTCTATTATTGCAACAAAATGTCACATTTCCTCCCTTTATTTTTCATTTCATGTCAAACGGATATTCGCACTTCGCTTCGTGCTTGCTAATTGTTAATAGCTACTCCATAATTTCTCAGGACAAGCATGTTTCTCCGAATACAAGTAAATCCCCACCAATTGCTTATTGTTTTTCGCATTAGAGCAGGGTATTTACTTGATTCGTTTTAACATATATCACTTTTGTTTTTTAGGGGTGCACTCTTTTAATTAGAATAACTGTAAGATACAGCCATCTCCACCGCAATAGTTAAGAATGCATCCATTGTCAAATAAGCAATACGGCACTGGTTCGTTTTCATTCATATATACATTAGTTACGTACATTTTATCCTCTCCTATTTACCAAAATTTCAAAATACAACTTTTAAACACACAGCCATCAATTACACAGTATGGTGTCGGAATATCTTCATTATGATATATATTCGTTATATACATTTTAATTTCCTTTCTAAGGTTTATCCAAAATAAAACATGTTTTTATACCACATGTTTTATAACGCAATCCAACCCTAGTTCCATCTCATCATTATGGTATACATTTACTAAGTACATCTTATTTACCTCCACATAAATTATATGCGTCTTTAACGATATGTTTATATTAGCGGACTACCCCAACTTATAAAACATGAATCATAAGAGCACATAACAATCACGCAATCTATACTGGTCAACACTTTTGATGTATAAGCATTACCACAATACATAATATTGGTCTCCTTTCATTTTTGATTTTAATTTACTCTTTAGCACCATCTAATGAGAAAACATCAATTAGACATGCGTCGACAGGACATCCATCTACTGGGCAACCTTCAATACCACAAATATTAGCTGGGCAAGCATTTCCTGCGCACCCTTTTACTACACAAGCATCAGCTCCACATATTTTTAAAGGGCATACTTTTGCAGCACAATATGGTTCAGCAGAACCTCCTCCATAAGCATTTCCAACGTAACTCATTACTAACGTCTCCTTTCTATAATGTATTTATACAAACTGCCTTACATAAATTTACTCATTATTTATGCTAAAGCAACTCATATACTTCTATATATAATTTTCTTGAAGTTATATTTCTAATTTATTTTATTACATTATAAGGTTCTTTCTCAGTTTATGTAATAATTTCGAATATGCATGTAATATTTACTTTAGTATCAATTAAGAGCAAGTTTCGCAACGCAGCACTATAACCCTTTCCGAGCTATTGACCATTTGCAACTTGATGGGGATTTCGTTTCCCCATACCATCGACCACAATCACAGATATGTGTATTGGTTTCCATTTACATGGTCACAGTGCAATAATTTTTCATCACTTACTTTCCTAGCAGGCTGCAAAATTTGGATTTTCTTATGAAACCACTACCACAAAGAAAGGAAGTTATCAATGACAAGACCTAAGAAAGAGGAAACTCTTGCAAAAACTAAAGATGTGCATTTACGCATGAATGAAACTGAATATGATCTTCTTGCAGAAAGAGCCAAGGCTAACAGCATGACGGTTTCTGATTTTGTCCGAAGTGCCCTAGACAACCAGAAAGTCATCATCAAATACGAAATTAATGCAGATATCCCCGAAATAAAAAAACTTATTAGCGAGTTTGGTAAAATTGGTAGCAACCTAAATCAGATTGCCCGATATTTTAATCAGGGTGGAATCCTCTCTTCGGAAATGAGAAATGAAATCCGAAAATCCTCCGGGATATTTATGAAATGAAATATGAAGTGATGAAAATGGCAGGTGATTTCCGTGGCAGCAATTAAACATATCGCAAGCAAAAACTCTGACTATGGAGAATCGGAACAGTATCTTATCTTCCAACACAACAACCGATTCTTGATGAAGAATGGCACATGGTATTGAGAGAAAAATATTATCTGAAAGAAGAATCACAGAAAAAGAATATTGGGCACAACGCCGGGGACAGGAAAAACTCGATAAGTTAAATCAGAAAATGAAAGAAGATGGTATCACGCCAAAGGAAACTCGTTACCAGACAGAGAAACAATTTCTTCGTAACGCTATTGATGATGTTGCAAGTACCGCCAGATCACCAGAAGAATTTTCAAAAATCCTTGATGAAAAATATCACATCATCTTCAAGATTAGTCGAAACCGGTACAGCTATCTTCACCCTGTCAGAAAAAAATATATCACTGGAAGTAATCTTGGAACCAGATACACAGAAGATTTTCTCTTGAAAGCATTTGAGGAAAATACGAAATCCCATAGAGAACAAAAAGAAGAAATTTGGGAACAGCAGACTCCGAATACTTCCACAGATTTACCATCTGTTCCTTTCTCTGATACTTCTGCTATCCCTGCACCATTCATTTTCATAAAATCAGACCTCCGGCCTGTCATAGATCTGCAAACCTGTATTAAAGCACAGCAAAGCGAAGCCTATGCTCAAAAAGTAAAGCTCACCAATTTGAAGCAGAAGGCTCAGACTGTTGCTACATACAGGAACATGGCTATGATTCTCTTGATGATTTCCATGCAGCACTCGTTCAGGCTTCAGACCAGTGCTTCCAGAAAATCTTTAAAAGATACCTGAATCCGTGAAGTTCATCCTTTAAGTGAACCAACCTGCCAAGGGCTAGTTGGTTTCATGATAAAAACATACTTCAATGTCTATTTTCAATACCAATGTCGTGACGCCAAGCGCTCATTGGGCAAAAAAGGGTACACGAAATAAGCCTGCCATAAAATTGCTTTGTTACTTATGCATTTGTGACAGCATATTTCTGACAAATATCAGAAAATATATGCCGCCAGACGTTGCTTTTTCCTATGCCGATTATCAACTGGGACGGCGTTTACCCACAACAGCCAGACCGCTGGCTGGGATAATGCAAAAGCATGAAACTATAGGGTTTAAGGAGTATGTGAGGATATCAACTTCACGGATTCAGGTTACATTCATAGTAAATGCTTTTTATATTAGTCTCTTTCAGTACCTGCTTGATAAGCTCACTTTTCCCTTATAATTGCAATGTATTCTGATGTCAATTTTTATTCGGTTACATCCGAGTCAATCGCATCTGAATAAAATTGTACGCACCGTTTCTGTATGCAAAGGTTTGATCATCATACTGATTTTATCCTCTGTATAGCGGATTTTTCCCTCTGCGACAACGGTACCTCGTTTTTCATGTAAGTGTCCCACATATTCATGCAGTCCTGCTCGTCAAGCTTGCGCAGCACCCTTGCCGGCACACCTGCTGCGATACAGTTATCGGGTATATCACGGTTTACGACTGCACCTGCTGCCACGATGCAGTTCTTTCCGATTGCGACACCGCCACATATTGTAGCACTCGAGCATATCCAGCTTCCGTCACCAATCCTTATAGGCTTTGCATATTCAAGGTCATGGAAGCCGTCCGGATACTCCTGTGGCAGGCGTTCATCTGCCAAAAACGGATGACAAGGTGTCGCAATAGTGACATTTGCTCCAATCCATACTCCGTCACCTAGCTCAATCGGTGCGCAATCCAGAAATGTACATTTGTAGTTTACAAAGCAGCCCTTTCCAAAGTGGATATTCACACCATACTCACAGTAAAATGGTGCAAAAACGTATGCTCCACCGTCCTTTGCGGATGGTATCATTTTCTCCAAAATACGCTGCTTGCGCTTCTTCATCCAAATCGGTGTACGATTGAATTTGTCACAAAGTCCCATACCTTTTTCATGGTAGCCTGCTATGTCTGCGCTGTCTGCGTTGTAGAGTTTTCCCGCTCTCATTCTGTCCCAATTGTTCATATTGTTTCCTGATGTTTCTTATAAAAATACTTCTGTTTACTATAATAGTATCATCCATTTTTAATTTTTACAACAAAGAAAGTCACCGGTCACACCTAGTATGACCGGTGACTGTTACTGTTCACATCTAACAGCGTAGCCAGCAACTTTCTACAAAATACAAATTTAAAATCAATAGCCTCAGGCTGTAAGTATCTCTGTCAATACACCATACAGCTCTGTATCAAGCTCCTTTGCCTTGAGCTCTGATAAAATCACTGTTGTCTTCTTGCTTGATGTAATAAGACCATAGATTTCATCCTTTAGCACAAAGCCTATCTCTGCCTGATTCAGGAAATCAAAGCATCTTTTTTCGATTTGATTATCAAGCGCTACTGTGTCTTTCGATATTGCAACGCTTATTTCGCTTGCTATCGATGCATTAACAGTAACGATGAGCTTTCTGTTTTCTTTATCATATTCATTCTTTGCCCAGACCTCTTTACCGTCCACTGATACCTTTACATTACCGGCTGCTTCCTCGGTTCTTCTCTCAAAGACAAGCTTTTAGGTTCCGGTTTTACCGATACCTTCAGATACTTTTATCCGGATGCCGAGGGTATATATTCCTGGTGGTCATACCGTTTTAAGGCTCGCGAAAAGAACGCAGGCTGGCGTATCGACTACTTTATCACATCAAAGCGCATCAATGATAAGCTGCAAAAGGCAGCAATCCATACCGATGTACTCGGTTCAGACCACTGCCCTGTTGAGGTTGATATTGAATTTTAAATTTAAGGTTATGTATTTTTACAATCCCTTATGCAACACCTTCTTCTCAAGCTTATCCCCATCCAGGGTATACTCAACAGCATTGTACGCACCGTCTCTATATGCGAACGTCTCATTGTCATCCTGATAATGCACGAAGCTGCCCTTGCCCGGATATGTCAGTATACTGATCTTATCCTCTGTAATGTCCTCTGTGGAGCGGATTTCTCCGTCTGCAACAGGGATAATGGCTCCTGCTTTTATGAAGACAGGTACTTTATCAAGTGGTGCATCTGCTAAAATATATCTGCCGCCACTGTATTTTTCGTCTGTGTAGTAATCATACCAGTCGCCGTCAGGCAGATAAACCTCTCTTGCCTCCTTGCCCGGTGCGATCACAGGTGCAACCAGTACAAAGCTTCCGAGCATATATTCATCGGAAATATTTCTCACATGCTTATCTGCAGGATACTCGTATACGAGCGGGCGCACGATAGGTGCTCCTGTCTTTTCACACTCATGTGCCAGATCATAGATATATGGGATAAATCTGTATCTGAGCTTTACTGTCTTTCTGACTGCATCTATCGTAGTCTCGTCAAACTGCCAAGCTCCTGTCTGCGTGTTCCCATCGCTGAATGATTTCTGAAAAACGGCACAAATACTGCCGCCTCATAAAATCTGACAAGAAGCTCCGGTGTAGTATCACTTCCGAAACCGCCTATATCGCTGCCGCACATGGCAAGTCCGCTGACTGACAGATTGCACACCTGCTCGAGTGAAAGCGCTATATGCGCCCAGATGCTGTGATTGTCTCCGGTCCAGCCACCGCAGTATTTCTGGCTTCCGGCATATGCAGCCTGGTAAGTACAAACGGACGTTTTCCACCATCATTTTTCGCAAGTCCCTCATATGTGGCTTTTGCCATAAAATGTCCGTAAATATTGTGAACCTTTTCATGTGCTCCATACTCAAACTGCACATCATCCGGCAGTGGTCCGTTGAAGCTTGCAGGCTCATTCATATCATTCCATATGCCACTGATACCGTGCTCGAGAAGTATCTTTGTCTTGTCTCCCCACCAGCTTCTGACGCCTTGCTTTGTGAAGTCCGGAAATACCGATGTGCCCGGCCAGACAGCATTTTCATATACACTGCCATCTGTATCATGTGCAAATGCATCCATCTCCATACCCTCTTTGTACATGAAGTAGTTCTCATCCTTCTTCACACCCGGGTCAATGATGGATATGAGCTTCACACCCCTGTCAGCCAGCTTCTCTGAAAGCCCCTTTACATCCGGGAATTTCTTGTCATCAAAGGTGAATACCCTGTAGCCGTTCATGTAATCGATATCCATATGTATCACATCGCATGGGATATCAAGCTCGCGGAATTTGTCAGCTATATCAAGCACCTCATCCTGTGTGTAATAGCCCCAGCGGCTCTGATGGCTGCCGTATATCCATCTCTGATAAAGCGGTGTGGTGCCTGTCAGTGATGTATAAAGTCCTACTACCTCTGCCATATCATTTCCCGGCATAAAATAGTAGTCCAGCTCACCCTTCTCATGCTCGATGAAATAGTAATCTGTGTTTTCATAACCGAAATCAAAGGTTGTCTTGTAGGTATTATCCGCAAAAATTCCATAGCAATATGCATCGCCCAACACGATAAAAAACGGTATGGATTTGTACAGCGATTTGAAGCTGTCCACATGTGGCGCAGGATCATCTGTGTTCCAGTTTACATATGAATATCCACGCTTGTTGAGGCATCCCGCTTATCTCCCAGACCGTAAATAGCATCATCCTTTCCAAGCTTTTTGATGATAGTAACAGAGTCAGTTTTTTCTTCATCTTTTCCGACAGTATGTCCCTCAAGCTCTGCGATGGCAAGATCCTCGTACGGATTCTTCTCACTCTTTTTGCGTGCTTTTTCATAATCTGAAAGCACAAGCTTCCCTTTGTAATAAATATCAAGCTTCTCGTTATCCTTCACATTTACAGTAATATCCCTTGCACTTATGACTGCTTTAACTGCTGCATCGCTTACACCGGCTTCTGCTGCGATTCCCTTGGCATCAGACGTATCCTTGCAGGTCACGTCCGGTGTGGCAGCCTTCGGAATGAAGCCCTCCTCGATTGCAACACTTTCGATGCCGGGTTTTTGTGCAACATGCACTATGTTGTTTTCAAATATGGTAACAAACAGACTGCCGTTCTCGTAGATCAGCTCTGCTGTGTTGTCCTGTATTTTACAGTTCTTATATGAATTTCCCATTGCGTAATCCTCCCTTGAATTATATAGTTTCGAGCCGTTTCATTGTTGTTACTATAGTACCATTCATTGGTATGTTGGTCAATAACTACCGCTCTCTTTCCCTCTGCGACAACGGCACCTCATTTTTCATGTAAGTGTCCCACACATTCATGCGATCCTGCTCGTCAAGCTTGCGCAACACCCTTGCCGGCACACCTGCTGCGATACAGTTATCGGGTATATCGCGGTTTACAACTGCACCTGCTGCCACTATGCAGTTCTTTCCGATTGTGACACCGCCACAGATTGTAGCACTCGAGCATATCCAGCTTCCGTCACCAATCCTTATAGGCTTTGCATATTCAAGGTCATGGAAGCCGTCCGGATATTCCTGCGGCAGACGCTCCTCTGACAAAAACGGATGGCAAGGTGTCGCAATAGTGACATTTGCTCCAATCCAGACTCCGTCACCCAGCTCAATCGGTGCGCAATCCAGAAATGTACATTTGTAGTTTACAAAGCAGCCCTTGCCAAAGTGGATATTTACACCATACTCACAGTAAAATGGTGCAAAGATGCATGCGCCACCATCCTTTACGGATGGTATCATTTTCTCCAAAATACGCTGCTTGCGCTTCTTCATCCAAATCGGTGTGCGGTTGAATTTGTCACACAGCCCCATTCCTCTTTCATGGTAGCCTGCTATGTCTGCGCTGTCTGCATTGTAGAGCTTTCCCGCTCTCATTCTGTCCCAATTGTTCATAGTGTTTCTCCTGACGTTTCTTATAAAAATACTTCTGTTTACTATAATAGTATCATCCATTTTTAATTTTTACAACAAAGAAAGTCACCGGTCACACCTAGTATGACCGGCGACTGCCTCAGGCTGTAAGTATCTCTGTCAAAACACCATACAGCTCTGTATCAAGCTCCTTTGCCTTGAGCTCTGATAAAATCACTGTTGTCTTCTTGCCTGATGTAATAAGACCGTAGATTTCATCCTTTAGCACAAAGCCTATCTCTGCCTGATTCAGAAAATCAAAGCATCTTTTTTCAAGTTGATTATCAAGCGCTACTGTGTCTTTCGATATTGCAACGCTAATTTCGCTTGCTATCGATGCATTTACAGTAACGGTGAGCTTTCTGTTTTCTTTATCATATTCATTCTTTGCCCAGACCTCTTTACCGTCCACTGATACCTTTACATTACCGGCTGCTGCCTCGGTTCTTCTCTCAAAGACAAGCTTATAGGTTCTTTTTTCAGGTATTAATGATGTATCGCCATCTGCCGGAGAAATGACAAACATATCTTTATCCGCAGAATATTTCATAGCTGTGGTCACACATCTGCCATCTACATATCCGCAGGATTCATTGTCATCCTCGTATAGCTCAAACTCACCATCAGCCTCTGGAAATACCCTGACACATAGTACATCAGGATTTTTGATAACAGATCTTGCATCAAGCTCATCAGCATCCGCACAAACGAGTATGCCTCCCGCCTTCGCAAACACCGGTATGCTGCTCAAATCCCTGTAAACCTCCAGCATTCTTCCACCATCATAGCGCATGCCTGTATAGATATCATACCAGATGCCCTCCGGGAACCATACTTTGGTTTTTGCCACATTAAGTCCCTTAATACGTGGAGTTGTAACAGGTGCTGCCATAAGCTGGCTGCCAAAGAAATACTGATTCTTTACCTCATAAGCCTCTGCACTCTCAGGATACTCATAATACATAGGCTCAATCAGCGGCATATTCTCGGCATAGCTGCGATAGTTCATGGTATACAGATACGGAATCATACAATGCCTCTGTCTGAGCGCCGCCTCCATCGCTTCCTCAGTCTCTTTTTTAAATCGCCACGGCTCCTTGCCGTTAAATTCGCTGCATGAGCTGTGCAGACGCATTATCGGAGAGAATATACCATATTGTGTCCATCTGGCTGTCAGCTCATCATCCTTGTAGCCAAGCATATGTCCGCCAATATCATGGCTCCACCATCCATATCCGATGTTTGTCGCTGTCGTTGTAAAATACGGTTGAAAATCAAGCGACTCCCATGTAATATGTGTATCTCCCGAAAATCCAATCGGATATCTATGGCTTCCCGGACCTGCATAGCGCGAAAATGTCATTGGACGCCTACCGTCTCTTTTATTATCGAGATAATGAAAATGATTAAAAATCCATAGCGGATCCAATCCTTCAACCTTGCAGTTGCTGCCCTGCTGCCAGTCAATCCACCAGAAATCCACACCTTCAGCCTCTCTCGGATGGTGAAGATACTTAAAATATGCATCCATAAACTTTGGGCTTGCCGGATCGCATACAACCGGGTCCTCCTTTTCATAGTCCACGCCCATTTCCTTCGCCATATCAACATACATTTCTTCACAGCCCTGCACACCATCCGCAGGGTGTACGTTTAAGGTAGTATGCATTCCTCTGTCATGGAGCTTTCCAAGAAAGCGCTTCGGATCCGGGAAAAGCTTTTTGTTCCAGGTATATCCTGTCCAGCCGCTTCCGTATTTAGGGTCCACATCAACCTGATGCCAGTCCATATCTATTACTGCTACCGTGAATGGGATATTCTTTTCATCGAATTTGTCCATCAGCTCCATATAGCTTTCTTCTGAGTATTTATAATATCTGCTCCACCAGTTTCCCAGTGCATATCGCGGAAGCATCGGAGTCTTGCCGCAAAGCCTGTAAAAATCATTTAGCGCCTGTTTATAATCATGTCCATATCCAAAGAAATACAAATCAGACACACCTTTTTTTCTTGGCTCAATCCATCCATCGTCAAGTAAAATCTGTGATTTACTGTCATCAAGAATTGAATATCCAAAGCGTGAAACGACGCCGTGTCCAAGCTCAACCTCTCCGTTTACGTCATCAAGTGTACGCGCTGTACCCTGCAAATCATGCACCTTCTCACCATAATGCCAGATGCTGTGATATGCGCTCAGGTTTCCCTTAATCTGTATACTCAGTCCGTGTGATGAGAACTCCTTCTCATTATATATCAGGTGCAGCATTGATGTATGAACCTCAATTCCATCAGCGTTACGCACCACATGATAGCCGGTCTTTGGGAAATCCCTGAACAATACTGTCTGTGTTGCCCTATCCTCGAATACGCCATCTTCACTGTATTCCAGACGGACAAGCGCTTCTGTCAGTAATGTAATCCTGTATTTTTCACCTATTATCATATTGTCCGATAATGCCACCGGACTTGTCTTTACTCTGTATATTTCCTGCATGAAATACTCCCTCTCATATAAATTACGCTATCCCTTGACAGCCGATGCAGCAATTCCTGCGATAAACTGCTTCTGGAAGAACAGATATATCAGTAAAACAGGTATGATAGATATTGCCGTTGCCGCAAAAAGTGCGCCATAATCTGTTGAATACTGTCCATTAAACATCTTCAGACCCACTGCCAATAGCTGCTTTTCCTTGGTATTGATTACAAGATAAGGCCACAGATAGTCTTCCCATGTCCACAGGAACTGAAAAATAGCTATACTTGAAATTCCGTTTTTTGCCATCGGAAATATAATCCTGTGAAAGATATAAAACTCATTAGCGCCATCCATTCTGGCAGCTTCAATAATCTCATCAGGGATGGTCTCAATGTGCTGCTTCATCATAAATATTCCAAATCCGCTGAACATAGCCGGAATAATAAGTGCCTTATAGCTGTCCATCCATCCGAATTTCTGGATCATAGTGTATTTTGGAATAATTGTTACACACCATGGAATCATCATAGTAGCCAATACAAAGCCAAACAGGATATTTCTGCCCTTAAACTTATATTTGCTTAATACAAAACCACAGATTGTACTGGTGTATACCACAAGCAGGGTTACAACAATCGTGATAAACAAACTGTTTCCAAAAAACCTCATGAAATTGAAATGCGAATTCATGCTGATGTAATTGTCTATTGTAAACTCTTGTGGAAGCAGATGTTGCTGCAACGCCATTATTTCCTTATTCTGCTTAAATGATGAGCATAGCATCCATATAAACGGATAAACTGTAACAATACCCAATAATAGAAGGAATACATTTAAAACTATACTGCTTACTTTTTTTCTCATGATATTCTCCTCCTACTCTTCCTTGCCCGATACTTTGAAAGAAAGCACGGTAAGCACTGCGGTAATCACAAAAAGCACAAATGAAAGTGCTGATGCATATCCAAAGTTGTATTTGACAAAGGCTCATCGTAAATAATGTAAGAAGCCAGATATGTTGATGTTCCCGGTCCACCCTCTGTCATGATGAGTATCTGAACATATGCCTGGATATACGAAATAATTGATGTAATGACTACAAAAAGTGTCATAGGCTTAAGCAATGGCAATGTAATGTATCTGAATTTCTGCCAGCCACTCGCTCCGTCAACCTGCGCTGCCTCCATGACATCTGCCGGAAGTGAGTACAGGCCTGCCATATACATGACAACCGCATATCCAAAATCCTTCCAGATGGTCATTATAATTACTGCAATCAGAGCAGTTTTGGGATTCATCAGCCAGTTGATATCGAGCCCGAATATTTTGTTGATGGTTCCAATCTGTGGATTGTACATGAACTTCCATACAAATGCCACTGCAACCATAGGCGTTACTACAGGCATATAGTAAACTGCCCTGAAAAAGCTCTTATGCTTTATAAGCGTTGAATAAATAGCATACGCGATTCCCAGTCCCAGACCGACTCTGAAAACAATTACAACTACCGAAAAAATTACGGTATTGAACATTGATTTGCCGAACAATTTGCTCGTGAACACCTGCTTATAATTTTCCAGACCCAAAAACTTGTATGTTCCGCTTAACGGATTCCACTCATGAAAGCTTCCTGCAAATGCTATACCAATCGGTATTATCAAAAATATTGTAAAGAAAGCTACCATAGCTACAACAACTATGTTTCTTAAAATTATTTCACTCTTACTTTGTAATGGATGTGATTTTTTAAACATTAATAATCCTCCGTAGTGAATCTTTACCTGTTATTTTGCAAACTCATATAGATTCTCGACTGATTGGAATGAACTGTTCTTCATATCCTTTATAATATCAGCCTGTGCCTTGTCTAAAGCTGTATCAATATCCACTCCATTGTAGAATATGTCCTCTCCGGCCTTTTTCATATCCTCCTCAACACATGAAGCATCGGACCCGGCCAGATGTAGTGGTCAATGTGCTCTGAAAGTACCTTAAGCGATGGGTTTTCAAGTATTTCCTCATTGTCTGCAAGGGATTTCTTTGCAGGGAAGGTACTCATAGCAAGATTGAAATCTACCTGAGACTCATCGTCGCAGAGGAAGAACTTTACAAAATCCTGTGCCACTGCCTGCTGATCCTTTGGTGCTTTTTTGTTTACACCGAATGTTGACTCACCGTTATATCTATTGTATGCATATGGATTTCCGTCAAATGTAGGAATTTCAAATACGCCAAAATCTATATCACTCCATGTGGTCTTAAGTGTATTGTAATAATGTCCCCACTGAATAACCATTGCCGACTGTCCCTGTCCAAAGCTGTCTGCACAGTTCTCGCCAAAATCCTTTGAACCAATCTGATCCTTGTCATACATATCAACAAGCATCTGCATTACCTTCTTCATGGCATCTGAATTGACATTAGGTGTCTTTCCATCCTCCTTAAAGAGGTTCTCACCAAGCTGATAATTAAGACCAAGCAGGTAATTCTGGTGGAAATCATTATTGAAATTGAGTCCGGCCTGGACTATTTTGTCTCCGTCCTTGATTGTGAGCTTCTTTGCTACCTCAATCATTTCATCCCAGGTCTTTGGAATATCATCATCTGTTAGTCCGGCTTCCTTCCACATCTCCTTGTTGTAATAAACAGAGCCTGTCATCATTCCGTAATCAATGTAATAAACCTTACCATCAATCACATGGGCGTTTACTCCATTAAAGTCCTGCTCCAAATCCTCAACAGGAATATCAAGCGGAGCCATATAGTTGATAAGATTCTCATGATAGCTGTTATGTACATTGAAGAGTGCCGGACCGTTCTCACCATCGAGTGCCAAAGGAAGCTTTGTCCAGTAATCTTCCCATGGATTATCCACCAGGTTTATCGTTACATTAGGATGAATAGCTGTGTATCTGTCAATAATCTCCTGAAATAATTCATCGCTTCCCCACTCCCACAGGTCAATTGAGACGTCCTTTCCATCATTAATCTCAACCGAAGGATCGTACTTAACTGTATCACCAAATGGCTCTGTTGGTACCTTTATGTCCTTTTTAGCTGATGAAGACGATGAGCTGCCACAGCCTGTAAGTGCTGTCACTGCCATTGTAGCTGCCATAACCGTTGCAATAAGTTTCTTTTTCATAGAAATCCTCACTTTCGTAATTCAATATCTCTTTTTCGTCCAAATTAGTTTAGCGCTAAATCTAACTATAATCTAACACTGCCTTGTACATTCGTCAATAGTTTTTTGTTTTTTCATCATATTTCATATTATTTTTATATATTTTTTGTGCATTTTTGACAAATAAGACTGTCATATATACAAATTTTCTCGAAACAGATTGCTATTTTCCCAATAAAAATGTATACTCAATTTAATTTATAAACCTGTATTTTTAATCACATTTAGTTTATGCATAAACTTTATATGATTAAAGGGGCAAAATACCTTTTGACCCTCATATCTTTATATTAAAAACAGCAATTCTGAAATGGAGCTTTATATGACACTTAAGGATATTGCCGAAATGGCGGGCGTGAGCACGATGACTGTATCAAATGTAATCAACAAAAAGACAAGCCGTGTTTCACAAAAAACAAGAGATAAAATCAATTCAATTATAGAGGAATATAATTATGTTCCAAATATGAATGCAAGAAGTCTTTCAAACAATTCCTCACACATTATCGGAGTTGTTATATTTCTGGAGGATAAAGAATATGCTTCAGGATACAATTATTTTGAGAACCCATATGTCAGTACAATGATTGGTACAATAGAAACAGAGCTTCACAAAAACGGATACTTCACCATGCTTCAATCAGTATCCAGAAGCTCAGATATATTATCTTTGGTTAAGAACTGGAATGTCGATGGGATGATTCTGGTTTTCCCCACCTCTACCCAAAATCTTGAAAAGCTGATGGATGCGGCCAACTGCCTATTGCAACCTTTGACAGCAATTACTCTCACCCTAATCTCATAAATGTAATATCTGATGATGAAAGGGCTTATATTTGTCAACCAAATATATGATAAATCACGGGCACACTGAGATTGCATTTGTAGCTGATTATGAGGGAAATATCGTCCTCACCAAACGTTTTAACGGATACAAAAAAGCTTTGGAGGACAGTCATATTCCTTTCCGGCCTGAATATATTTTCAGCTATCCACCTTCATATGAGGGTGGTGTCGAGGCCGGCCGTGCCATTGCAAGTGGTAAGGCACCAATCACAGCAGTGGTAACAACTGCCGACATATGTGCTATCGGCATCATGGAAGGAGCGCGTCTCGGCGGTTACCGTGTCCCGATAGATTTGTCTGTCATAGGCTATGATAATTTGAATCTATGCCAGTACACCGTACCGAAGCTTACATCGGTATCACAAAATGTACCAAAAAAAGCCCGGCTTGCAACCGAGCTTCTCCTAAAGAAAATACATGACAATGAGGCAGACTGTAATTTCGGTGAGATTATGGATGTTGAGATTGTTGACAGACAATCAGTTATCTCGCTTTACTAATCCCTGCGCACACGCTTGTTTTCATACATTTTCTCATCAGCCTCACAGATAATCTTATTGATATCGGCGTATCTGCCGCAGGCATAGCCTACTGATGCGGAAATCGGAATTTTGCTGTCCTTTTGGATTGGTTCCATAATCTTATTCCATCTTTCAATAAAGCTAAGTGCATCATCCTCAGTCCCATCCGGTATGATCATGATAAACTCATCGCCTCCATAGCGGTATACTCTTACATTATCATTATCATTTGCTGCAGCCAGTCTGATGGTTCCCGCTATTCTTGCTATAAGACGGTCTCCCTTCCCATGTCCGTATGTATCGTTCACAAACTTAAGCTGATTTACATCCCAATATATGACAGCTACCTTTCGGTCAGGCTCCTTTGGCTTTTCAAGGTCATCAAGGAGCTTATTTTTATTGTAAAGGCCGGTCATGTCATCCATTGCAGCCTCTTTCTTGATACGGTGCGCTTTTTCCATTGTTCTTCGAAGCATTTTATTAACACCATTGCTGACACTGTAAAATCCGGCTGCTATAAGTGAACGAGGAAAAACATAATACATAAAAAGAGTAAACCCGGGATTTTTATTCACCTCATTCAGCAAAAATACTCCATCCTTTTGAAGATGCTCAAGTGATGTCGCAGTAAGCAATACCATATTTGCATCGCACACTCCAAAATAATAGCCCACATATGTACTAAGCGCTATATTAAAAATCGAAAAAGCTAATGCAAATCTCGACAGGTGCTTTGATGAATATACACCTGCAATTACAATCGGTAACATCACAGCTATTATCATATGATATGTAAGCGACGAGCACGTTATCATCACTAGAAAACCTGCCTCTGAAATGCACAGATACTTTGCACAGGCTTGCTCCAGTCCAACTATCATCAGCAGCACAATAAACACCAGCAGAAGAATACAGGATAATATATATCCTTTAACAAAAATATTATTATCAACAATAAATATATTAAGGCAGTTAAGTATGAATACAAATGTATATAGCAAATGCCATATCAAAAGAATACGAAACACAAATATATTTTCAACAACATCCTTCTTCTCATATATAGGATTATCATCTGTAATTTTTGAAAACAACAGCTTTAACGTCTGCATTATAATTCCCCTTTTCCTTTTCTCTTTCCCTTATCTGGTCAAATCCTTTACCCACTTGTATTTCTTAAAATGTATGAGTGTCCATGGTATCTTTCCAATCTCATCCACGCAGGTGCACGCATACACCACAACCACCGGCCAGTTCAGGAAATATGTACCTGCAACTGCAAGCGGTATCGCTATGCCCCACATCGTAACAGCAAGAGAATACATATCAAACATCGTATCTCCTCCCGAACCAAAGACACCGTTTATGATGATTTCATTTACCGAGCGTCCGATCATGTAGAAGGCAAGTACACCAAACAGCTGCTTCAGATACCCTGCTGCCTGCGGTGTGAGCTTTACAAAATGTAAAATCACCGGTGCTGAAACCGCCATAAGCACTGTCATAACAGCGCCACACAAAAATGACAGTTTTGCCATTCTGATGCCATATGTTTTTCCACGCTTTAAATTTCCTGCGCCCAGCTCATTTCCTATCATGATGCCGGCAGCGCTTGATATACCTGCACTGAGACAGCAAATGATATCACGCACAACCGCTGCGACTGAGTTGGCTGCTGCCGCGTCTGTTCCCATGTGTCCCATAAATGTAGAGTACGATGTAAAGCCTATGCCCCATACAAGGCTTGCTCCAAGAATCGGCCCGGAGCACTTCATAAAATCTGCTGACAGCTCTCTGTTCCTTGCAAAAAGCTCTCTAATTTTAAGCCTGATGTAACCCGGTCTGTACGAAAAAGTGATTGAAAGCATGAGCTCCACTACTCTTGATATAAGCGTTGCGAGTGCCGCTCCCCTCACATTCATGCTCTCGATGCCAAATGCCCCATAGATAAATACCGCATTCAGCACGATATTTATAAGTACTGTAATAGAGCTGACCGCAGCCGCAGTACCCGCGTGCTCTGAAATCTTCATCATGACTATATAACATTGTGAAAAACCTGTCAATAAATATGAAAAAGAAGCTATTTTCAGATAGCTTACACCATAATCTATAAGCACCGGCTCGTTTGTGAAAATAAGCATCAGATATCGTGGAAAAAAAGCACATGCCACGAAAAACAGCACCGATACTATGCCGCATATTCTGATTGCAAGACCGAATATGTCATCGAGTGCCTTTATGTCCTGCTTGCCCCAATACTGCGCTCCGAGTATTGCAAGGCCCGCTGTAGCTGCTGAAAGAAACATGTTCTGGATGAACTGTATCTGTGTGGCAAGCGAGACTGCGACATATAGTTCTGGTCCAGTCCTCCGAGCATGAAAGCATCTGCCACCGCCACCAGCGCCAGCATCAGATTCTGCACCATTATCGGAACCATGAGTGTCCACAGCTTTTTGTAAAAATGTGTATCAAATTCTATTGTTTTCATAAGTAAATTTTACCTCTATATATAAATCTCTAAAGGTTTACAAGTATCCGTGTCCATGCTTCGCATAGCCTTTCAAATGACCATGCCGCATTTGCAGGGCTTGTGGACGGCAGCGTGACTGCCTCCATGCCTGTCAGCGGAAGCTGATATTTCTTATAAAGTGCCCCTGCTTTATTTCCGTTTGCAATGACCTGCTTTATATCGGCTGTGGCAAGAATTTTCCTTATATCTGTCGGTTCGACGTTTTTGATGCTGTTGTCGCTCGAACCCTTGATGTCACAGCTTTGTATCACATCCCATATAGCTATATGATTTTTAAACAGCATATATTTTTTCTCATCTATCGTCTCCGGCACCGGTTCATCCAATAGATACGCAAGCAGCTTCCAGAAACGGTTCTGCTTGTGTCCGTAATAGAAATTGTTTTCCCTGGATTTTACGGATGGGAGCGTGCCGAGGATGAGGATCCGGCTGTTTTCGTCATAGACAGGCTTAAAGGAGTGGGTTATGTGCTCGTATTCCATTAGCCTTTATCACCTCGTATCATCTTTTAAATGCTCTACTGATTTTGTATAGTAATCATTATACCTTATAGCCGATACTTTTACGAGCCGATTAAGTGATTGTTCTCATAAAAAAACTCACAATCGTTTTTTCGATTGTGAGTTTGCACATCTGCTAAACACATTATGTATGAGTAATCTGATTTCATCAGCTCAGCTCTATCTCATACGCTCCGGCATCAAAATCCACCGTTAGAAGCGCATATGCTTCACCGTTATCATAACGGATTGAAAGCTTTGGTCCTTCTCCTGCTACTGTTATTACAGCCCCCTTCTCAAATGCCTTATGGGTATTTCTCATGCGAAGCAGCTCAAGCTGCTTTGCAACAACATCCTTTTTTAGCGCCTCCTCAATATCGGAAGCACTGAGGTTTGTCCTGTTGATTTCCTTATGTCCTGATTCCCCTGCACGTCTTACCGCCTCATGGTCATTTTTGCCTGCAAAGAGGTCCAGATACCATACCTGCGGCTTGCCCGGCATGAACATCTGAATGGCACGTGCCAGAAGCATTTTGCTGTCAGACTCACCAAGCGCACTGTAATATGTGGCATTGACCTGATAATATATATTCTTCTGTCCATGAAGATTTTTGACCATGCCACCACGGGATACAATCAAATCTATAAGCGAGCGAATATCATCCTCCGGAAGCAGACCCTTTAAATCCAGAAGAGGTATGCCGTCATGGCAGCCAAGCATATTGACTGTGGAGATTTTATCGTCCACAACCTCACGCGCCCATTTTGCAAGGTAATCTGCTCTCCTGTTCTCGATCGCATCAATTATGAGTCCCGGTAAAAAGAAATCATATGTGGCATAGCCCTTATCTGCAAGGGTTTTGTATATTTTCTCCTCATATGCCGCGTGTATTTCAGGCAGCAGAGTCAGTCCAAGCGGTGCTGCAAGCTCGTGAATCTGCTGTAGAAATTCCCAGGTCTCAGGATCATTCAGAAAATTCTTTTTTCCCGGTGCCTTAGGCGCATAGGCAAATGCATCAAGCCGCACAATAGCCGCACCGTAGGATGCTATTTTTTTAAGTGTTTCACGATAGAAATCCCACACCTTTTCGGACTTTATATTTAAATCCATCTGTCCCAGATAATCTCTGCCATGCACCTCCTGGTAAAATGTGTTCCAGTATGGCACCCTTCGTCCATCCGGAAACTCCACCATGAGAATCGGAAGCCCCGGCTTTCTGAAAAACATCTGCTTTAAGCATGACTCATCAGGCTGTATGTAGCCCTCGTCCGTCATGACTCCATGACCTTCCCAGAACTTGTTCCAGTCTATGAAAAAATCCCGGTACTCCGACTCATCGCCCTTTTCCACAAGATCCTTGAACTGTGGTGACTGTGCCGAAGCATGGTTTAAAATAAAGTCAAGCTTTAAGTCAATCCCCAGCTCCTTCAATTGCGATAAATCCTCTATTGTCGCAAGCTCCTCATTCAGATTGTAGTCCACGACCGAAAATCCGCGGTCCAAATCCGAATGATACAGGCTTGGCAGAATATAAAATGATGAAAATGTGTCCTGCATTTCCTTCTTTTTTAGCAGCGCTGCGATATCGGAAAGCTTACCGCCCAGACTGTCAGGATATGCATTAAGCATAGGTTTATTGTTCATAGACTTTGCCATCCTTTCCAACTACGATACGCGCATTTTTACCCTGTAAATCAAGCTTTTCCTGCTCCAGCTCTACCACACGGCATATGAAAGGGCTTGCGGCGTTTTCGTCACGTCCTCTCTTAATGCGGCGCGCCTTAGTCTCCTCAGGCGAACTCTCTAGAAATACAGGTATATCAACACCCTTAAGGTATTCGCTTCCTCCGTGGGTCCACTCCAGGATGAGCACTTTGATTCCTGTGAAATCAGTCTCGTCATATGAGATATCACCGTCCTCGCGGCCCATATGCTTTATCTCAATTATATCTTTTCCTGCCTTAAACTCTGAAAGCTCCTTGTTAATCCTGTCAAAGTCAATCTCCTTAGGTGTTCCAAGATATCCACGTAAGCCATCCTCGCCGGACTCGTTATACACATTAAGGCGTTCCTCGTCGTTTCTCATCGGGATACGGTGTGGATAATTGTCCCCGGTCAGCACATAGCAGGCTGTATTATCGTTAAGGAAATACTGCTGCAGGGCTGCTGCAATCGTTGTCTTTCCTGAGCCTGAACCGCCGTAGATGCTTATTACAATACGTTTATCAGAAGAACTATCTGCAGTGTCAGCCTCACTTAATTTTAGATTGCCGCACACCTTCTTTATCTCATCATACAGTTTCTTTGCCTCATCAAGCCTGATAAATGAAAACTGATATGCCTCATACTCCTTTGTAGCAAACGGAAGCGGTATTCCGGCATTCATCAGTGCTGCACCTGTGTACTGCCTGCCGGTATTTTCCTCAATATATACCGCATCAGACTCCAAGCCCTTAAGCTTCACATAGTAAGCAGCCGCATTTGCCTCCGCATACAGACGAACCACGCTCACAAGTGCCCTGTCCTTTGCCCTTGAAACAGACATCCACGCAGCCACCTCATCCTCAAATGGCTTGTAAGGCGCCAGTAGGTGCCCTCATTTATAAGCATCTCATACTTCTTAAAGGTCTTGATCTGCTCTCTGATTTCTTCCTTTTCCTCATCTGAAAGAAGGGCCGGATTCAGCTCATAGCCAAAGGTTCCTGCCATGGCTGTGATGCCTCTTGTTTTAAGGCTTGTCACTCTGCCTGTCTGATGATTTGGCACTGCCGATACATGCGCTCCCATGGATGATACCGGATAGAAAAACGATGTGCCATACTGTATTCTTGTACGGTTTATGGCATCTGTATTGTCACTGCACCATATCTGTGGACTGTAGTAGAGCATGCCTGCATCAAATCGTCCACCGCCACCGCTGCAGCCCTCAAGAAGTATATCCGGATATCTTGTCACCAGACGCTCCATAAAATCATACACTCCAAGCACATAGTCGTATGCAAGATTTCCTGCATACACATCAGCCATGCTTCTGTTCATATCCCACTTCACGTAGTCGATTTTTCCCTGGTCAAACACTGCGCAGATCTGATTGAAAATATTGTCCCTGACTTCTTTTCTCGAAAAGTCTAAAATAAGCTGGTTTCTTGAGCGTACAGGAAGCTTTCCCGGAATCTGGATAGCCCAGTCAGGATGCTCTCTGTACAGATTACTGTCCTCATTTACCATCTCAGGCTCAATCCATATTCCAAACTTCACTCCCTGTGCATGCACTCTGTCGATGAGCTCTGAAAGTGTTCCGCCAAGTTTTTTCTCATTCACAAACCAGTCACCGAGTGATGAATTATCATCATCTCTCTTTCCAAACCAGCCGTCATCCATGACCACCATATCTATGCCCAGTGATGCGGCCTCCTTTGCAAGGTCTACTATCGTATCACCGGTAAAGTCAAAGTAAGCAGCCTCCCAGCTATTGATGAGCACCGGTCTTACCTCATGTGCAAATCTGCTCCTGCACACATGCTCACTGATGCAGGTGTGGTACTGATGTGAAAGCTGTGAGAAACCGTCTGCCGAGTATGACATAATCACCTCAGGCACTGTAAAGGTCTCTCCTGCCGCAAGCGGATATGAAAACAGCTCATCGGAAAGCCCCATTAAAAGGCGTGTCTGGTTAATCTGATCCTTCTCTGCCTCACATGAGAAGTTGCCACTATATACAAAAAGCATACCATAGCAGTCTCCTGCATTTTCTGTAGTATCGCGCTGTGCGAGAATAACTGCCGGATTGTACTGGTGGCTTGAGGTTCCTCTGCGGCTTCCGAATGAAAGTGTGCCGTGTCCTAAGTGTGTGCGCTCAAGATTGCGCTCCATGGCATGCTTACCGTAGAATCTGATCACATCATAATCTCCGTAAACCATATCCAGGCAGGCAGCATGAGCCTTTTCAATTGTAATATTTCCACTGCCTGTATTTTTAATGAGCACACTTCTTGTGATGACATCACAAGCCTCAAGCACGCCATAAAGCAGATGCACCTCAACGCCTGCGATATCATCGCCAAGAACTATTTCAAGAGTCTGTGCTCGTCATCAGATGCCCACACCGCCGGAAGTCCCTTTAGAGCATATTTTCCGTCTCTGATTTCATGACTCTTATAAAGAAGCTCAACACTCTCCGTGCCATGTTCATTTTTGATATCAAGCGCAATATTTCTGAAATCGCCTGTGCCAAGTGTCGGATACTCCTGTGGCAGTGTATCAAGCGAATATGTACGGTTCATGCCTGCTGCGTAAGGATTGCCTGAAAAGCCTCTGTCAGCATATGTCAGCACATAGTCCATATCACATGTGTTTTTTGCTCCGTAGTACAGATGCAGCAGATAGCCCAGTCTGTCCACCTGCATCTGATATGTGGTGTGAGCTGTCTGTAAAGTAAAAATTTTCTTGTTTGGATTAAATATAATTGCCATAAAATCACTCCATATCATTGTTAAAATAGTGTTTAAAAATTATCCCTTGATTGCACCGTTTGCAACACCGTTTAATATCTGCTTCTGGCAGATTATATAGAATATAAGTATCGGTATCAAAGCCAGAATATATGATGCAAATGCCAGATTGTAGTTGGTTCCAAACTGTGTCTGGAAATTCAGCTGTGCCAACGGCAGTGTATTCTGTCCTGTTCCTGACATGATGACAAGCGGTGTCATGACATCATTCCAGGTACCGAGTGCTGTCAGGATGGCTACTGTCGCATGCATAGGCTTCATCATAGGAAATACAACTCTCCAGTATGTTGTCCATGTGCTTGCGCCATCGATGTCTGCAGCCTCCTCAAGTGCCATAGGGATATTTTTCAAGTATCCACTATATAATAATACATTCATTGGCATGTAAAATACAAGATATAAAATGATAACTCCTGCCCTGTTTCCAAGTCCCATCTGCGCAGTCTGCTTTACAAGAGGCATCATGAGAATTGAGAATGGCACAAACATACCGCTTACAATGTAAAGATATATGAAACGGAAGCTCTTTTTCCTTGCCATGCCTCGTCCGATAACATATCCTGCAATCGAATGGATAAGGATTGCGAGAACAATGGTCACAATAGTGATAAGTAAGCTGTTTCCGAGAGAATGCCAGAAATCAGTCACCTTCATAGCCTCTGTGAAGTTTGAAAAGCTCCACTTTGAAGGGAATGAAAGAGCTCCTGCGACATCATTTGTCATCTCACTCGGTTTCTTGAAGGCAATGATAACAGCCATATACAGCGGGAAAAATACGGTTAAGGTTCCCAATATTAAAACGATGGTAAGTACCCAGTTTGATTTTTGTTTTTTCATTATAACTGCTCCTCCTTCTTATTCATAACGCCCATCTGGAATAGTGAAATAGCCACAATTACAACAAAGAAAATTACTGCGTTTGCACTCTGGAAGCCAAACTGTCCTCCATCCATACCATTTCTGTAAATCAGGTATGAGATTGACTCAGTGCTCTGCGCCGGGCCGCCCTTTGTCAATGACATAATCTGGTCAAATACCATGAGGAAGTTCTTTGTGCTGAGCACCAGATTAATTGTAACAAATGGCATAACGAGTGGAAATGTAACCTTCCAGAACTGCTTCCATTTGCCTGCTCCGTCGAGCATGCTGGCTTCGTAAACATCCTCAGGTACTGTCTGCAGTCCGGATATATAAATGATGGTATTCATGGCAACTGCCTGCCATACCCCGACAATCAGCACACCAATCCATGCATATTTTTCACTCGCCAGAATACTGTTTTGTAAGAAACCGATGTTGAAGGTATTTCCTACTACCGGCAGAATATATGTAAAAATAAAGCTGAAAATGTAACCAATAACCAGTCCGCCAAGGATATTCGGTACGAAATAAACACCTCTTAATGCACTCTTGCCGCGGATATTGCTGTTTAACGCAACTGCCATTACAAGGCTTAATACATTTACAAGTACGGTTCCTGCAATCGCATATTTAAAGGTAAACAGATAGCTCTTTCCGACTCTGGCGTCGGTAAACAGGTCTGTATAGTTTCTAAGTCCGACATAATCATATGAGCCATAGCCCTTGTAGTTTGTAAAGCTGTAAATCACACCCTTTATCATCGGCAGTGTGTTGAATGCGAAAAATAAAACCACAACAGGTATCACAACTGCCCAGAATGTCTTGTCTCTATTTGACATTTTCTTTTTCATTTTGCATCCTCCTGTTCCTTCTGGTAATCCTGTACTTCACGAATCAGATCTCTGTTGTAACGCTTCCAGTCTGAATCAAATTTCTTTAAGAACTTCTCCTTTGCATTGTCGCCTGTGTCAAGCAGATATGTCTGAATCATGGCATCCACGCTCATCTCACTTGGATAATGATGATCCTGATAATCCGACATACGGTTGTCCTTTATATACTCCTGCATATCCTTCAGTGTATCCGGTATTGCGAAATCTCCATCCTTGCAGGCAATTCCGCCCTGGTCATCCAGATATGTCTGAATTGTCTCATCGCTGTACAGATATTCAAGCACCTCGTATGCTGCTTCCTTATTTTTGCATGCCTTCATAACTGAAAACTGTAAATCTATTCCTGAATTTAACACATTGTCAGCCTCATTATCATTTGCCGGGAAAGTAAATGAACCGATATTCATATCAGGATTAACCGACTTAATCTGAGGAATAGCATAGCTTCCTATCGTGTACATGGCAGCTTCACCTCTGGCAAAGGCTGTACATGCGTCATTGTAGCTGTAAGCATACGGATTGTCCTCTGCATAATCAAGTAATGTGCGTATCTTGTCGGCAACCGGAGAATATGCCTCCTCAAATGTTGTATTTCCCATATTTACCTGATTACAGGTGTCTGAATCACAAAGACCTACTGCAAGAGCATTCCACGGTGCCAGACATGTCCATGTATCCTTAAAGCCCAGATACAAAGGAAGTGTTCCGCTTTCCTTTATCTCATCGCACAGTGCTGTAAACTCACTCCAGGTTGTAGGCACCTTCCAGCCATTCTCCGCAAACATATCCTTGTTGTAAAGCACTCCTGCTGCATTTGCGGCGTAAGGAAGTGCATAGGTGCCATCCTTTGGAATGAACTCAAGCTCCTTGTCCATATCCAGATATGCCTCTTTTACAGTGTCCACTACATCCAGATCTGAGATATCCTCAAACAAATCTGCATCCAGGAAATTTGAATAATTGATATCTCCACCTATTGCAATGATATCCGGATAATCCTCACGGATGAAGCGTGTCTTTAAAATAGTCATAGCCTCATTCGGAGATGAGATAGTCAGATGAATATCATCGTGAGTCTCATTAAATTGCTTCTCAATCTTCTCGAAAGCCTTAACAGCCTCCGGCTTATAAGAAACCACCTCAATCTCAGTTTTTCCGTCCGCTCGCTTTTCATTTCCACATCCGGTCAGTCCTGTCGTGCACATTCCAAGTGCCAGCACAACCGCCATAGCCTGACAAATCTTTCTTTTTGCCATATTTTTTCACTCCTTTTCTGTTTTATTTGCTCTTTTTCCTGATAAACCGATTATAACATACCATTATGCATACAATAAATACCCTTATTTTTGCTTTTTTATATCAATATGCTATAAAATATGCTATAATTGCATATAATGTCGCATAAGGGTATATTTATAGTATTAATCAATAAGGAGTGACTCACATGGACAAGCTTTCCTTCAATATTTTTCCAAATGTAAATTTCATAGATTTGTGTATGTACCAGTTCGGCCACGAGCAGTGCGAACCTGGACACTCATTTGGTCCTGCCACAAGAAACCACTATCTATTCCACTATGTACTGTCCGGCACCGGCACTCTGATGGCCGATAATGCAAAGGGCATTACACAAACCTACAACATAAAAAGCGGGCAGGGCTTTCTGATTTTTCCCGGCCAGATAAATACCTATATCGCAGATGACAAACTTCCCTGGGAATACATATGGATTGAGTTTGACGGTCTGCGCGTCAAGGAGGCTCTCACCACAACAGAGCTTACCAAAAATAATCCTGTATATCACACACACTCAAAGGATATCCGCGAAAAGCTTGTTGAGGAAATGCTCTACATCACAAGGCACCCCTCAGAATCACCATATCACCTGATTGGGCATATGTACCTTTTTCTGGATTATCTGATGCAGTCAGCCAAATCATCAAAACTCGTTCCAGGTGGGAAAATGAGTGATTTTTATATAAAAGAAGCGATGAATTATATCGAGCAGAATTTTCAGAATGATATATCAATCGAAGATATTGCCAGAGTCTGCGGCATAAACCGAAGCTATCTGGGCAAAATTTTCAAAAATTCCGTTGGACATTCACCTCAGGAATTTCTCATGAATTATCGTATGATAAAGGCCACAGAGCTTTTAAAGCTGACCTCCTTATCCATCGCAGATGTTGGTTCTGCCGTTGGATACGAAAATCAGCTTCATTTCTCACGCGCCTTTAAAAATATCTACGGAGTCGCTCCGAGGGAGTGGAGGAACGAGCATAAATAAGCTCACTGTTCATCCTTCACAAATTCATTTACATTGTCAAGGGTCACCTTCTCATACGGCAGATAAACATACTTTTTATCCTCAAACTTTATGTTTTTCATGCTGCCCCCGGTGGCTGCCAGATAGGCAAGCGAAGCCATAGCCCTTGCCTGTCCCTCCTTGTCATTGTAGACTGTTGCCGCAAGCTTCGACTGCTGCACTGCTTCAAGCCCATCGTCTGTGCCGTCCACTCCAAAAAATGCAGGTACATTCGACTCCGTCACACCAAGCTTTTCGTATGCGTCTATCGCTCCGAGTGCCATTGCATCGTTGTTTGCAATAACCAGCTCTATGCTGTTTTTATACTGACCTATAAGCTGTGTCATACGGTTCTGCGCCTGAGCACGATTCCAGTTTGCTATCTGACAGCTCAGCTTTTCTATCTGAAGACCGTTATTCTTCATGCTCTCTGTCACACTCTCTGTCCTGACGATGGCATCCTGATGTCCCATCTCTCCCTCCAGGATGACGTACTGTATCCTGCCATCACCGTTTTTATCCACACCCGGATTATTCTTTATATAATCGGCAATGAGTTCCCCCTGCATCTGACCTGACTGCTTTGCCCTGGCCCCGACATAGTACAGCTTATCCCAGCGATTTAAATCCTCATCAACCGGCTCCCTGTTAAAGAAAATAATAGGGATGTCCTTCTCCATTGCAGCATTTATAATATGCGACAAATCTGTTCTGTCTGCCAGATTAATACACAGCACATTGCAGCCGTCCTCTATCATCTCCTTCACCTGGTCATCCTGTGCACGCTGTGAGCCTGCAGCATCCATGATTGTCATGCTGATATCGTATTTGTCTGTATCAAGACTTGCGCACTCCTTTTTGAAAGTTTCTATCAGCTCCCCGATAAATGTATCCTTCTGGTCATAGCATGTCACGCCTATATATATATGTTTTTTCTCGTCAACTCTTGTGTTGCTGCACGAGACAAATGACAATATCAGTGCAAAACACAGTATCATCATGGTATTTCTTATTCTGCTTCTCATTTATTGTTCCCCCACTACTGGCTGATTGCATACAAAAGCTTCTTGTTTTCTTCATCAAACAGATTTTTTCTGGTAAGAAGCTGGTAAGATACCGGCTTTTCCTCTACTGAATATTTTCTACTGCCACGCAGCATATCAACCAGCCCTACAACACTTTTGTATCCGGCAGCAAATTCATCAGGTGTGATAAGAGCCTCTGCCCAGCCCGAATCGAGATAATATATGGCTTCTGTTGAGTTTCCTATCCCATATACCAGTGCACCCTGCAGATTATTATCAGAGGCTTCCTTTGCCGCCTCAACCACACTTGCATCATCTATTGCAAGAACTATGTCAACCTTTCTCTGTGACTGCAGATTTATTTTCTCCCCGGTATCCGAAACACCTGATACAATCCACATCACAACACAGCCGCTCTCCGCGAGAGTATCCTTTATACCATCAATGCGTTTTTTACAGGCATCGGATTCAGTGTTTTCACAATAGATTCCTATTTTTTTACCTGAAAGTGTTCCGTTGTTGTCAGCAAGAAGCTTTTGTGCCAGTTTGGCACCCATGCTGTACTGGTCAAACTCCACTGTATTTAACGACTTAAAGCTCTCGCTTCCCGCCTGGTCTCCGACAACCATTATCGGTGTCTTTTTATTTATCCGGATAAGTGTATTAAGGCTTTTTTCTTCTGTCATTTTTTCTGCTGTCGGCTTGAACGACCGCATCAGCTTTTTTGTTTATCTCCTGCTTTATGACATCAATTTCATCTGACATGTTGTTCAGATTTTCCTTACTTATCATAACTACATCCACACCATACTCAGAGGCCGCCATTTTCATGCCATATTTAAACGCAGCACTGTGGCTTTCATCCACATCAGCCATCACAACTGCAATACGCTCCGGTTTCTCATTGAGCTTATTGTATGCGATAAAACCTATTCCTATCACAAGTAGTACTCCAAGCAGCAGCTCTGTTATGATGAAGTTTCTCTTATTCTTGCTCATATTTGTCCATTTATTTTTCACTGTCACTCTCACACCTCCCATGCAGCAAGGGAATTGTACTTGCTTCATACTATATGATGCTCCTCAAATTGAAGTCTGTTTTCCTCTGAATAGACAATTGCCGGGATTTTGATTGTCACAACTGTTCCCTCATCAAGCTCGCTTTCTATATGAAGGCCATAGCGCTCTCCAAACAGTATCTTTATCCTGTTATTTACATTGACAAGCCCCACTCCCGAGCCCTTCTTGTGAACCCTGTCCGTATTTGTCAGCAAAAACGGAATTTCATTCTCCGGAATGCCCATTCCGTTGTCTGATACCGTTATGATGATATCCTCTCCCACTTTTTGGCCTCCGACTACTATCTCTCCGAAATCGTCCAGCTCTCTGATTCCGTAATTTAGTGCGTTTTCCAAAATCGGCTGAAGCACCAGCTTCACCGCACAGTAGTCCATTATTTCCTCGTCTACCTCAAAGCTCACCTCAAATTTGTTCTTATAGCGCACCTTCTGAATATTCATGTAGCTTTTTGCGTGCAAAAGCTCATCTCGTACAGGTATTATGGTATGTCCCTTCGACAGACTGATACGGAAAAGCTTTGCAAGCTGCGTAATCATAAACGAGGCCTCCTCGTTTTTGCCTCCTTCAATCATCCATGTGATGGAGTCAAGAGTATTATACAAAAAGTGCGGATTAATCTGGCTTTGAAGCACATCAAGCTCGCTCTTTCGTCTCTCGTTCTGCTCCCATACGATCTTTTTCATGAGCTCATTGTTCTGCTTATATGAATTGCGGATAGAGTATCCCAGATGCCGTATCTCTGAGGAACCACCTACATAAATATCTGCTTCATTGCCATTCTCATACCTTTTCACAGAATCATCCAGCTTCATTATCGCTTTGAAATACGTATAGATATCACTCTGTTTATCCACACAGACATCATAGCCATAATAATCATTATAACAAAAACAAACTGCTTCACATCCGCCATCTTATTGGTAAAGATGGAGTATGGCATCACACATACAAGCTTCCAGCCTGTGTAGCTGATTGTATCTACCATAATCTTACGATGCACTCCATTCAGATAATCATCATATATACTGTTTTGCGACTTTGCCGCAACCTCGCTGTTTTCCGGAACATCTCCATCAAACTGTATCTGATGCGGATGGTAAATAATATTGCCATTTGCATCACACAGATAATAATACTGTCCTTTTCCCGATGTATTTATCCTCTCAAGCATCCTTGATACACTCGAATAATCCATGTCTACAAGCAGCACACCCATCTGTGATTCTGAACCGGAGGTCAGCTCCACGGCACGGCTTGATGATATGACCAGATGATATCTCATGGAACCATCGTCAAACAGATTCTGTACATGAGGTGTTGAAAAATGTATATTTTCCATGCGCTCCATAGCTTCTATGAACCAGTCCTGTTTTGTCACATCCGGGTCCTCCTTTTGGGACACAACAGGCTCTGCAGCTATAAGGCTTCCATACTGATTATACAAGGCAATACTGCGCAGATATTCCTTGTTTGACTCATAGAGCAGGCTCATGCCATCGTGTATGCTGTCAGAATTCTTTAAAATGTCATTTTCCTTTATTACATCATAATACGCCGCATCCGAAACCTGCCTCATATTGACCAGATAGCTTTCCACACTGTCTATTGTCTGGTCCATCACCTTATGATTGCTCTCTATGATACTGTCCTGCGATGCATCGGCAAATTTTATATACATCACCATAACTGTGACAAGCATTATTGCAAACGACAGCAGTGAAAATGAGAGCATTATTATGGATTGTATATTGCCTGATTTATACCTTATTCTTCTCATACTCTGTCCTGTACCTGGATGGGGAAACCCCATACTTCTCTTAAAAACATAACTGAAATAGTTCGGATCCGCATAGCCTACATTCTGGGCTATGACATAGCTCTTGTCGTCTGTCTCCACAAGCATTCTGGCAGCCTTGTCCATTCTGTAATCAGTCAGATACTCCACAAACGAGCTGCCGGTTTCCTTCTTGAACAGACTTGAAAAATACGAGTTAGATACTCCTAATTCCTTACATGTATCGTCAAGTCCAAGGTCCACACTTCTGTAATTCCTGTGCACATAATCCTTTGCACTGTCTATGAGTGACTTCTTGGAGTTGTATCTGGCATCAGCCATATCATCGTGCAGCCTGCTTGAAAAATCCAAAAGCCACTGTTTGAGCACCACCGGCTCAAAATTGGAGAGCTCATTATAAAGCCTGCCTACACTTCCCGATATTTCCTGCGCATTTAGCTCATTATTGCTCATGAAGTGATATAGCTCACTGATCAGCTCCATTACTGCCACATGGTAGTTCTCAAGTGACTGCTGCGACATAAAATTATGCTGCATATACGATTCAACAGCCTGTCCCACATCCTCTATCTTGCCGATACAAATCATTTTAAATAAATATGACAGCTCATTTCCCTCATCGCCATCCTTTGATATACGTCGCTGTGGCTCAACCTCTGTCATGTTTATTGCCCTGTTGCTGCCATAAAGCACCCTGTAGGATACTGCCTCCCTCGCACTCTGATAAGAGTTCACCAGCTCCTGTACATTTTCGCACACCTGTCCGATTCCGACCGTCACCTTTGCCCCCATTACATGATTTACATATTTGCAGAATCTGTCGCACTCATCTGTCAGCTCAGAGATATCCTCCTGCTGCACAAGCTGGGCTATCATGACCGTATCACCGAGATAGTTAAAAATCCTGCCATTCCAGCGCTCCTGTAAATCAGCCTGTGCCTGTCTCTCTACTGACACTGCAAGCAGTCTGATATCCATGCCCTGCGGCATCTGACTTGCGGAGGTATGTATGATAATACAGCAGTAATATGGTCCCTCAAGCACAATCTTATAGTCACGCATGTACCTGCCCAGCTCATTTTCCGGTATGCGTCCCTCGATAAGTGTCGTGTAAAAATTTGACTGCAAAACAGGCAGCGATGCTGCATAATACTGCTTCAATATGTCTGTGTTTTTCTTCTCATTCAGCTCATCATCCAGCTTTGTCTTAAGCTTTTTGAATACCTCCGTGATTTCAGCCAGATTGAGTGGCTTTAAAATATACTCCTCTATCTCGAGATGCACAGCCTCCTTTGCATACTCAAAATCATCGAAGCCTGTGAAAAGCAAGAGCTTCGTCGCAGGAAACCTCTGCCTGATGTTACTGCACAGCTCAAGTCCGTCCATGTAAGGCATACGTATGTCAGTCATCACAACATCAGGCTGCATATCCTCCATCATCTCAAGTGCCTTGAAGCCATTGCCCGCATGTCCTACCACATGAAAACCAATCTGCTCCCAGGATACCTTTCTCTCGATTACCTCTATTACATCCTCTTCGTCATCAACCAGTAATAATGTATACATTTTATGTCTTCTCCCTGCTATACCTGGTAACTATTCTGAATAGTTACTCTGTTTATACTATATTATAACATACCTGATATATTGTTTTGTAGCTTTACATAAACAAAAGTGTAACTGTTAAAGCAAAAAGCAGAGATGCCACCCTGACATCTCTGCTGATCATTTTGGAAGTATGAAAAAGAAATTTTCTTGCGATATTATTTCTTCTGAACGTATTTCAGACAGTCAAGTGTAACTGCTACAAGAATGATAATTCCTGAGAATACGAACTGAAGGTTTGTATCAATACCAAGGATTGTAAGAGAGTATGTGAGTGCTGTGAAGATACATACACCAGTTACAACACCTGATATCTTACCGATACCACCTGTGAATGATACACCACCAACTACACAGGCTGCGATTGCGTCCATGTCCCAGCCCTGTCCATAAGCTGCTGAGCCTGAACCAACCATTCTTGCACACTCAAGCCATGAGCCAAATCCATAAAGGATACCAGCCATAACGAATGCGCCGAGAGTTACTGCAAATACTGAGATACCTGAAACTGCTGCTGCCTCCGGGTTTCCTCCTACTGCGTAGAGGTTTTTACCAAATGTTGTCTTGTTCCAGATAAACCATACAATTGCGATTGCTGCTACTGCCCAGATGATGATGGTTGGGAAACCATTTACCTTTGGAATAATCATGTTAGGGATGACCGGCTCAATTGCACCGAATGAAACTCCCTTTGTAGCATATGTTACGATACCGAAGATAACAAGCATGTTGGCCATGGTTGAAATAAACGGATGCATCTTAAACTTCGCTGTAAAAAATCCTGCAATACTTGTGAAGAATGTACAAAGCACGATACATGCAAGTAATGCGATAACCACTCTTGCACCTGTTGGTACTCCTGTAAAGTCAAATATATGACCGAATACAGAGCCTGTATTGATACCCTGATGCATGATGATTGTGGCTGTTGTCATACCCATACCAACCATTCGTCCAACAGAAAGGTCTGTTCCTGTTAAGAGGATAAGTCCTGCAACACCAAGTGCTAAGAACATTCTTGGTGAAGCCTGCTGAAGAATATTCAGTATGTTGTTGTATGTCAGAAGAGGTGTGCCCTTCTTTATCGGTGTTATGACACAAAGCGCTATGAATATAAGTATAATTGCAATATAAAGACCATTCTGTAACAGGAAGTTTCTCCTATTGAACGTATACTTATAATTCTCCCATTTTTGTGCCCTTGTCTCCATAAATGTGAACTTTGAAAGACGTAACATATCAATCAGATGATACTTGTAGCTGTATGCCTCATGCTTTCTGTCCTTGATTCTCTGATACTCTTTCTCAAGCTCAAGCTTCTCATTGGAAATACGATTCTTGTGTACGTAATTTTCTTCCTTTATCTCAGTTCTGTCTGAGGTCTTTGCCAGAGCAGCCTTATGCTTTTTATCAAGCTCTGCCATTCTCTCATTATGAGCAGCAAGTGCCTCTGCCTTTTCTGCCTCACAGCTTGCTTTAACAGCATTGTAATACTTTGAGTCAAAGTTTTCCTTTAAGTAGCTTTCAGCCTTGGCGATGAGCTTAGAAATCTCATCCTTGTTCTTTGCCTCAACAGCCTTTGCTTTTGCAAGCTCTTTCTCACATGCTGCTATTTCCGACTCTTTCTCACCCTTTGAAAGAGTCTTATCTCTCTTGATGCCTGCTATTGCTGACTGACACTCTACAACCTTTGTAGTTCCGTCTTTTCTGAGTTCATCAATTTCTTTTTGTATTCCACCAACATATTCGTCGATAGCTGGCGCAGAGTGCGCTCCTGCTCAGCCGTTAAAATCTTACTATTAGCCATATCTGTCTTCTCCCTTTATTATAGGTACTTTGCACTGAGTCTCAGCAGTTCTTCCTGATTGGTTTCCTTTGTATTGACAATTCCTGAGAGCCGTCCGTTTGACATGACTCCGATACGATTTGTTATACCAAGGATCTCAGGCATCTCAGATGAAACTACAATGACTGTCTTACCCTGCTTTGCCATATTGATTATCAGCTCGTAAATCTCATATTTGGCACCTACATCAATACCTCTTGTAGGCTCATCCATCATGAATACCTGTGGTCCTCTTTCAAGCCATTTACCAAAGATAACCTTCTGCTGGTTTCCTCCTGAGAGAGCCGAAATCATATCCTCCGGTCCCATACACTTTGTGTGCATAATCTTTATCTCATCAGAGGTGGCCTTTGTCATCTTACTGTCTGAAAGTGCCGGTCCATTCTTATAGGAACCGAGATTTGCGATTGTCGTGTTAAAGGTGAGGTTTCCCTTAAGGAAAAGTCCATTTGCTTTTCTTTCCTCTGTGATAAGTGCGAAGCCATAATCCATAGCCTCCTTGGCACAGGTGAAATTCATAAGCTGATTCTTAAAATATACTCGTCCTGCTGCTCTTGTCCTGATTCCAAAAATCGTCTCAAGAAGCTCTGTACGACCTGCTCCGACAAGTCCGTATAGTCCAAATATCTCCCCCTCATGCACATCAAATGTGATGTCCTGCAGATGTGGCTCGTACTTTGTCGAAAGATGCTGTATTGACAAGATTACATCCTTTGGTTTGTTGTCTACCGGAGGGAATCTGTTCTCCAGTACTCGTCCAACCATCGCTGCAATCAGTTCATTCATATTTGTTTCTTTTGTGCTCTTTGTCATGACCAGATTTCCATCTCTAAGAACCGAAATCTCATCACATATCTCAAAAATCTCATCCATCTTGTGAGAAATATAGATAAGTGAAATACCCTGATCACGAAGCATCCTCATCATCTGGAACAGCTTTTCAACCTCCTGTACCGTAAGTGATGATGTAGGCTCATCCAATACTATAACCTTTGAGTTGTATGATATTGCCTTTGCAATCTCACACATCTGTCGCTGTGATACTGACATATTCTTCATCGGCTGCTCGAGATTAACTGTCATTCCCAGCTTTCTGAATAATTCAGACGCTTCTTTTTTCATGCGTCCTTCATCAATCATACCAAATGAATTGACCGGATATCTTCCGAGAAACAGATTGTCTACAACATTTCTCTCAAGACACTGGTTCAACTCCTGATGCACCATCGCTATACCATTTTCCAGTGCATCCTTCGGACCTGAAAAGCTTACCTCTTTTCCGTCCAGATATATAGTTCCCTCGTCCTTCTGGTATGTACCAAAAAGACATTTCATCATTGTCGACTTACCGGCTCCGTTCTCCCCCATGAGACCCATTACAGTACCTTTTTTCACATCAAGATTGATGTGGTCAAGAACCTGTTTCGTCCAAATGACTTGCTCATGCCACGAATCGATAAGATGTTTTCATTATTCTTATCGCCCATACTTCCTGCTCCTAACTCTATATTTGCTGTCGTCTGTATACACTTTATTTTGGGGAGAGATTTTTCCCTCCCCAACTAAGTGCTTTAAATACTTTTACTGGTTCAAAAGAGCTGTATAAGAAGCTGCATTATCTGTCTTAACCATGTTGATTGCAAATGCATCGTACTGGCTTGGATTTCCAAGTCTGTTTGTGATATTAGACTCTGTCTGTCCGTCACCACCGATGTACTCAACATCAAGATTTAAGAGATCATCATACTTCTGTAAGAGTGGCTGATATGTAGAGCTTAAGAAGTTATCTGAAGCATTGTAGATATTCAGCCATACCTTCTTTGTTGGATGCTTTGCTGAATCAAGCTGTGTTGAAACAGGTGCCCATACAACTGTAGAATCTGTGAAATCCTTGTAGTTATCTGCTGTAACTGCTACGTTTAATGCATAGTAAGATCTCTCATCATCCTTGTAAACATATACATCATCGCTTAATACGTTTCCTGCATCATCCTCTTTGCCGATACCTGTATCAATATCTACACCATCGAGTGCATTTCTAAGTACACGAAGTGTGAGGTAAGCCTGAACGTCAGCATGCTGGCTGATTGTTCCGCCATAGCCCTCTGCGATAGCTGCTACTGCATCGCTGTTGGCATCGTATCCGAATGTAGGAACCTTGTTGTCCTTTGACCATGCATTGAACATTGACATTCCCATTCCATCGTTGTTAGAAACAACTACGTCGATTGACTCGCCAAATGATGATGACCATGTTCCGATTGCATTTCCTGCTGTAGCTGCATCCCATGTAGCTCCTGCTGAGTTCTTCATCTCCTGTGAAGCAAGCTCTCTTACTACATAGTCTTTGCCGTTTACAGTAATCTTGCCGTCCTGAACCTCAGCTGCTTTTCCGTCTGAGTTTGTTCCTGCCGGTGCACTGTCAATCTCGCCGCCCTTGTCTACGCCTGTTCCAAGAGCTTTACGAACACCTCTTGTTCTTGCAATTGAATCGTTGTGTCCGATATCACCGATTGCAAGTACATATCCGATAACGCCATCCCCATTTCTGTCAATCTTATCGATGTTCTTCTCGATATACTCTTTTACCATTTCTCCCTGAAGTTCAGCTCCCTGATTAGCATCGAAACCTACATAATAGGTATCCTTGTTGTAGTTGAGTGCTGTTGTGTCAAGCTCTCCTGTTGAGCTGTTTGATGGCTGACGGTTGAACCACACGAGTGGCTTGTCCTTGTTTGCAACATCTGATGTCGATGTGCTGCCTCCCCCTTTCTGTGTATCAGAAGAACCCCCATCTGATCCACAAGCGGCCATTGACGCTGCCATAGCAGCTACCATCATGATTGCAACAAATTTTTTCTTCATATATTTTTGTCCCCCTTTGTTTTGTTGGTAAGGCTAGTATACAAAAATATTTCGGGAATCACTATAGAATATTTTTCGATAAACATTAAAAATTTTACTGTTTTTCGTCATGTGGACGAAAATTTTCTAGTTTTTGTTTTTTAGCTACGTCATATTGTTTAACTTCAAAAAACGGCCAATCCAAAGTTCTACTTTAGATTAGCCGTTATATTCTTCATATTCTACGATATCTACGCTTTAACGCTCTGGTCCTTTATAAAACAATGATAGGTTATCAGATACAGCATTATGCCTATCGCAGCAGAAATTGCAAGCCATACCGGTACAAACACCCATATATCCGCATGAAATAAGCAGGCACACTTATATTATCGGGTGACTTAAGTAAAACTATCATCCAAAATGTCCATAATACCCAGAAAGCAATTCTGCCAAACCGCAGCACTGCAGCGCCCACAAATACAGCCAAAAATGCCAATAAAACCGCCAGAGATATAGTCACTACCAATGCCCTTCCCGAAAATACCTGTGAGTAAGCATCCACAAATCTGACTCTTAGTAACTTACTGACCAGATTTTTGCTTACAACGCGATCCACAGCACCAAGAATTGCAATAATTGACAGCGCAAGCATATTTTTTATAACTTTAAAAATAACATATGATGAAAGAAGTTCTTCCTGGTCACTCCCATCTGCAGACAGAGAGTGAAGTGCTGTCCAAATGTAAAGCCTTCAAATATTATATCAAAAATCACATATGCACTCAGCGCCATCATCATTCCAAGCTGCACAGTTTCATCGTCCCCCATTGACACAAAGAAGCCCAATACCATGCCCGCGATTATTGCTATAGCAACTGCTATCATCATTATCGCTGTCTCTTTCCTTTTTATATACATGAAGTTTTTTATTGTCTTTCTCATAATGCCCTCCTCTGTCTATACCCTTACTTCAAGCCTTCTTGTGCTTCTTTCTGTACAAGCCGCCATCCATGCATAGTATACGACTGCGAATATCATTACCGGAATATTTAAGCTGTTACTTTCAGCTATATAATTAAATACCATCCATGCAACAGCCACCACAACGGAAATGATTGAAACAATTATATATAAAACCATATATTTATCTTTATTCATACTCTCGCGATTGCCTGTCCGGTTGCTGCACATATAATTATAATAAAAATATAAACCGGAATATTTTTTCACCGGTATAAGCTGCTATAAGCATCTGAAATCCACTAAAGATGGCTATCATGCAATGTCCGATATGATATATCCAATAAATGCATTTTTTCTTGTGGCCCAAAGCAATTGCAAGCGAAATTCCC
>ENA-OQEX01000028-OQEX01000028.1-human-gut-metagenome-genome-assembly--contig:-NODE-28-length-74583-cov-6.944316_pt1 | contig 74583 bp, 83 predicted proteins | sample MGYA00242802_ERZ504649 | MGnify/ENA primary metagenome ERZ504649 (study PRJEB26092, sample SAMD00036194) | human gut metagenome | host: Homo sapiens | study: EMG produced TPA metagenomics assembly of...
CCTGGGAGTCATGAGCCGACGTTCTTACGCCTGTCCTCGTAATTCGAATCATCCACACGAAGTACACGGAAGCCGATGTCCGGTACTTTCTTGGGAGTGCCATCAAGCGTCAGCTGTGCATTCTCCGCTTCAATTTCGGACTTGATTTTCTCTCCGGCACGACGGATACGTTCCTCGCCGATTTCGCACAAATTGTTGTAGCCCAATTCAGCTCCAACACTTCCGTTGTCGCATTTTTCAGGTAACTGAACGAGAATAAAGCGACGGGATCCTTCATCTACGAGGTTGGTTCGCATGACTGCTTCAGCACTTGTCGCAGATCCAGAAAAAAAGTCAACAATGGTAGACTCTTTCGTATCAATTAGATTAAGAATCCTTGAGATTAGTTTCACCGGCTTAGGCGCGGAAAGATAGTTGCACCTTCAAAAAGTGCTTTTAATTCCTTCGTCGCCTCACGATTCTCACCGGCAAATTCATATGACCACCAGGTCCAAGGAACAACACCCTCATCCTGTTCTCTTTCCCCCCAATATTTCTTTCTCTGAGGCATGCCATCGCCATCTTTGCCGAACCAGATTCGTCCATCAGCGACTAAAGCATCGAAATTATCTTTCGAGGTGCTCCAACAACGTCCTTTAGGGGGTATTACTTCTCTGCCGGAGGGCAAAACGATTGGATATGTGAGATTGGGCCGAATATTGGGTGCATGAAAAGGAACCGCTAGCCAATCACCTCGTGGATCATTGTCACGGTTTGTATATGTGGCACGTTGCTTCTCTCCAACAGGTTCATGTTGGATTTTCAAACTGGAAAGTTGTTTAGCGAAGACTAGCACATAATCATGCGCTGTTGATATTTGCTGAGCATCATTGCGCCGGGTCAACGTTTTTTGCCAGACAATTGAAGCGACAAAATTGGCAGCTCCAAATATCTCATTGCACAGAGCTCTCATATTAAGGTACTCGTTATCATCAATACTAATGAAAATTGCACCATCAGAAGTAAGAAGATCGCGTGCAAGCAAAAGACGTGGATATATCATAGAACACCAGTCGGAATGGAAGCGGCCGTTGCTTTCGGTATTGGCAACCAGACGTCCACCATCCTCGTTGTACTCGCCGCTTTCGGAACTGAATTCATCCTGGGTCTGGGAGAAATCGTCATCGTAGACAAAATCATGACCTGTATTGTATGGCGGATCGATGTAGATGAGCTTGACCTTGCCGGCGTAGTTCTCGCGCAGGAGTTTCAACGCGTCGAGGTTGTCTCCCTCGATGTACAGGTTCTTGGTGGTGTCCCAGTCCTTGCTGCGTTCCTTGACGGGTCGCAGGGTCTTGGCGATGGGTTCGCGGGCGAGGCGTTTCGCCTCGCGTTTGCCGGGCCAGGTGAACTGGTAGCGTTCCCGGTTGCCTTCCGCCACATCACTAAGTCGCTCTTTCAGCGCGTCGAAGTCCACCGCGCGTTCGGTTCTGCCGGTCTTCGGGTCAGTGATCTCGGTGGCCACGTCTGGAAACAGGGCGAGTAGCCTGTCCACGTTCTCCCTGGTCAAATCCGGTGTGATGCCGTGGATCTTCTCGATGTCACTCACAGTGTTTCTCCTTGTTGTTCCTGTTCGAGCTCGTGCCGCTTGGCCTGCAGATCGTCCCATAGCCTGTTCCGCTGGCCTATCTGGACGGTCCTGGCGTGGCGTCGTTCCAGCTGGTCTATTTCTTTGATAAGTCTCATTATGCGCGTGCGGGACACGATGCGTCGGTCGACGCGCGTCGGATCCGACGAGCTGAGGATGGTCTCCGCGCACAACGACTCCCATACGGTGTCCAGATTGGTTCCGCTCAGACGAATGAGTGCGGATTCGCATTCCACCGGTTCTCCCATATGAACCGAGCCCTCCATGAGCCCTTCGGCCACGTTCGCGTTGCGAAACACCGCGAATTTTGTCATGCTGCCATTCACGCAGACGAACAGGATACGCGACCTGTGATGGGTCAGTTCATCACGGGTGCGGGCGATGTGCTCCATGACCTCCAGCGGCGGATGTTCTGTGGATTGCTCTAGGCCAATCACGTTGATTTCGTTGGTGAACGGTCCTGCTGGTATGCCGGTCTCCTGCTCGCGGATCACGCGAGCATGGTGATTGAGTCGATGTCCTCGATGAAATGCTGCCGTAAGCGTTTACCTACTTTGGTGTTCGTATAGAAGCGTTCTTTGGCGAGCCGTCCCCTCGGATGCATGACGCGGTGGTGCTGGGCAGTCCCAACGTGAGTGCGGTCACAGGTCCGCATGATTCGATGCCGCTCATGACTTACCTTCCGTTGCAGGACGGATGACGAGGAAACAAACTAGTTCGAAATCGTCGAGCCCCTTTATATTCTCGTCAAGGAAATCCCCCATGGATCCAGTGAAGAAACTGTCGGCCGCAGTCGCATCATCCTGGTCCAGGATGCTTCTGACCGCATCGCGTAGCAAGTCGGAAGCGTGGCGCATGTCTCTGCCGTCATGGGTGAACCGATTGTATGCGTGGCATAGGCGCGGATCATATGTATCCTTGCCTTTGCACAGCTTGCGCATCACATCGAGACAGTCCTTGGCATTCAGATGCCCGTGCAGGATCCTTCCGTCGTCGCCGACATGCACGAGATAATAGGGGTGGATCGGGTTGCGGCCCACGGCCTTCACGTCCTTGCTCGTGTTGCGCAGCACGAACAGGATGCCAGGCTCGTTGCCCTCGACCACAGCGTTGATGCCCGTAGGTGTGCGCTCGATGTCGGGGTTGTCGCGATGATAGCCGACTAGATCCATGCGGAACTCATTGAGACCGAGGTCGGTGATGCTGACGCCGCCGTCCACATCTTCAAGATCAAGTATCTCGTCCTGCATCTGCCTGAGCTGACGTTCCCTGTACTCCAAATCTCCCTTCTCGTCGGGATTGATGTAGTCATCGTCGCCGGTGGAAGCCATCACAGCGACCTTCATGCGTGCCTCGACTCTGTCTTTGAGCTTGAGATATTTGTCGAGATCCACGTCGGGCCAGTAGTTGACCAGCTGGATGTGTTTGTTCGTGGAGCCGATACGGTCGATGCGGCCGAACCGCTGGATGATGCGAACGGGGTTCCAGTGGATGTCGTAGTTGACCATCGTGTCGCAGTCCTGCAGGTTCTGGCCCTCGGAGATGCAGTCCGTGGCGATCAGAATGTCGATGTCTGTGTCTTTCAACCGGGGCACAGTTATATCGCGTTCCTTTGAAATAGGGGAGAAGCATGCCAGGATGTCGAACATGCGACCGCTACCTTCTTAACCGTGCATCGTCCCGGATTCGTGCCGGTCACTTCCGCGGTATTTAATCCCAGCATGCCGGCGTATTTGCTGACGTGTTCGTACAGGTAGTCGGCGGTGTCGGCGAACGCGGTGAAGATGAGGAGCTTGTGGTTGCCGGGGTTGATGGGCTGGTTCTGCTTGTCGCTGATGGTTCGGTACAGACGCTGCAGCTTCGCGTCGTGTGCTGCGTCGATACCGGCAACCATGTCTAGCAGGCGGTGGATAACATCCATGTCGCGAAGAATGCAATCGCGCCAGGTGCGCCAATCCATGTCGGACAGCAGGAATCTGGTCTTGCCTTTGGTAGCGAACTCGTCCGGATCCATACTCTCCGTGTCGTCCTGGTCTAGGTCGAATCCGTCGTCGAAACGATCGATATCAATTTGCTCAAGCACGCCGGTGTCGTAATGCTTGGCACGGTATTCCTCATACGAGTCGATCGTGCCGACCGTATCTGACATGTAGCCGAGCACACGATCCAACGTCATGCGGAACGAGTGGACGCTGCTCTCGAAACGTTTGAGCAGGTTCGTGGCCATGAGCTTACGCACACCCGTTTCTCGACCCCGGATGGTCAGGCCTTCGATTTTGTCATCGTCGAAGTACTTGCTCATGCGCGATTCGAGCACGAACTCGGACGGGGTGTACAACGCGAGGGTGAGCCTTTCCAACTCGTCGTAGATCTCGTCGTAAGACGCGCAGTCGCTTTCCGTGGACAGCGCCGGGCGGATGGTCTGCGGGCGGAGACGTTCAGGGAAGCCGCCGATCGCATCCATATCGTAATGGTTACGGATGTGGCGGCGGCTGCGCGCGACGGTGACCTGATCGAGGATACGGAAGAAATCGAAGTCGAGCATGTCCATCAGACGTTTGGTGTTGCGTTCCTCCGGTTCGAGTTTCGACCAGACACCGTAAGCTTCTGCGCGTTGCGGAACACCATATCGATATTGGTGGAAAGCCCGAGCTTCCTGGACCATTCATCGCCTTTGTCGCCGTAGGCCAGTTCGAGCTGGTTCTGCAGATCGCGGAAACGATTGTTCACCGGGGTGGCGGAGAGCATAAGCACCTTTGTAGGCACGCCGGAATGGATGACCTTGTTGAGGAGCTTCTGGTATCGGTTTTCTTTGTCGTCGGCCTTGGCGGCGCTGTCTGCGCCATTGCGGAAGTTGTGCGACTCATCGATGACGACGAGATCATAGTTGCCCCAGTTGATCCGTTCAATCGGGATGTTCATAATCGTATCGCCCCGCGTGCGGCTCAGATCCGTATGGAACAGCACATCGTAACGCAGATGGTCGCCGGCGATTGGATTGTTCGTTGCGTTCGACCGGTACGTGACCCAGTTGTCCTTGAGCTTCTTCGGGCACAGAACAAGTACGTTGCGGTTGCGGGCCTCGAAGTACTTGACCACGGCCAGTGCGGTGAACGTCTTGCCCAAACCGACCGAATCGGCCAAGATGCAGCCGTTGTATGTTTCGAGCTTGTTGATGATTGCGAGGGCCGCGTCCTTCTGGAAGTCGTACAGCTTGTTCCAGATCAGGCTTTCACGGAAACCGGTGCCCTCCTTCGGCAGCACGTCCTCGGAGATATCGTCGAGGAATTCGCTGAAGATGCGGTATAGCGCCATGTAGTAGACGAGTTCGGGCGGGTTTTCTTGGTACATGCGCTCGATGCCGTCGATGACCTTGTCGGTCACGTCATGCAAGTCGCCGCTGCTCCATGCCTCGTTGATTTTGTCCAGAAATCCCTCCGCCATGAAGTCTTCCATCTTGGCGACGCCTTGGTACGAGGCGGCATGTCGGCTCACGCCCAGCTGTGTGGTCGTGAACTCGTTGAACGGCATGTACGCGGTTTTCTCGTCATTATGTTCCACGACGAGGGACGGAGTGATGTCCGATTCCTCGTCGAATGACATGAAACGCGCCTTCTTGCGTCGGATCCAATCGGCGCATTCCGTGGCGATTGCCTTCTGGGTGAGCTCATTGCGTAGGCGAATTTCCAACGGGGTACCGTACAGGTTCTGCTCGCGTTCCAGGCGAGGGATGTAGAACTCGCGTTGCTCCTTCGGGGTGGCATCCTCAGTGAACGTCTTCGATGTGTAAATGAAACGGAATGAGCCTGCGCTCTCCAATTGCTTGCGCAACTCCCTATACGCGTACATCGAGAACGATGCCGCCGCGATGGAGATTCTGTCGCCTTCGCGTATCGTACGGACAAGGTCATCCTTGACCAGCGAGGTCCTGTTATCAATAAAGCCCTGAGTCACAGCGCCTATTCTAGTGGAGGAGGGGCCAAGGGGCAGTAGCGACGCCTTAACATTTGTCAGGGTATTGCATCGTGTGAGTATATACGATTGTTCATGAGTGAGTAATCAGAGCGAAGAGGAAGACCAAAATGGACAAGAAATTAGATTTGACGGAACCGATTATTGCATGGCTATTAAAACCTGATAGCAATTGTGCAGAAGTAGCAGCCATGTTGCGTGATACAGGGAAACGCTTCGAACTCACTGTTCCATTCAGAGACAATTTTGACAAATACCAGCAATGGTTTTTATCGAGTGGAATGGTTGTTCTCCACGATAAGCCCCTTGAGCCAGTGGAATTGCCGAACATAATTCGTACAGTATCGAATGGCAGGTTTTATACCTTGTGGGATGTCGCGTGAGTGGTTCTGTATCTGCGGGAACTGGGACGGGAGTTGTCGTTCCGACATACGTAGTTTTCGGGAATAGTAAAACGAATTTCGAAAAAATACATGCGATGCGTTCTGGCATTCCAGGTTTGTCACCGTGGTCGGGAATTTCCTCACTTTCGCTTTCTCTTGGTGACGGTTCTTCAAAGAAAACTGAAGTGATTGCGGAACCGCGCAATGAGATCGTGGTCGATGCGTCAGAGGGATTGAAGCTGCGGCCTGGTTACTCTGTAAAGACTTCTTTGAGGAGAGATGAGGTTACTGCTCGACAAATGGTCTTCATCGAAACTAGGACAGATGAATTGCGGGATTGGACATGGCATTTGTTTTATCATCGCTCGTTGATGAACCTGCTTACTATTTCTGATTGGGTTCCAAGAACGTTTGCTGACTTGGAGGTTCTTCGGGACGAGGATTTCTACGAATTAGATGGGGAAAAGAGAGAGATGTGGCATCCTGTTTTGTCATATATGCCGCGAGTCGACCGTTCCCATTTTGAGAATCCTGAGTCTCAGTATCTCTTTTGCTTTTCCGACATCCGTGAAGAAGGAATTCGGAAATGGCTTGAACTAGTAGATAGATGTCAACAAGGAATGACTCTTCTTGCCTACGTGGCGAAGGAACAGGAACATCTTGCCCTTGAAACGTTGAATATGCTGACGGGGACCATGCTTGACTGCATTGGATGGTATGTCGTAAAGACAAAGAACCAGATAAAGCGTATGAAACGGAATTCCAAAACCGGTGAAATGCAATCTGCCGGTTTTTACCAAATGCTTGAGGCTGTACAAGAGGAATTAGGAGATGTCTTTCCATTTACTGATCCAGAAGATTGGAGAAGGAATATGAGAAAGGCATTCGTCGGAAATAAGCATGGCGATGCGGAAGGCGTAGATTTCCAAACAATGTATGACGTGACAATGCAATCATTGGTCATTGCGCGAATGTGGGTAGGTCTGCAATTAGGTGCTGACGGGAATACGTTGAAGGAACGTGTCTCTTCTGATGAAATTGGTAAGAGGGTTAGTCGGTTTATTGCATGGTAGTGCGCCGAGTCGGAAGCTGCTTTGTAGCATGCTTCTACGGACATCAAGTCAGGCTTCTTGCTTTGGAGAGAAGTGCATCTAATTACTGTGGCAAATAAAAAGTCCAGTAAAACTCTTTTCGAGCAAGTAATCATTTAAGAGAGGGGAAAGCACCATGGACGCTGGCAAGAAAATCCTGCTGGACTTATTGACCGGTTCGCTTCGGTTCGTGGTTCCGGTGTATCAGCGCAGATACTCATGGGGCGAGGCGCAGTGCCGGCAATTGTGGGCCGACATTGTAACGGCTGGCAGGCATCCTGAGAGAACGCATTTCACCGGGTCGATCGTGTGGATGCAGGAAGGCGGCATCGGCCCGGATGGTGTCAGCCGGTGTCTGCTCATCGACGGCCAGCAGCGCCTCACCTCGGTGACCCTGCTGCTTATCGCACTGGCCGAATATGCCGAGAGCGCCCTGAGAAACTGCGATTCTCCGCAGACATGCTCATCGACCGTGGCTATCTTGTCGACAAGTATGCAACCGGCGAAGGCCGCTACAAGCTGACGCTTTCCGGCGACGATAGGGAAGTGCTGCACAGCATGTGTGACCATGTGGTCGTCCTGATCGGCCGAATCATGCCAATACGGGTTCCCGGCTGGAAACGAACCTCGATCTGTTCCGTTCACTGGTCGCCGCAATCGATGATGCGAACGTGGTGTGGAACGGTCTGCAGCGTCTCGAAGTCGTGTCTGTCACCTTGGACCAAGATCGTGACGAACCGCAACTGGTATTCGAATCAATGAATTCCACCGGGCTTGATCTGGAGACTTCCGATCTGGTACGCAACTACATGCTCATGGGGTGCTCCATGACCGAGCAGAAAACCTTATATGAAGGCTATTGGCTACCCATGGAACGTGTGCTCGGCAACCTCTCATTCGATGCGTTCCTGCACGACTGGATGGTCGTTACATTGAAAAAGCCCGTGCTCAAAGGCCGCGTCATGTACGCGGAATTCAAACGTTTCGCGGCCGACAGTTCCTTGCTGCGCATGGAACGCACGCGTAATCTTCTGGCGAACATGCTGGAATACGCCAAATACTATGCCGCTATCAAAGGCGTTGCCGCCGCTGGCAGCGGCGATATGAATGTGGACCGCCGTCTCGAATCAATTCAAAAACTGGGCAGCACGGTTACGGACCCGTTGGTTATGTACATGTTCGCGGCATGGAAGCGTGATCGCGTAAGTTGTGATGGACTGCTGCGCATGCTTGCGGATCTTGAATCGTATCTGTTCCGCAGAATGATCTGCTCGGTATCCAGCAACGGATTGAACAAGCTCGTTCCGTCGCTGATCGTCAGACTTGATTCGGCTGAAGATGATTTGGCCGAAACCTTCGCCGCACTACTCATCACCGAGACCGCCAAAGCACACGCATGCCTACGGACAGTGAATTCAGACAGGCGTTGCTCGGCGAGAACCTGTACCGGCCGGCCTGGCGATGCAAGTATCTGCTTGCCGGCTTGGAGAACTATAACCACCCCAAGGATCCGCGGTCCTTCAGCGAATACACCATCGAACACATCATGCCGCAGAACGCCATGGCGCACGCCGAATGGTGCAATATGCTCACCGACCTCGACCGGTTCCCGCTATTGGTGAACAGTCTGGGTAATCTGACATTGACCGCATACAATTCGGAGCTTTCCGACGGAACGTTCGAACAGAAGAAGAACCGTGCGGTCGGCGGATACGATAGTGAATACCTATCCATTTCCGCGGGACTGCACGATGCTTCGCGATGGAACGAACAGGCGATCGCGCAGCGAGGCACCCGACTTGCCGATCTCGCATTGCAGGTGTGGGCACGCCCCACAGCGGGGAATGAGGTTATGCAGACTCTGCGCAATCGGAACGTGAACCAGGGGGAACGTGAACAGAATGCCGTTGATTTCGCCGATTTGTGCAAACGCGGAGTCCTCGCGGCTGGAGATGTGCTGGAAAGCTGTTACGCTGCGTAACCGCCAAGGCTACCGTAACCGAAGACCATCGCATCCGCCTGGCCAACGGCGAGATATTCGACAGCCCATCCGGCGCATTCCGCCGTGCCAGAATGCTCGAAACCGGCGAGGACAAGCAGGTCAACGGGTGGACAGTGTGGAAAGTCGCGGACGGCAGAACTTTGAACGAATTGCGGTAAATCGGCAGTAATATCTCGCTGCGGCGTAGTTTCTGGAATGGATTGTACGAATATGCCGCAACACGGCTGATTTTGTCGACGTGTATGGCGATCCATCCGGCCGCAAGACAAACAGCGACACATGGACAAGTCTCGGCATGGGTTCGGAAATCTGCCACTCAGATGGGACGCTGAATATCCGTGGCGGCTATATTACGGTCGACCTGTACTTCACCGACACGTTCCAGTACGCGAAGCTCTACACCATGAGGGATTCCGTTGAACGGATACTGGCAAATCTAGGCGAGGTGATGTGGGACGAGCCGGAAGCGACAAGAAAAACTGGCATCTTTGGGTGCGCCGTGGCGTGGATTTCTCCGGTGACATGACGGAAGTCTACCGGTGGATGACGGACGGGCTGCTCGCCATGCGCAATATGTATGGGCTGCTCGGCTGATGTTTTGGCCGTTTCGACTGCTGTGCGTTCAATGCTTCATACAATGAACGTAGTCATCCGAAAGGAGGCCGTCATGAAATACGGGATGAGGAAACCCAGCTGGAACATCTACGACGCCGAAACGAACGACATGGCCACGAAAATCCACAACAACCAATGCATGGTGAACTGACGGAAACGATTGTAGCCGGCGCCGCCTAGCATGCAATATGGGAAACGACGCCGGCCATAACGACCGGCCAAGACGGACGGAACACACGAAAAGGCGAATCAAACACAGCATGGGCAAGAACGGCACGCAACCAACAACGAAAAACGTCACACCGGCGGTCACGCATGGGGTAAGAATCGTGTGAAGAACACCGAAACCGGCAAGCACGTGCTCATCATGCCGGGCATTGGATACACCGTAGACCGACCGCTGCTGTACTGGGCAGCGCAGGCGCTTGCGGCCAACGGATGGTTCGTGGACCGGCTCGACCTGAAACTGACGGAAAGCGTCGAGTTTCCGGAAATGATCGCCTGTATGGAACGCGTGGTCGACGAATGGCGCAAGGCGGCGCTCGAACATGCTGCCGAATCGGGTGAGGAGCCGCAGTTGCTGGTCGTCACCAAATCGCTCTCCACACTCTCATATCCGCATTCCGCAAGACTAGGATTGCGCGTGGTGCTGCTCACCCCGGTACTCAATCCGCCGCCATTCGACAAGCACAAGTCGGTCATTCCCGCGCCGCTGCCGGGAACTGCCGGCAGCCCGATGCCGCTAATCTGCGCAGGTGACGCCGACCCATACTACGATGACGCCAAAGCGCATCTGCTCACCGACCATGTGCGCACGTATGCTGGTGCCAACCATTCCATCGAAGTGCCGGACGATTGGCAGACGTCGCTCGACTACCTGAAACAGGTCACGCAGGCCATCGTCGACTACGCCGGCTGAAAAGAGCGGGACGGACTATGCGCATCGTATTGCAGAAGGTCAGTGAAGGATCCGTCGACGTGGTCGACGAGACAAGCGGAGAAGTCGACACCACATTCGAACCACAGCATATAGGCATCGGCTATGTGTTGCTTGTCGGAGTGGAAGACACGGACGGAGCGAAACAAATCGACTGGCTCGCCCGCAAAATCGCCAACCTGCGCGTCTTCGAAGACGAGAACGGCAAAATGAACCGTTCCATCCACGACGTGAACGGCAGTGTGCTGTCCATCTCCCAATTCACGCTATACGGGGACGTGCGCAAAGGCAACCGCCCAAGCTTCGTGAAAGCCGGAGCGCCCGCGCACGCAGAACAGACATGGCACGGATTCAACGACGCCCTGCGCGCACAAGGACTCGAAGTAAAAGAAGGACGATTCGGCTCCCACATGCGCGTGCGGCTCGCCAACGACGGTCCGGTCACCACCATCCTTGACACCGACGAACTCGGCGTCTGACCCAGAACCCAACGTGAAACCCTATATCCGACGATTGCCATAGGGTAAAACGCATGGAATATGGAACGACCGCAAACTGATCGTCAACTGCCTGCCGTTGACTGAATCCGAACGTGCGCAATTCATACGTGCCGCGAAAGACATGCCACAGGAATTCGTCGGCGATTCGGCCCAACGGGGAAGCATGAGCTGGACCGCCGCAGTACCGGAGGAACTCAAAGCCAAAGCCACCGCGGTCATCGGCAACATCGCGCCCGAGGAATGCGCGCAATGCCCCAAACTCGAATGGTTGCAAACCTGGAGTGCCGGCGTCGACAAATACCAGCGACCCGGCATCCTGCAGCCCGGATCCATGCTCACCAATGCCACCGGAGCCTACGGACAAAGCGTCTCCGAACACATGTTCGCCATGATGTGGGCCATCATGAAGAACCTGCACATCTACGCGGCAAGCAACCCGAACGCCATGTGGCAGGACGCAGGACGCGCCATCAGCCCCAACGGAAAAACGGCGCTCGTCATCGGAACCGGCGACATCGGATCACACTTCGCACGACTCTGCAAAAACGTCGGAATGACAACCATCGGCATTCGCCGTAATCCCGCCGTCGAAGCGCCGGGCATCGATCATATGGTCGGTTTCGATTCCCTCGACGACGTCCTGCAATACGCCGATGTGATCGCCATGTGCGTACCATCCACCCCGCAACACGCCACCTGCTCGATACGAAACGCATCGCATCTCTCAAACCTGACGCCATCATCATCAACGCGGGCCGTGGCAACGCCATTGAAAGTCAGGCGCTTGCCGACGCGCTCGCGGAAGGACGAATCCATGGCGCCGCGCTCGATGTGACCGAACCGGAGCCGCTGCCGGCCGACTCACCGCTGTGGTGCGAGCCGAAATGCCTCATCACCCACATGTGGCGGGAGGCAACCATCTTGAGATCACCGAACGCAGTATCATCTCCATTGCATTAGGCAACGTCCGCTGCTACGCCAACGGTCAGTCGCTCAACAATCGCATGCCCATCAAAAGCTGACGGTCGCGCGTGCGGGGAGACCCGTATGATGCAGTCGGGAAGAAAGGAAAGGGTATGACATTGAACAAATGGCGTCGTGCGACGGAATGGTTCATGACGGCATTGGCGTTGGTGTTCCTGTTCGCGTATTCGTGGGAAGTTCTGGCGAGGACGCATATCCTGTTGTGTGAAATGGTGATCAACATCATCTGGATGGTGTTCATCGCCGACTGCGTCGTTTCGATCCTGCTGGCGGAAGATAAGAAAACTTGGTTCAAAGACAATCTGCTGATGCTGGTGTCCATCGCATTGCCCGTCTTCAGGCCGTTGAGACTGCTGCGTCTGGTGGCAGTGCTCAACGTGCTCAATCGTACCGGTGGCATGGCGGTGCGTGGTCGCATCACACTGTACACATGCTGCAGCGTGACACTACTGATGTATATCGGCGCCCTTGCCGAATTGGATGTGGAACGTGGGGTTCCGGGCGCTTCCATCACCGATTTCGGTGAAGCGATATGGTGGTCGTTCGTGACCGTCACCACAGTCGGCTATGGCGATTTGTCCCCGGTGACATGGCAGGGAAGATGCATCGCCATCGGACTGATGATAACCGGCGTTGCCCTGATCGGCATCGTCACCGCGACGCTGGCTTCATGGATTGTCGACCGTGTTCGTGACGAGACCGACAAGCGCGCGGATGAGGCGGAATCGGAAACGGAACAGTTGCGCCACAATGTGCGGGAACTGACGGACACCGTCAACCAGCTGCGCGATGATATCGCGCAGCTTCGCAGGCTATAGCGGTTCTCATGCCTGCACCGGTATTATCGGTCGGTTCCACGGTCAACGCGACGGTATCTGTGGGCGTGCTCGAAGATACCACCGATTACAAGGGTCAGCGCTCGCTGCCGCGTGACTTCTCCATAGAACTGAAGCAGGGCTCCATTACCAACCAGCGTAGATCGGGCCGCTGCTGGAATCCGAACCGGTGGAACTCGATCCATGGCAGCCGCTCACCAAGCGTTGCCGCTGATATAACCTGTATGGAGCGAAGCCGTGGCTGGGATTGCAGCCACGGCTTTCCTGTTCCGCTGTGCTGATACTCTTTCATAAGAACAAATGTGCGAACGATTGGGGTTCAGTTGGCGGATACTTTGTCATGGCTTTCTGACGAACTACGCAGCGAATGTAGTCAGCCTGTATTGCAGCGTGCCCGTGGAATCGCCAACCAGTGGCGTGCGAAAATGTCGGATCTGCATTGCCTGAACGACTCCGATTCCGACCGCATCACCCTGCATGCCAATATGCGGGGCACCACCTCACCGTCCAGCCGATACGAAGTGCAGGCCACGCTTGATTTGCATGATGAGCTTTTCTTGGCCAGGTATTGCTCGTGCCCCGCGTTCAACGGTTCGCAGCACGGTTATGGCACGTATTCGTCGGCATATTCGCCCAGCTACCGCAACAATCCAAAATATCGCAGTTTCGATGATGATGACGATGAATACGATTATGTCGATGATTATGATGATTTCGGTTCAGGATCGACGTTCGGTCATGTGCAGGACGATGACGAGTTCGATTCGGATCCGGCTGGGGGACGCCGCTATACGGGCATGTGCAAGCATGTCGCCGCAATGCTGCTGCTGTTTCTTGACCAGCCCGAACGGTTCCGCGGATTCAAGCGAAGTGGCGTGACTTCGCCTATCCTCTCCGACTACATGCGTGCGCTGGATGCGAAGAATGACAATACCGGTCAAAGCGCGCAGCTTGACGTGCTCAAGCGCATCGTTGACGCGAAAAGCCGTCTCGCCGACGCGCAACGAGGCGTCATTACGCAAGGGGCCACGAAAACAAAACGCAAGAGCGGTTCCATCATAGTGAAACCGGGAAGCGTGCGTCTGGAGCCCACGCTGATCATGAACCGTGAGCTGTGGAGCCTGACGTTGAAAATCGGCTGCGGCGACGTAAGCTATATCATCAAAAGCATTTCCAAATTCGTAGCCGACATGCGCAGCGGCGCATACGTGTCATACGGGCAGAAACTCTCGTTCACCCACACTCCGGACATGCTCGAACCGTTCTCGCTGCAGCTGTTCCGATTCCTGCAAGGTGTTGTCGGGTCACGTGCCGCTGCACAGCTGCAGAACAACTACTATTACGCGCCAGACGTGCGTATCGAACGTGAAATCATGCTCACCGATGGGGAATTATGCGATCTACTGAACCTGTTCAGAGCGGAACCGCAACAGGACTACATCGAAGACGTGCTGATAGCACGTGGGCCGCTGGAAGCTCCTAAGCATGAGGGGCGTGAGAGGCGCGGCAGCTCACTTCGGATGATTTCGCCCATACGGATGACACCGCTCCGAACTATGTCGAAGTGGCCACGCCAGGGGAGTCCAGATCGCATACTATCGCCATATTCGATGGCAATCCGCAATTTCGGTTCATCGCCGAATATGTGAAGGAAGGTGCTTCGTCGGGCGTGCGTATCACGTCGAACCGTACCATCACGGATCGGATTGTCGGGCAGCGGGGCGTGTACCTCATGAGTGCCGAACATAACGGCACTCCGACGGATTCCCATATGAGGCCAGTGAGCGGACTCTTCCGTTGTACCGACAGCATCCTTCCCGCAGTGGACGCGTTGATGACATTGTGCGCGTCGAACGTTAGCGATGGTGTGTTCATTGCGGAAAACGACTGGCCCATGTTCGCACGAACAATACTGCCAAAACTTACCGAAGCGGGCATTGGTTTCGATATTCCGCAGGAAGTCGCCGAACGGATGGGAGTCGACTGCCAGATCGAATTCTACTTGGACCGTGATCTGCAGGGCATCACCTGTGAGGCTGTGGCACGATACGGCGATTTCGTGTTCCAGTTGGTGCCGACCGCCAAAGCGCTACGAGGCGTGATTAATCCGGACTCGCGGTCGAAAGCGGCGCTCATCAAACGAGATACGGCCCGCGAATCATTCGCGGTGCAGGTGGTTCGCCAGCTTTTCCCGACATGGAGTTCCATTGACGTGGCGCGGATTCGTGAGGAAGACGAACAGACTATTCTGCTCTTGCTCACCGAAGGCGTGGATATCTTGCGTTCGGTCGGGCAGGTGTTCTCCACGGCCGCGTTTGACGGCATGTTGATGCCAAGCAGCCCTACGGTGAAGGTTGGACTGTCCATCGACTCGAATCTGGTTGAAATCTCGCCGATAGCCGACGAAGTGCCGATGAACGAGGTCGGCGCGTTGCTGAATTCCTACCGCAGGAACCGCCGCTACCATCGATTCAAGGACGGTACGTTCGTGGACCTGAAGAATGCCGATCTGCATGAACTTGATCAGATTGTCACAGATCTTGACCTTGATGAGCAACAGATTGATTCCGGGAGAATCACCATTCCCGGATATCAGGCGTTCTTCTTGGACGCGCAGGTTGACGACGATGGCAAAAGTGAATCGTTCGTCGACTACGTCAACGATGTGAAAATCATCGATTCGAAGCGATATGAAGTACCCAGCAATCTCAAAAACGTGTTGCGTCCGTACCAAGTGGAGGGCTTCCAATGGCTTTCCACCTTGTGGGACAAAGGCTTCGGTGGCATTCTCGCCGACGAATGGGTTTGGGAAATCCGTGCAATTGCTGTCACTGGTGGAAGCTCGCAAGGGGAGTGGTCCAGCGTTGATTGTCTGCCCGGCATCTTTGGTATACAACTGGGCTGCCGAATGCGAGAAATTCACGCAGGATCTCACCATCGAAGTTGTGGCAGGCACGAAGGCGCAACGACGCAAACTCATCGCAACCGTGGCGCAGCAATGGAATAATTCGCCTGAAACCAATGAAACGCAGCAAACCGATGTGGTGATCACCTCTTACGATTTGCTGCGTCGAGATGTGGACGATTATGCCGACTGCCGGTTCACATTAATGGCACTTGACGAAGCTCAATATATTAAAAACCATGCCACCAAACTAGCCAAAGCCGTCAAGCAAATCACCGCCGAACACCGGTTCGCATTAACCGGCACGCCCATCGAAAACCGGTTGAGTGAACTGTGGAGCATCTTCGACTTCCTCATGCCCGGATTGCTCGGAACCTACACGAAGTTTCGAGAAAAATACGAACAGCCGATCATGGCACCCGGTTCGGAACATTCCGTCATGGCCGACAAACTGCAGGCTTTGGTCGGACTGTTCATTAAACGACGTCTGAAAAAAGACGTGCTTACCGATCTGCCCGACAAGTTCGAAAACGTGCTCACCGTCAAATTGGAAGGTGAACAGCGCAAACTCTATGCGGCACATGAGCAACGGTTGCGTGCCACTCTTACCAAAACCAAGGATGCCGACTTCAATACCAAGAAAATCCGCATTCTTGCCGAATTCACGTTGCTGCGCGAAATTTGCTGTGATCCGAGACTCGTCTATGCGGATGCGAAAAACGCTTCCGCCAAGCTCGACGCTATTTGCGAACTCGTATCCACGTGCATGGACGAAGGCAAGAAAGTGCTCGTGTTCTCGCAGTTCACTTCATTCCTTGACCTGATCGGTACACGTTTGGCTGAACAGGGCGTGGACTTCTACACCATCACCGGCGAGACGCCGAAGAAACGCCGTGTGGAACTGGTGGACGAATTCAACGGCAACGATGTTCCCGCATTTCTCATCTCGCTCAAGGCAGGCAACACGGGACTGAACCTTGTGGGCGCATCCGTAGTGGTGCACGCCGACCCATGGTGGAACGCCGCCGCGCAGAACCAGGCCACTGACCGTGCGCATCGTATCGGCCAGACGCAGGATGTGAACGTGTACCAGATCGTAGCCAAAGACACCATCGAGGAACGTATTCTCAAACTTCAGGAGAAGAAAAGCGAACTTGCCCAACAGTTCACCGACGGCACCGCATCCGGAGCGTCGGCACACTCAGCAAGGACGACCTGCTCGACCTGCTGGCATAACAATCAACGTACCTGCCGTTTGCTTGAACGCACATGCTACGAAAGCAACAGGCAAAGCGCACACGGTACGAAAGCAACAGGCCACACCGTGTGGCAACGCACCATGAGGCGACGTTCATGCCATATGCAAAAGGCGTATAAGGCTAAGATTATGGTTTCCGGATTCGAAAGATGATGCTTGATGATAATAGACGCCAGTGAGACGCGATTTGCATATTTCCGACGATAGGCGTATACATAATCGTGCAAGTTTCAGGGAAGGTGAAAATCCTTACTGGCGGTAACGGTACGACTGACGTTCATAACAGTCCCATGCCGAAGCCCGCGACCCGCGAAAGCGGCTGATCCGGTGAGAATCCGGGGCCAACGGTCAAAGTCCGGATGGAAGAAACGGGGCTCAACATGAGTGTATCCTCACCAAATAATACCCAAAACAACGACGCCGAAATCGCCAGCGAAAGCATGACGCGCCCCGACAACGCGCATTCCACAGGCGTGGCCGACTCTGGACGCTGGTCCACCAAACGCATCGCCATGTATGCGCTGTTCGTGGCGCTGTCGATGGCCGTCAGCTTTGTGGAATTTCCCATTGTGCCAGGCGTTGAATGGCTGAAATATGATCCATCCGGCATTGTCAGCCTGGTGGCAGGTTTCGCCTACGGGCCAGCGGCGGCGGTAATCGTCAGCGTGCTTGGTTTCCTGCCGCACCTGTTTACCAACCCATGGGGCACGCTTATGGCCGTGCTCGTGGCTTTGGCATTATCCGTGCCGGCAGCACTGATCTACCGCAGGAACAAGACCCGCAAAGGCGCGGTCATCGGCATCATCGTCGGTGCGATCGCAGCCTTGGCGATGGCGATTGTGGGCAATATAATCGTCACACCGTTCTACGCGCATATGACCACCGCACAGGTCGTGGCATTGATCGTGCCGGCGCTTCTGCCGTTCAACGCGTTGAAATTCACCATCCATGGTGTGGTCACCTTCCTGATCTACAAGCCGATCTCCAACCTGTTGAACCGCTGAGCCTCGTTCACCATATTGATGAATAGAAAGGAACCTTCCGACCTATGGAAGGTTCCTTCCGTTATATGAAAGACTTTTTCCATGAATCCTGACAGCGCCACGAACACCATCGCGGTCGAACTGCACGATATTCGTTTCACCTACGACTCCGGCGCGACTTGGGCACTCGACGGTGTGAACCTGACCGTTCGCCAAGGAGAACGCGTGTGCCTGGCAGGACCAAACGGGTCGGGCAAATCCACACTCTCACGCATCATCGCAGGACTTGCGGCACCCGATGCCGGACATGTAACGCTGTTGGGAAACAACGTCTTCGATGAAACCGGCGCGCACGCTGACGCTTACCGTAGCGCCCGGCATGGTATCGGGGCGGTTTTCCAACATCCGGAAGATCAGATCGTCACCACCATTACCGAGGATGATGTTGCCTTCGGTCCGGAAAACCTCGCCATTGCGCATGATGATATCGATATGCGGATCGCCATGTCACTTGACGCAGTTGACATGAGCGAACAGCGAGAAGCCGATCCCACGCGAATGAGCGGAGGCCAACAACAGCGCGTCGCCATCGCCGGCATGCTTGCCATGAATCCCGAAATCCTCGTGCTCGACGAGCCTACCGCCATGCTCGATCCGCAAGGCCGCGCCGACATCATGCATATTCTTGACGAATTGCAGCAGCACGGCACAACCATCATTCTCGTCACCCACCATCGTGACGAATTCGCCAATGCCGACCGCATCATTCGCCTGGATAACGGGCGTATCGTGCAAAGCGCTCGCGGTAATACTGCAAGTATTCCGGAAATGGACGAATCAGGCACAGCGCAAGAAGACAACCCAATTGCCAAATCCAATATTGCAAATGGCGCATCGAAGCCAACATCAGCTGTACCAATCATTGACATCCGTAATCTGACATACCAATATCCAAACAGTAACAAGCCTGTGCTCGATAAGCTTTCCATAACCATCAATGAGGGTGAAACCGTGGCCATCACAGGGCATAACGGTGCAGGCAAAACCACACTCGCGCGTCTTCTCTGCGCGCTGGAACAGCCGCAATCTGGCAGCATTACCGTCAACACCATTCCCGTCGCACGCCAACGCGCCAACGGCAATATGCAGTCGCTCAAGCGTGCGGACCGCGAGAAACTGCGCGCCACCATCGGCTACGTCATGCAACATCCCGAACGTCAGCTTTTCGCCGAAACCGTAGCCGAGGATATCGCCTACGGACCACGCAACCAACATCTTGACGAAACGCAGGTATCCGAACGCGTCAATCAAGCCATGACGCTGCTGCATATTGAACATCTTGCCGACCGTTCGCCATTCGACCTTTCCGGCGGACAACAACGACTTGCCGCCATAGCGGGCATCATCGCATGCCAACCGCAGATCCTTATTATGGACGAGCCGACCGCAGGACTTGACGAGGCAGCCACAACCCGCGTGCATAATCTCATCCAAACCCTCCACGCACAAGGCATCACCATACTCATCATTTCCCATTCGCAAACGGAAATCGACGTGCTCGCCGACCGGGTGATCGCGCTTGATCGCAGACAAAACGGTAATGACGTCACTCGAGATATCGGAACCAATGTCACTTCCGAAACGGCAGGCTCGACGAATCTGCACACGCTTGGCTCCGGACAGGCAAAGGGAGACGTCCATGAAAACCGCAGTTTTATGGAACGGCTTGACCCGCGCGTGAAGATGGTGGGCGTGTTGACGGTCATGTTTTCCGCATTCGCCATCCGATCCTTCTGGCAGTTACTTGTGGCCGCACTGTTGACCGGTATGATCGTTGCGATATCAGGCATCGGCGTGAAACAACTGTTCAAATCGATTCGCGTATTTCTTGCATTGTTCGTGTTCTGCGGACTGCTCAATGTGTTCTTCGTACGATCCGGCAACGTTCTTACAAACATCGGGCCGATTCCGATCACTGACGACGGTGTGCGTATCGCCATACTGTACGCCTGTAGATTCGTTGCGGTCATCGTCGTCGGAACGGTATTCCTTGCCACGACCACTCCTACGGCCATCACCGACGCATTCGAAGCGTTGCTCAAACCTTTCGCAAAAATCGGCATGCATGCACAGGAGATTGCGTTGGTGATGAGCCTCGCATTGCGGTTCCTGCCCACGTTAGGAAGCGAAGCGAAAGCCATTGTGGATGCGCAATCAGCCCGAGGAGGCAGCATTGAAACGGGAACATTCGTACAACGGACCAAAGCGATGACCGCCATTATCATTCCGGTGTTCGCAGGGGCGATACGCCATGCCGACAATCTCAGTCTCGCACTCGACGCGCGATGCTATGAAGAGGGTATCGCACGCACACATTGGCGCGTGATGAGCATCGCCAAACGAGACATTGCCGCGGGCGGTGTGGTTGTGGCATATGTGGCTGCGTTGGTTCTGATCGCTGGACTAAACTGAAGGCAGTCGGCGGATTTTACCGTCCTCACGCTACTCTTGAGCAAGCATCACAGATAAGAATGGAATTAGTTATGGCATTAACCAAAAAGCAGGTCAAGCAGCTGCGAGGCCTGGCCACCAAGCTCAATCCGCTCATCCAGGTCGGCAAGAACGATCTGAGCGAAAACGCCATCAAGCAGGCGGACGAAACCATCGAAAAGCGTGAGCTCATCAAGTGCTCCGTGCTCGACGGATCCGGTCTGACCGCCAAGGAGGCAGGCGAGGGATTGGCTGAAGAACTGAACGCGGAACTCGTGCAGGTCATCGGCAACCGTTTCGTGCTCTACCGCCGCTCCCATCGCGACGACGTGGAACATATCCGCCTCGTACGCGAATAAAGCGGGAAACTGACGCGACCAAACATAACAGGCGGGTGCTTTCTGAAAACCAATCAGAAGACACCCGCCCTATTGCAATGAAAATAAACAATCGAAAGTCAGGAAACCCCATGAAGGAGTGCTATCAGCGCTCCTGATTCCATTCGGGCTTCCATGTGTACTGCATGTCGTACGCGCTGGCCCAGAACATGTATTCGTTCTCCACGCCGGTCACGAAAATGTCGATCAGCTCGCGCTTGCGCTCCTCGCTCGCGTCGGCCACCAGTTTCTCGATATGTTCGAGCAGCCACACGGAATCCTGCCAGAACTCGTCGGTCTTATACATGTCGACCCAGCTCTTGTACGGATTGTCGTCAAGCGTGTCCGCGAACTCGACGGCAAGACGGTAGCCGTAATCCGCATACACCCAGGCGCACGGCAGCACGGCCACAAGAATGTCGAGAATATCCTTGCCATAGGCGATGGAGAGAATGTTCGACGTGTAGGCACGCGCGAAGGCCGACTGGCGCACATTGTTCATCTGCTCTTCGGTGATGCCATAGCTGGCCAAGTAGGAGCGGTGTACTTCGGTCTCGACCTGCAGGGCGCCGTTCTGCACCTTGAGCATGAACGCCATGATTTCAGGGTCGGTGGCCTTGGCTAATCCCAAAGCGTGCACTCTGGCGTAATCGTTCACATAACGAAAATCCTGCAGCAGATAGAAGGCGAAACGCTCGCGTTGCAGTGTGCCTTCGCCAAGCTCGCGGATGAACGGCTGCTGGTAGCCTTCCTCCCAAACCAGGTCAGCAGCCTTGCGCATGCGCTGCGCGAACGGAGGAAGATTGTCGCGTTGGATGCCTTTGGCGGCGTCGAACTCATAATCGAAATTGGTTGTTGATGTCACAGCAGTCATTAGACATGCCTCCCTACGCTGGTATTAACCATCAGGTTCAAAGGTTCAGGCCTCACTTGGCCTATCTCAACCCGACAAACACGGGTTCCCCTGCATTACGCCGTACATTATGGCAAAGCCGTCCGAAATGTGCAAGAGCCTGTCCGCCGAATGGAATCGTGCCGCATGATGCGAACGCCAGTGGTGTTCGGTTGAGGGCGAGTGCAAGAATAGAACGTATGACTGAAAAGCAAGTTGCGAAGAACACCATCGAAAAGCTGGCTATCGTCGTGGTGACATACAAGCGTCAGCAGCTGCTCGCCACCCTGTTCGAATCCATCGAAAAACTCACTGTCGCACCATGGCGTATCGTCGTCGTTGACAACGAGCACAGCGATGCGACCCAAGGCATGGTCGACGATTTCCGTGAAGCGGTCACCGCGCAGTGGGGCAATACCATCGCCGACCAGTCGGGCAACGAAAGTCGCGTGGTGTATGCGCCTCAATCCGACAACCTCGGCGGCGCAGGCGGCTTCTCCGCAGGTGTGAAGAAGGCATACGAGCTGGGATCCGAATGGTTCTGGGTGATGGACGACGATGTGGCCGTGATGCCCGAAGCCATCGAACGACTCGCCAAGTGGACCGGCAGCCATGATGTGATCCAAGGCAGCCGATACGACTACGACGGAGGCCCGTTCTACTGGCAATACGATTTCATCATTCCCCTCGGCATCCCCAATCCGATCGCTCCGGCCGCATTCGGACGCCCCGGCTACCGCGTGATGGACACCCTGTGCTTCGAGGGGGGTCTGTTCCGCCGCAACATCGTCGAACAGATCGGCTTGCCGGATCCGCGTTTCTTCATCTACTGGGACGACACGATGTACGGCTATCGCGCCAGCAAAGTCACCAACCCGATCGTGGTGCCCGACGTGATCCTGCGCCGCACTCGTGAAATCGGCAATTGGGATATCGCCGGCGTGCGCCAGCTCAACTCCACTTCCGACATGAACCGCTACCACATCATGCGCAACCGAGGCTACATGGCGCGCTATTTCATGGCGTTCGGCGATTACCGTCCGCTGATGTTCGGTCTGGGTACGCTGCTGACCGCCGCCAAGGAAGTCATCCGTCTGGTGATGGTGGACCGAGAGCATGTGAAGACCGGCTTGGTGCAGATCGCCAAGGGTTGGTGGGATTCTCGCAAGCTGCTGCATGATCCGGATTGGAAGCCGATGCCGCCGCTCAAGTAATGTGGCTACACCGTCTTCAGACGGTTATTTTCTTATGATTCGCCCCATGCCGATGCGTTGCGTTGGCATGGGGCGAATCGTTTGCAGAAAACAATCGCAAATATTTGCGTTTCATTGCGACAGATTATGCAATCGTATTCATCAATTGTGTATTGTCGGCGCGTTTTGGGGCATGGGGCGAGTTACTATGGCGTTTACCGGTTCGATATACCCACTATGTACCTTGATAGGAGAGGTCGAAGATGATTGAAACTGCACAGGCATTTGGCGTTGACATTGGCGGCTCCGGCATTAAGGCAGCCCCGGTTAACCTCGAGAAGGGCGAATTTGCTGAACCGCGTCTGAAGATCCTCACCCCGGAGGTTTCCACTCCGAAGGCCGTTGGCGAAATCGTTCGCCAGCAGCTCGAGCATTTTGAGGTTCCTGAGTCCGCTCCGGTCGGCATCGCATTCCCCGCTCCGATTCATGTTGGCGAGAAGCTCGGCTACATGGCCAATCTGGACCAGTCTTGGGTTGGCGTGGACGTCACCGAAGTGTTCTCCGAAGCTTGCGGCCGTCCGGTCACCGTGGTGAACGACGCTGATGCGGCCGGTCTTGCCGAACAGCAGTTCGGCGCAGCCAAGGGCCAGGACGGCCTGGTCGTCGCCACCACGCTGGGCACCGGCATCGGCACCGCGCTGATCTTCAACGGCGAGCTCATTCCGAACACTGAGCTCGGCCATTTGGAACTGCTCAAGGGCAAGGGTGACGCCGAGAAGTACGCGGCATCCTCCATTCGTGAAAAGCTCGATATGGGCTACAAGAAGTGGGCCAAGCGTCTGACCAAGTATTATTCCCTGATGGAGTTCTACTTGGATCCGCAGCTGTTCGTCGTCGGCGGTGGCGTGTCCCGCGTGTCCGAGAAGTTCCTGCCGTACATCGACATCAAGACCCCGATCGTCGCAGCCAAGCTGCACAATGAGGCTGGCATCATCGGCGCTGCGTACTACGCAAGCATCAAGCAGAAGTGATGTCGTGAACCATAAAGGTTCTTAACCTTCATATAAGCGAGAGCCGTCCGATTCATCCGTCGGACGGCTCTTGTTATTCCTCTGATGATCGCATGGCGAATGCATCCTTCTTGCTCGATGCAACACTTGCGCAACCCAGAGAGTATGGTGGAGACCATGCGTTTTTCCTCCAGAGTCGATATCAGCGAGCCCAATCCCATCGCCAAAGCCGAAGCGGAAGCCAAAGCAAACGGCATCACACTCGGCAAACTCAACGACTCCAATCCAACCAAACATGCGCTCGCGTCGGAACTATTGCCGGACATCTATGGAGCGGAGCCACGCGGGCAACGATACGCACGCGAAGCGCTGGCCGCATTCCTGCATGAACAAGGCAATACCGCTACCGCCGACGACCTATACATATTGAGCTCGACGTCCGAAGCGTACTCATGGCTGATCAAACTGCTCTGCAATGCAGGTGACGCCGTGCTCGCACCGAAGCCGGGATATCCGCTCATCGAATCGATCGCACGACTCGAATGCGTCGACATGATCGAGTACCAGCAACGTTTCGACGGATCCTGGTACATCGACGTGGCCGAACTACGCGAAGCGCTTGAAGGTGAAGATGGCGGCCGCATCCGCGCGCTGGTGCTCATCAATCCCAACAATCCGACCGGATCGTACGTCAAAGCGTCGGAACGTGAGGCCATTGTGCGGCTTTGTCATGACCATGAGGTGGCCATCATCGCCGATGAGGTGTTCTACGACTATGATCTTGAACCATTCGATGGCAACGCGCGTCTCGCGGGGGAGACCGGCACGCTCACATTCGCATTGGATGGGTTCTCGAAGACGTTGGCCGCGCCACATGCCAAAGTCGGTTGGATCCAAGTGTCCGGTCCGGTGGCTGAAGTGGATGAGCCAAGCGCAGACTCGACGTGGTCGCCGACGACTATCTGCCAATGAGTGAGATCATCGCCAAACAGATCCCCGCCATGCTGGGCGCCGCAGCCGCGCAGACCGCGCGCGTGCGAGAGCGCGTGCAAACCAACCTCGCAGCCTTGCATACCATGCTGGATGATGACGAGCAGGGCATGGTCAGCGTGTTGCGTGCCGAAGGCGGATGGAATGTGCTTTTGCGCGTGCCCAGCGTGCTTGACGAGAACGAACTGGTGTTGTCCATGATCGAAAAGCACGGAATTTCAGGACAGCCCGGCTATTTCTTCGATATGACGTCGAACGGCTATCTCGCGATCTCGTTATTGCCGGAACCCGACGAATTCAGGCATAACGTTCAGACGGTGCTTGACACCGTCAACACAATGATCGGCTGAAACATGTTGTGGTTCCATCGTCGACACCGATGAAGGAGCCGCAACATGTGGGGAACGGGAATAATCCGTGGGTATGGTCAGGCTTTGGAAGCCTCATATTTAGCGCGGATGAGGTCCGTGTAAAAGGCCACGGCCTCATGCGGGCCACCGTCGAACACCACCTGATGATCGTCGACCACCAGCGTGCGGTCGATCGCATATTCCGCGCGTGTGATCAGCTCCGTGTCATGCGTGGCGAACACTACCTGTTTGTCGTAACTGAACAGAGCTTTCGCCACATGCGCGGACGCCACCTCGTCCAAACCCTTGGTCGGCTCGTCGGCAACGATCACCGCGGGGGAGAAGCTCAATGCGGAAGCGATCGCCAGCAGATGACGTTTCTCGCTATCCAATGCGGAGGCGGGCTCACGTGCGACCGCCGCCAGATCGAAATGCGCGAACAGATTGCCGATGATCGCCTGGCGTTCGCTTTCCGGCACCTTATGCTTCTTCAACGGTTCATCAATCGCCTTGCGAATGGAATCCGCTTTGTAATAACTGTTCGGAATTTCCTCGCGACGAACGCGGCCGATCATCGATTCGATACGTTTCAGATCACGTTTCACCGACGGATCATACGCAGCACCATTCGCGTCGATACGCACCGAACCGGACGTCGCAGACAATGCGCCATCCAACAGCTGCAGCAACGTGGTCTTACCGGAACCATTCAACCCGATCACAGCCACACGTTTGCTTTCCGGAGTGATCGTCAACGATGTCGGCTCCAGACCGACATTGCCATCCTCATACGTGTGGCCTGCCTGATCTAGCGTGAACGTGACGTCATGCGTCGCTTCGGGACGTTTGGATGAAAACAGCGAATCGAAAAAACCCATGGCAACCATTGTACGGGCGTGCCGAACCCATTGCATACGAAACGGGGCCGGAAATCCAAACCCCCACAAGGAGTTTAGATTCCCGGCCCCGTCAAGCCTGCGGACAGGATGTCAGGCGAAATAGAATCCCGAGAAATCGTACTTGTACACGCGGTAGATGTACGCACTGTTCAACGTCATCTTGAACTGCGCCAGCAGATCACCATCTTGTTGTACTGGCCGAACAGACCCTTCATGCCCGAGTCGATGAGGATCTGCCATTATCCAATTCCTGCGCGGAACTGACATACGGCGAATATGGCACGTCGAACGATGACACTTCCGTATACGTGCCGGCATTTTCGTTGACCAGATACTTGCGATACCGCGAATTTGCCGTATCGGACGACAATTCGGTCGAAATGCCGTCGATCACCGACCAGTCAAAATCAGGACGCGTCAACGAAGTGCCGAAATTGTTATCGAACATATACATGTAATACTGGCCGTCAGGCAGCGAATCATCGGCGACATACGTGATGGAATGCTGGCCGCCGGTATCCGAAAAATCACCGGACTTCGTCAGGAAACTGCTGGCCTCATCGGTGCCGGCCCACACGGATGGCTCGCCGATCATATAATCAAGCGTCGGATCCGATTCCAAATCATCCACCTTGATGATGGTGGACGTCTCACGGGCGGAGAACAATGCGGAACCGTCATCCAACAATTGAATGGTATTGCAGTGCAGCCAATCCCAACGATTCTTGGCATTCGAATCCGACTCGTCGGTTCCCGCATGCGTGGTGGAGGCCTTATAGTCGGCGAACAGCTCACCGAAATCCGCCAAGCGGGTTACACTTCCGGTGGAAGTGCTGAGCTTGATGACCTGATCCTGCACGGCGTTGTCGTCACGGCCGAGCTCGGTGGCCAGCAGCACGATGTCGCCGTTGGAATCCATCGCATAATCATGATGCAGAATGAAGTCGGATCCCAGATCGTAGATCTTCTCCAGCTTGCCGAGACGGTTCATCGCCACCATATGATGCGTGGACGCGGAGAACCACATGAGACCGTCATCATCGAACAGCAGACGGTGCGAACGATAGTAGAGCACCGGAATCTCACCGCGCAGCACGCCGTTCGTATCGTAGTAGAACATGAAATCCTGTTCGTCGGAATCATTGCCGAGAATCGCATACAGGCCGCCGCCCAGATCCTCACCTGAATCGGCTGCGACGGTCTTCTCCAACTGCACCTCCTCATTGCCCAGCAGGGATGCGCCCCTGTGCTCGATGGCATGCGTGCGGGACTTGCCGTCGGCATCGGTCAGCGTGATGGCGACGGTGTTCTTCTCTCCGGGAATGAGGCCGAGCAGCTGGAATTCGTGGGTTTTGCTGTATTGCGATTCCTGATAGCGTCACGGGTGAAATCCGTATAGCCGTCTGCATGCACGGTATAGGAGACGGCAACCGCGTCGTCGGTAGTGAAATACACATACAGTGACGTGGTGTTGGTGCCGTACGGATCTTCGGTGACAAACATGTCATCCTCTGTTGCGGAGGACTTGCTTTTTTCCTGCTCGAGCTTGTCGTCGGCCATATCCTGATAGTCGGCTGTGTACACGTTCTCGATACGTGCGTTCAGTCGTTCAATCCTGTTTTGTTTGATGGCCGCATCGACATTGTCGTAGCTGGCGAGGCAGACGCCCAATGCGACGGCTGATGCGACGACGGCCGCGGTCCAGCGTCTTACACGAGGATGGTTCGACAAAAGTGGAAGCGATTTCATGACTGATGTCTCCAACAAGGTTCATCTCACAGCGAACAGTTACATCGCCACTGTTATCCGGAAAACTCGGAACAAGCCGAATGATTTATTGGAAAAATTGTGATAAAACCCTGAAATAACCCTGAAAACGCCGTAACTTACATCAGGGTGAACCACGACTGCACGTCATGAAACAAACCGGAATTATTACGAATCAACTCGTCGTCGCGGCCGTACAGGAACAACGACAACACCGTCAACGACAACGTGAACAACAGCAGCGCCAACACCAGCACGCGCAACAGCCAGCGAAACCGCGGACGTTCGCAATCCAGCGCAATAAGCATCAAAGGAAGCGAAGCCAACGCAAACAGCCAGCCGAAATCGGCGATATAACGCCATCCAAGGCACCCAGCCGCGCGTCAAGAGCCACGATCAGCAAACCCAACAGCAGGAACATCACCAATGTGGGCCACATGCCGGCATGGCCACGAACGCGCATGCGCTTACGTAGGAACGGGCAAGCCAACGCAGCCAAAGCAAGCGGAACCATGACGAACAGGCCTCCGGGCATCGCCTCCGCAAACCCCCAATCCTTCAAAGGCGCGGGATCGACGGCAAGGAACGGGAACGTATCCGTCCAACGCAACGGCAGAAACAGGTAATATGCGACCGTCCAAACAAAATTCGACCACGACTGATGGTAACTCGTCATATCCGTAACCGTCAGCTGATACGACGAACCGAAATCGAACGGCGAGGAGAAACGCACCATGTTATAGGCGAACAAGGGCACCACCACAACCAATGCGGGCACCAGCACGGCCAAAGGCGTGCGCAACGCATGCAACACGGTGCGCGCACGCCCACGCACGCCGGAACCAGACGCGATGGCACGCAACTGCCCCACAATCGCACGAATCTGCGGCCAGAACAACGGGAACGCGGCAAACGCCACCACCACAAACGACGGACGGCAACCCACATTCGCGGCAATACACACCGAACCGGCGGCCAAACGAGGCAGCGACAACGATTCGACCGTATTCGCACCACCATCGCCACCGGCATCGGCCGCGTTCGGGTGCGCCGCACCCATCCATAGCCATAAGCCAACGTGCTCAACAACAAGGACGCCGCAATCGGCACCGAATAAAAATTCGTCCGATACCACAAGTACGGGGCGTTCGACGCCAAAACCACAAACACGCACAACATGCTGACCGCAGCCAGCGAAACATGCGGACGCACACGCTCGATCACGCGAATCGTCAACAGGCACGCGAACACCAAAAAACAAACATCAGCAGCGGCACCGCAGCGCCAGACGGCATCATCAGACCACCATCAACCCACAACGACGTTATCGCACGATACGGCACAAACAACAGCAACGCCGGCACCACGCCAAAATACGAATACCAACGTCCATTGAAAAACGCATAATCCCAATACACCGGACTCACACCATCGGCAAGCAATTGCTGACGAGTCGTCACATCATACGGATTATCCGCATCGCGCAACGCGTCGGGCACATCCAAATCAAGCCACGCATGACCATCAAGCAACGCCCGAGCCACATGATCATACTGATCATAATCATACGTATACATGCCATCCGTATGAAAACTCAACGGCACTGCAGACACCAACTGCCACGCCACCGCCGCAACAGTCACCAACCCAGGAACCGTCAACAACACGCCCAACGTCACACGCTGACGCACACTCGACGTATTCAACGGCACCTTCCACAGGCGCGAGCCCGGACGCCACAACGCCACCAACACCATCACCAACACCAACAACGCCACACGCAACGGACTCACCGAAAACGGCACACGCACATTCGCGCGAACCGCATCAAACGGAATCAATGACCCCTTCGGCTCCACCACCTGCACGCGCACCGTACGACCGGCCGCAGCCCTCACATACAACGAACGAGACGAATCCAACGACACCGAACACAACGAACCAGCCACACGATCCGCATCCGCACGAACACGCACCGTACGCAACACGCGCGAACCGGCAGGCACACCACCCATAACCTCATCGGACACCGGCACGATCCGCACATACTCAGACGAACCATCCGCAGCCACCTGCAAATACGCCTGCGTCGGATCAGTAACCTCCAACAACCCGTCATCACGACGCTCAAGCCCCGGCCCCAACGTGTTATACGCAGCCGCCGAATCACCCGACGCCGCCAACGAGCGGAAAAACGGCACATTACACAACACGCACTCAACCAACACCACCACAACAAAAGCGGCTACAATAGCTGCGCACACACGATGACGCGCCTGAAAACGCTGTTTCGAAAAAGTCACGAACTTTATTCTAAAGGCTGCATGTCGCATTGAATTGAAAGAATGGCCCACATGTCACACCTCACACCAGCATCGCCATCAGCACACCATCCACACCAAGGACGGACCATGCTCAACCACGCCATGCAAGGGGTACGACAACTCATCAACCACAACAAACACCCCCACAACACCGCCGACGCCAACCCCTTCGGCAAAGCCCTCGACACGCCAGACGACATCGTCGATGAACTCACCCGCAACGCCATCAAACTCAACCCACTCATCAAACGACGCATCATCAAAGGCTTCGAAGGCATACCAGGCACACTCCAACTCGGCTGGGCGCAACTGCCACAAACCCAAGGCAAAGCCTTCTCCATCGGACTATTCACCGACAACAACCACTTCGCGCAAATCGCGCTCGCCGACAGCAAAGCACGCGTCTTCGCGGGCACCAATCCCGAAATGGACGTGCAGGATCTGGAACCACGATTCATATTCGTCAAAGAAGAAACCCTCACCCTGCCAGACGGTCCACGATTCGGACACGCGACAAACGGCGCGCCGAAGATGGTGCGCGCGTCGCAAGGCGGTGTCGTGGGACGCATGCCCGGTGGCCGCATGATGTGGCTCGCATCCTGCTGAAAGTCGGCAACCGCTACACGCTCGAACAGATGCGTGCCAACCTGCCGGAAACCATGCGATTCGATCTGGAATACAGGGATGCCATCACCATCGCATTCTTCGCAGCCTACATGCTGCCGCAAATGAACGGGCTACTCGTGGGATTCGGCACGGGCAACATCTTCCGCAGGCTCAACCGAGAGGCGCCGATGGGCGCGATCCGCCGATCCATCAGAGACACGATGAGCGCACGCTCCCATGGCATGCGCGCATCCGGACTTGAGGATTATTTCGCCGACCTCATGCGCGAGGCAGGCGCCCTTGACAAAGACCAAGGGCTCGAAGCAGTACACGGCGCGGAACCATTGCACCTATACACGTCCAGCTACTCGGGCTGCTATTTCTTCGCTTGGGATTCCACACTGCCGTTCTCGGCATCGCTGCGCGCGCTGAACATCGAAGGCAACCTCAACCGTTTCGCCGCAGTCAGTTCATGGCTGGAACGCAACGCCCGTATCGGCAAGCTGCCCACAGAAGACACCGTAACCCGCGCGGAAGCCGCGCAAATCGACATGGCGCTACTGGAAAATCCGGCGCTGATCGCATTGAAACCGGACGACGAATTCGGCGCGATCCTCGACTCACAGCAGGATGACGGCGTCCAAGCCGTCATGCGCCTGGTGGACATCGCCGCGGAAACCAGACGTTCCATCGCCGAAAACACGAAGGACGGCGAGGATGGTACCGCCTTCGGAGCCGAAGGCGGTTCGGAATGGGTATACCGCCAGACAATGTCGAGACTATTGCGCAGCATGCGCCTGCCATACCGCTTCGACGTGGACTTCCGATGCAGCCTCCAAGACGGCAATATGGCCATCGGTTTCACCTCTGCCGGCGTTTCCATGATGCCATCCACCAAATATGACGTGTCCCGCCACGCATGGGTGGATATGACGGACGCCGAACGCGCCCGCATGAGCGCGGACTACAATCTGCGTGTTGGGCTGATGATGGCCGCGTTGAGTTTTGGCGCCGATCCGGGCATACAGCGTGTGTCGATGCATATCGATTCGATTGGTTTGGAAGAGGCCGTGGCCGAGCAGGATTCCGCCATCAGCGAGCTGATGAGCGAGGCTTTGGCGGCTTTCGAACGCATTCGTACTGGAGATATGGGTGTTTCTGGGTCCAAGGCCGATCCGAAGGACGGCGATTTCCATGGAGACCCGTCCCGTCCGGTGGCGCCGAGATCCGCCGACATGGGCGTTGATGGCGTCAACTCCGAGGATACGATGATGCGTTGAACAGCCAATTCGAGGATCTGATGCGGGATATCGACTTCGACGAAGTGACGTTCGCGGTTCCCGACGAGATTGCGGACGATTCCTCTAGCGTGGACGACGGTTCCGCACAGGGCGTGCATGATGGCGCTCTTGACGCGGGACTGATCGGCTTCGGCGATTTCGATGGGAATGGTGATGATCCATTAAGCCAGCTTCGCAAGAATCCGACCGTACGCAATCTGGTGACGGTCACCTTCACCAGAAGCGAATTCATGGAGCGTCTGGGCGAGTGCGGATTGTCTGATCCAACAGGCACATACCGTATGTTCGATGCGGAAATGGATGTGGACGGCCTCGGCGCATTGAAGCCAGTGGACGCCACGTTCGATTTGCGCGATAGTCGTTTCTCCCCATCCGGAAGTCAGGAGGAGCCTGAGCTTTCCGACGCCATATTCGACCATGACACGGCACAGCTGTTCGGCTGCCGTGACATGTCGGGGTTGTCCATTCAGCGCGTCGACCTGCTGCAGCGCGCGGTTGGCGAATTCCACAGAATCGCGCAGGACTCCCATCTGGAATCGGTGGCCAAGGCAAAGCAGGCCATGGACGTCATCAACACCATTGCCGACCCGGAATTGACGTCGTTGGCTCCGCAGGTGACGAGTGCGCTCATCGATGGCAAAGACACTCCGGACTTCTCCTTCCGCTTGGCCGACGAGCTTGACGCGGAACGCATCAAGGCGAGAGACCTGCTGTTCTCAGGACAGGTCGACCAAAGCGTGGAACTGGCCGAAGCGGCGTTGGAGCGAATGGACCGACTGTTCGCTTCGAATCCGGGCGTGCCGCGGTATTTCAACTCGTATGCGGAACGCGTCATCTACAATCGCATGTTCGCCACGGAAGGCGAACGGACCGTGCTGATTCCGGACAATCTGTTCTACGCGCATATGGAACTCGCCGACGTGCTTGCACAGGTCAAAGGCGTGAAGGCCGCGTTGCCGCATCTCAATGCATGGTGCGATATGCGCCGGCCTACCCGCTTTCTCATCTCAAGCTGGCGGTTCAACTGGCGCGCGCCGAGGATTGGGATCCGGCCAGAGCGGCTTGCCTCAACGCGTTGCACGTCGCACTTGACCGTGAGGATGCGTCGTTCGCCTATTACAGACTCGCCTATGCGGAATGGATGTGCGACCACTTCGACATCGCGGCCGCCGCGTACATCATGAGCGAGGAGATTGCCCCCGGGCGAATCGCCATGCTGGAGAGCGAGCTGCAGGAATTGATCGGACGCGCGCAATCGCAATGCATTCCGGTGCCCACCGACGTTCCGGAAGCCATGCACGTGCTTACCCAAGCGGGACTGCCGGTATGGCCCAATACCCAGGTCGCATCCTTGGTACGCAAGGCCGCGCGGGTCTGTGTGGATGAAGGCATGTTCGTGCCGGCACGTACGCTTTCGGTTGCCGCTTCAAGGATGGATGACGAGGAGCGCGACGGTGCCGACGTGGTGCAGATGCAGTTCCTGAGGTCGTTGAACAACTGAACGGCGTGCTTTCCGCAGTGCGCCAAACAGACGTTGGCGATGCAGCAAATCGAACATTTGTGCGATAATGTGTGCATGGCGGCTCTGACCGGCAAAACATTGAAGACAGTGACAAGGCAATGACAATGACAAGGCATGACGATTCCGAACAACTCGCATGGGATTTTGACGCTTCTGAAATGGGCGGCGATACGGGCTCCGCGTCAACCGCTGTGGTTCCCGACGGGGGAGTCAGCTCATATGCGCCGGGCAGTGAACGCTGGATCGCCGCATTGCAGCCAACCGATGCCGACGCCATGCGGTTGACCCGACTTGATGTCTCGTCCATCAGTGCTGAAGCCGCGGCTCGATTGTGGGCGCGTGTGGCGGCGTGGGTGGAATCCGACCAGATCGCATACTACATCGATGACGCGCCGGTCTCGTCCGACGCCGCCTATGATGCGAGAATACGTTGTCTGCAGGCGTTGGAAGCCCAGTTCCCATCCCTCGATTCCGCGCAATCGCCGACGCATCGTGTCGGAGGCACCTTCTCCAATGATTTCGCATCGGTACGCCACCCGTCTCGCATGATGAGTCTTGACGATGTCTTTTCGCTTGAGGAACTGCATGAATGGTACGACGGTGTTATTCGGGGACTTGATTGGCCTGAGACGAAGCCTTTGCCGATGACATGCGAAGTGAAAATCGACGGTCTTGCGCTTAACCTCATCTACCGTAACGGCGTGCTCGAGCAAGGTCTGACCAGAGGTGACGGCGTGATCGGCGAGGATATCACGCTCAATGTGCGCACCATCTCCACCATTCCGCAGAATCTTGCGGGACCGGAAGAAGACATTCCCGAATTCGTGGAGATCCGCGGTGAGGTCTTCATGCGATGGGACGATTTCAACACGCTCAACAAAGAAAACGAGGATGCTGGGCGCGCGCCTTTCGCCAATCCACGTAACGCGGCTGCCGGAAGCCTGCGGCAGAAGGATCCGCGCATCACCGCCACCAGAAGGCTGAGCTTCTATGCGCATGGCATTGGAACGCTCCAGTGGGGCGCCAAACGTGGTGCCGACCATGATGCGGTCAACAACCAATCCGAAGCGTATGGGTTGTATAAGAAGTGGGGCATACCCGTTTCGCCACATAACCGTGAGGTCACCACATTCAGCCAGATTCTCGACATGATCGATTACTACGGCGAGCATCGTGGAGACATCGAACACGCGCTCGACGGCATTGTCGTAAAAGTGGATGATTTGGGATTGCAACGATCGTTGGGCGCGACCTCGCGTGCTCCGCGTTGGTCCATCGCCTACAAGTACCCGCCGGAGGAAGTCAATACGGAACTGCTTGACATCACCGTGCAGGTGGGGCGCACCGGCCGTGTGACCCCAGTGGCCATATTGAAGCCCGTATATGTTGCGGGTTCGACGGTGTCGAGAACCACCTTGCACAATCCATTCGAAGTGGAACGCAAGGGTGTGCTCATCGGCGACACCGTTGTGGTGCGTAAGGCGGGCGATGTGATTCCCGAACTCGTAGGTCCTGTGCTAGAACGCAGGGAAGGACACGAAGGCCAGCTGCGCCGTTTCGTGATGCCTTCGCACTGCCCGAGCTGCGGGGCGGAACTCGCTCCGGCCAAAGAGGGGGACAAGGACATCCGCTGCCCGAACGTGGAATCCTGCCCGGCACAGTTGACCGAACGCATCATCAATCTGGCATCCAGGAAAGCGTTCGATATCGAGCATTTAGGCGACCAATCCGCCATCGCGTTGACGAATCCGGAAGAGGATCGCCCCGATTCGACGGCCACCTACGCGCCGAACATCACGGAAATCGTGGTGGAGCCGGGCGCGGAGCCCGAACCGTACGAGCCTGTGGAAGGTCTGGAGCTGCGGCCCGCCAAACACCGGTGCTGTCCAGCGAAGCCGGTCTGTTTTCGTTGACGTCCGCCGATCTGCAGGATGTTCGCGTATGGCGTGAAGCGCCGATCATCGAAATCCACGAAACCATCGGCAAGAACGGCAAGCCGAAAAGATACGCAAACGCATTGGCGGATCGGGACTGTGGCATCAGGTTCCGGCGTTCTGGACAGCTCCTACAGTTGCAAGAAAACGTAAGGACTCCGTCGACGAATCCGCGGAATATCCCGAATATGACGTGCCTGAAGATGCCGTGGTCGTTCGCGAGGAAACCAAGGTGTCGCGTTCCGGAACATCCAGTGTGCAGCCGATATATATACGCCCCGCGGAAAACACGAGGAAAATGCTTGACGAAATGGACAAGGCGCGCCATGCCGACCTATGGCGTGTGCTTGTGGCCCTGTCCATTCGACGGCTCGGTCCTCCCACGGCGCGTACCATCGCCAACACATTCGGTTCGCTCGACGCCATCGAACAAGCCAGCGTGGATGAACTGTCACAGATAGACGGCATCGGTCCGGAAATTGCCGAATCCGTGGTCACCTGGTTTGCTTCGGCCAAGAATCCAGGCGATTGGCGTGGCATGGTGCTGGAAGCATGGAAGGCAGCCGGAGTGGGAGTCGGACAGGCACAGACCAGTGCTCTGCCGCAGACACTGGAAGGCAAGACAGTGGTCGTCACTGGTTCGTTGGTTGATTTCTCGCGGGATTCCGCCAAAGAGGCGATTATCTCCCGCGGTGGAAAGGCCGCAGGATCGGTCAGCAAGAAAACCGATTGGGTGGTCGTCGGCGAAAACGCTGGTGCCAAAGCCGCCAAAGCCGAGGAATTGGGAATCGCCATGCTGGACGAGGACCAGTTCAAACTGCTGCTGGAAAACGGAACGGTGTGACGCGTGCCATATCAAGCCGGCAACGTAATCACAAGAAGGCTCTGGCATGCCGCGCTTCCAGACGCTAGTCTGGTACGCGGCTAAAGGAGGAACCATGACCGACGAGCGCACCATCGAAGCGCGCATCTATGAGCGACTCAGCAAAGTAATCGACCCGGAACTGGCCGATCCGTGACCGATCTGGGCATGATCGCAGCCATAGACGCGATACCGGTGGAAGGTAAGGCGAACACCTACGAGGTTCGTGTGGAGGTCGAACTGACGGTGGAAGGCTGTCCACTGTCGCAGACTATCACCAACCAGATCAACGGGGCGGTGTCGTCATATCCGGAAGCGACATTGCTGCCGCGCATCGAAGTCGTCCATGAGTCAAGACAAGCTCACCCAACTTGTGGCAGGCCTCAAGGCCGAACGCAAACAGAATCCGTTCAACAAGCCGGGCATCAAAACCCGTATTTTCGCCATAGCATCCGGCAAAGGAGGCGTCGGCAAGTCTTCCGTCACTGCGAATCTTGCTGCCACATTTGCCGCATTGGGGTACGACACGGCCGCCATCGACGCCGACATCTATGGTTTCTCACTGCCGCGACTGTTCGGCGTGCATGCTCAACCAACCAATCTGAACGGCATGCTCATGCCAGTCACCGCATGGGGTGTGAAATTGATTTCCATCGGCATGTTTGCCGGCGCCGATCGTGCGATCCTTTGGCGAGGCCCGCGATTGCAGCGTTCTCTTGAACAATTCCTTTCAGACGTATGGTGGGGCGAGCCTGACGTGCTGCTGCTCGACTTGGCACCAGGTACTGGCGACATGGCGATTTCCGTGGCGCAGGCTCTGCCGAACGCGGAACTGGTGGTGGTCACCACGCCGCAGCCATCCGCCTCGGACATTGCGGTCCGCTCCGGCCTGGTGGCATTGCAGGTGCCGATGAAGGTACGCGGCGTTGTGGAGAACATGAGCTATTACGAGCATCAGGGCGAACGCCTGCGGATTTTCGGCGAAGGTGGGGGTGCGCGTGTGTCGGAGCAGTTGACCGAAAGCCTTGGCTATGATGTTCCTTTGCTCGCACAGCTACCGTTGGAGCCGGAATTGCGTGAGACCGGTGAGGCCGGCCGCCCCGCCGTGTTGAACGAGGATGGCGCGTTGCGCGCCGATGGCATTGGCGAGACGTTCAGGAATCTGGCCGAATCGTTGATGCACGGACCTATGTGATGTGCGGGGCACGTATCCAGCCGTCATGACCTGCGGTATGGACAGTGGCCTAATGCGGCTGCGGATTCATAGCTCATCCGGGGAACGTCTGGGTGGAAAACGAAGCGAAATGAAATGACCCTTGTGAAAATCTTGTGCCTTGTGTAGTATCAAGCGCAGACACGGGGGCCGTATGGCTGAGAGGAAGCAAGCGCTTCAACCGTATGAACGTATACCGGGTAATGCCGGCGCACGGACGTCTCTCTTTTCCCGTGCCTTGACATAGAGAAAGGCACATTCATGACCGTAAATGAATCTTCCGTGGTGAAGAAGCATAACAATAAATGGCGAGTTGTTGACATCGTCGTGGCCGCCATCATCGCGGTTGCGGCTGGCGTGATTTTCTGGGGCTGGGATGTCATCTGCGCCGCTCCGATTACGCTTTTCGAAGCGGTGACGCCGGGCTTCGAAGGCTTGTTGAACGGCATCTGGCTGTTTGCGGGTCCGCTGGCCGCCATCATCGTGCGAAAGCCTGGCGCTGCGTTGTTCGCTGAAACCTTGCCGCCGCTCTGGAGCTTGCCATGGGCAATCCGTGGGGCATCGGCGGTTCTTTGATTATCGGTATCTGCCAAGGTCTCACTGCCGAAATCGGTTTTGCGATTTTTGCATACAAACGTTGGGATTTGCTGTCGACCACCATCGCTGGAACTCGCCGGCTTGGGATGCTTCCTGTATAACTGGACCGTGAATCCTGCTTGGGCAGGTTTGCGTATTGTCGTCAGCTGCGTCACTTCCGTTATTTCCGGCGCTCTGGTGGCTGGAGCCTGATGTATCTGCTGCAGCAGGCCATCGCTAAAACAGGCGTGCTTGACCGTTTCGAATCCGGCCGTGCGAAGGCCTTGGTATGACGATTCGTTAATGAAGTCCCATATCGCATTCACAGTGGTGGATACGGGACTTCTTTGATGCGTGTTCGTTCTGCAAACGCGGAATGCAAGAGGAATGAAAGAACGATTCATGGGTACTGATGCAGAAAAATCGTTTTCCGCAGCCGGGGTGGTCGCACGCGATTGGGGATGGCGACACGCCTCACGTAAGGATTTCGCGTTAAGGCATGTGGATTTCACCATACAGCCAGGGGAGCGCGTGTTGTTGTTGGGCGCTTCCGGCGCTGGAAAATCGACGTTGATGTCCGGTCTTGCCGGCGTGCTCGGCGGCGATGACGAAGGCGAGCTTGAAGGAGAGCTGCTGATTGACGGAGTGGACGCCCGTCAGGCACGCGGACGTTCCGGATTGGTGTTGCAGGATCCTGACGCGCAGACGATTCTGGAACGTGTGGGCGATGACACCGCTTTCGGTTGTGAAAATCTGAATCTGCCGAAAGATGAGATTTGGAGCAGGGTCCGTTCCTCGCTCGACATTGTTGGACTCGGCTACATGAAACTTGACCGCTCCACACGCAGACTGTCCGGCGGCCAGCGCCAGCGTCTGGCCTTGGCCGGCGTGCTCGCCATGCATCCCGGACTGCTGCTGCTCGACGAACCGACGGCCAACCTCGATCCGGAGGGCGTCAAGGAAGTGCATGATGCGGTACGCCATGTGCTGGAACAGACCCGTGAAACCTTGGTGGTGGTGGAACACCATATTGACGTATGGCTTGATCTGGTGGATCGGGTTATCGTACTCGGCAAGCCGGAGGCCGACTCGCATGTCAGCGGCGTCATCGCAGACGGCACTCCGGAAGAAGTGTTCGGCAGCATGGCATCGGTGCTCGCAAAGGGCGGCGCATGGGTTCCAGGACGCACCATCGAAAGTCATACCCCCGAATCCAGCCAATCGTCGGGAGATGTTGTTCTGCGAACGGAGGATCTCAGCTTCGGGCGTGACTTCGCGCTTGGCGAGCATGTGAACCTCGTGTTCCATGCTGGCGAGATCACCGCACTGACCGGCAAAAACGGCGTGGGAAAATCCACGCTCGCGTTGACTTTGGCCGGCTTGCTCAAGCCGATTTCCGGCCGTGTGAGCATGGATGAGACCATGGTTCCCGCACGTAGGGAGAACGACGTCTTCACTTGGAAAAGTCGGGATCTGCTCGGACGGATCGGCATGGTGTTCCAGGAGCCGGAACACCAGTTCGTCGCATCCAGCGTGCGTGACGAAGCGGCGGTCGGCCCCAAATCCATGGGCAAGAGCGAAGAAGAGTCTTACGCTATAGCCGACAACATGCTTGAGCGTATGAATCTTGCTAGATTCGCCCAAGCTAATCCGTTCACATTATCGGGCGGCGAAAAAAGAAGGCTTTCCGTTGCTCCATGCTGGCCGCCGCGCCGAAAGTCTTGGTGATGGACGAGCCGACGTTCGGCCAAGACTTCACCACATGGACGGAAATGGTGAAACTGATCGCCGGTGCGCGTGACGCCGGCTGTTCCGTCATCATGGTCACCCATGACGAACCATTGATCGAAACGTTGGGAGCGCGTCGCATTCTCGTAAGCGAGGGGGAGTGAGATGGAACAGTTGGAAACCATCAGCGTGGTACCGCACAAGGAACGTCATGACGATGCCAAGCCGGCATCGCCGTCATGGTTCGTGGCAAAAATCAATCCGGTCAGCCGTTTCATCGGTGCACTGATACTATGTATTCCCATGTTCGTGACGCTGGACGTGGTCTCCGCGTCCGTGGCACTCGCATTGGAGGTGTTGTTGCTCTGGATTGGAGGCGTCGCTCCATGGACGGTGCTTCGTAAAACCTGGCCGGTATGGGTCGCAGCTTCGGGAAGCTTCATTTCCGTGTCATTGTATGGCAAAACCTCCGGTGCCGTGCTGGTCAATCTTGGCAATGTCATTGTGATCTCGCAGGGATCGTTGTACTTGGCGTTGGCCACGTTCCTGCGTGTGGCGGCCATTGCCGTTCCCGGCGTGATCCTCGCGCTTGGCCTTGACCCGACCGATCTGGCTGATGGTTTGGTGCAGATTCTGCATTTGCCGTCACGATTCGTATATGGCGGCTTGGCTGGCATGCGCATGTTCACATTGCTGCAGGATGATTGGCGTGCGCTTGGACAATCCCGCCGCTCTCGTGGCCTGGGCGACGGTAGCGCCATCAGGCGCGTGTTTTCCCAGGCGTTCAGCCTATTGGTGGTGTCGATTCGACGTGGCACGAAACTTGCCACCGCCATGGAAGCTCGTGGTTTCGGCGCGGACGCTCCGCGAAGCCAGGCTAGGAAATCGAGCTTACATGCCGTCGATTGGCTGTTTTACGTGATTTGCGTGGCCGTGCCGGTGATTGCGTTGTCTTGCGCTTATTTCACCGGTTACTGGCATTGGGCTTTTACCGGCACTGGCAATTAATCGGAGCAGGGCTGCGCAGTACGAGGTTTGTTGAATGCGCGGCGGATTTGCGAAGGGCGTTTCATTCGTTGTATGGAATGGAACGCCCTTCGCATTTGCCCGTTGTTTTTCTCAAAAAGATATGTGATATCCGCTACTTGGCAAGCTTGTCAAGCAGCAGCGCTTCGGTGATCACATTGTTTTTCAGGCTGGGAAGACTGATGGATTCGTTCGGGCTGTGCGCGTTGGCCTTCGGATCCTCGGGACCGGTGACCAGCACCTGCGCGTCCGGGAAAATACGCTGCAATTCCGGAATGAACGGAATCGAGCCACCTTCGCCCTTATTGACCGGAGCCACGCCAAACGCCTCTTCCATGGCGTCCATGGCGTCTTTGGTAGCCTCGGCATTTGGATCCATGGCCCAACCCATGCCATTATCAAGCTTGTCGACCCACACTTCGGCGCCAAACGGAGCATGCTCGACCATGAACCTGGCAAGTGCTTCCTGAGCCTCTTCCGGACGCTGGTTTGGAGCGGTGCGCAGGCTGAGACGGAACGTCGTTTCAGGGGAGATCACGTTGAACGATCCCTCCACTGGATGAGCATCGAAGCCGATGACGGTCACGCTCGGCTTGGTCCACAGACGTGCGGCCAGGGAGCCGGTACCGGCAGATGATAAGAGTCGACGATGCCGGCATCCGCACGTACGGTTGCCTCATCCATATCTCGCTGCAGTCCGCCGATCGGTTCCTCCGATGCGATGCCCGGCACCACCAAATCGCCATGCTCGTCATACATGGAAGCGATCATCATGGAGGCAAGCGTGTTCGCATCGAGGATCGGTCCGCCGTACTGGCCGGAATGCACCGGATGATGCAGCGCCTTGACGTGCACGTCAATATCGGTATTGCCTCGCAGCGACGTGGTGAGCGAGGGGATTTCAGCGGACCAATTGCCCGAGTCGGCGACGATGATCACATCGGAATCGAATTCGTCCTTATGCTCCTCGATGAAGGGAATGAAGCTTGGCGATCCCATTTCCTCTTCGCCTTCGATGAAGACTTTGATATTGACCTTCAAATCGTCGCCGAGCGCCTGCAATGCGCCGGAATGAATGGCGATTCCGCCGCCATCATCGGCCGCGCCGCGTCCGTACAGGCGTGTGTCGATTACCGTGCCGACGAATGGGTCGGTGTTCCATACGCTGGCATCGGGCACCGGCTGCACGTCGTGATGCGCGTACAACAGCACGGTTGGAGCGTCGATATCGACGATTTTCGAACCGATGACCTCCCAAGCGCCCGGCGTGCCATCGGGATTGTGCGACTGCACCACATGCGCATCGACACCTACCTTGTTCAGCTCTTCGGCCACGAATTGCGCGGACTGTTTCATATGATCCGCGGTAATGCCTTTTGCGGAAATGGACTGCAACGCGATTTTCTTGTTCAGCACGTCGACAATGCGGTCAAAATCCGTTTCGACGCGCGCGCGAATCTCATCGGCATGTAAAACTGCCATACTGCTCCTTCTTATATATGCGGCATATACGCATCTTGGAAACGTGCCGCCGCATGCTATCGAATGACCATTGTATCCGTCGAACCAATCACGTCCAATCGTTGACATGAATGAGGCAAGGCGTCGATACGTCAATTTACGCTCTATAGGCATGAGTGTGTTTAATAAGAAGGAAGATGCGGACCAGGAGCCTGTCGAGAAGAAGGCTGCGGAGCCTACTGCCGGCAAGGGGCGTCCGACGCCGAAGCGCAAGGATGCCCAGGCGCAGAATCTCCGTCCGCTGGTTCCCAAGGATCGTGAAGCGAGCCGCAAGGCCGCCAAGGCGCGTATGCGCGAGCGTGAAAACGCCGAATATGATGCCATGCAGAAGGGCGACATCAACCATATGCCGAAGTCCGAGCGTCTGCCGTGGCGTATATACATCCGCGACTACGTCGATGCCCGCTTCAACTTGGGTGAGTTCTTCATTCCGGTCGCCTTCGTCATTTTGATCGGTTCGATTTTCGTGACCTACAAGTGGCCGGCGTTGGCATTGCCGTTGATGCTGCTTATGTACATCTATCTGTTTGCGGTGATCATCGACATCGTGATCATGTGGCGCAAGCTCAAGAAGAAGCTCATTGAAAAGTTCGGCGAGCAGTCCGTGGCCAAGGGCATGCGTTCCGGTTCCTACGCGTGGAGCCGTGCCATCCAGATGCGTCGCTGGCGTCTGCCGAAGCCGCGCTATCAGAAGCGTGGACACTGGCCCGAGTGATCCATTCTGCGAGAATCGCAGTTGCTTTTTCAAGCCGTCGGCGAAAACCGACGGCTTTTCCATTACCATGTAACCAGTTGTAACGCACGAATCAACGAGGGCAGGCATGACTGAACAGCATTTCGACATTGTCATCATCGGAGCGGGACCAGGAGGATATTCCACGGCATTGCGTGCCGCGCAGCTCGGCAAAACGGTGGCGCTCATCGAACGCGACAAAACGTTGGGAGGCACCTGCCTCAATCGTGGTTGCATTCCGTCGAAGGCGTTGCTGACGGCCGCACACAGTGCGCAGAACATACGCCAGGCGGAACGTATGGGCATCAGTGCCACCTTACAGAGCATTGATTTCGGCAAATTACGTGACTTCCGTACGTCCACGGTGGAGACGATGACGAAGGGGTTGGCGGGATTGCTGTCGCATCGCGGCGTCACGGTGTTCCGCGGCGAGGCTGAGTTGAGGGACGTTCATGATGTGCATGTCGCGCGGCCGGGGGAGAAGCGCAGGTCATGCGTTCCTTCAAGGCGGGAGTGGAGGAACCCGTCGGGTCGGAGCTTACCATCAAAGGCGAAGATATTGTGCTGGCGACCGGATCGCGACCGTTACCATTGCCGGGCAACCCGTTTTCAGGTGCGTTGATCGATTCGACGCAGGCTTTGGAATTGGATACGTTCCCGTCCAGTGCGGTGATTGTCGGAGCGGGTGCGGTGGCGTTGGAATTCGCTTCGTTGTGGAATGCCGCGGGATGCGAAGTGACGTTGCTGATCCGCAAGGACCGCGTGCTGTCGTCTTGGGAGAAGCGGGCTTCGATGACGTTGACCCGCGAGCTCAAACGTCGCGGCATCAGCGTGGTGACGCGTACGTCGGTGGATTACGTGGATACCGGTGCGAATTTGGGCGCCACCGTGCATTACAGGCAAGGCGGCGGCGAGGAGGAGCGCACCGCATATGGTGAAGTGGTGCTTGCTGCTATCGGACGTATGCCGAACACCGATGCCGGCTGGTTCACATCCAACGGCATCGAATTGGAGGAACGCGGTTATGTTTCGACCGACGCGTATGGGCGTACGAATGTGGAGGGCGTATGGGCCTTGGGCGACATCACTCCGGGGCATGCTTTAGCTCATCGCGCGTTTGAACAGGGCATCACCATCGCCGAAACCATCGCAGGACTTGACCCCAAGCCGGTATCCGACGAAACCGTGCCGCAAGTCGTGTTCTCTTTCCCTGAAGCGGCAAGCGTCGGTCTTGCACTCGACGATGCGAAATCGTGTGAAACCATCATCAATCCGCAGGAAACCGCATATCCCATGTTGTCCAACTCGCGTATGCTCATGAGTGGGGAAGGCGGATCCATGACCATCGTCAGCGGTGCGATGGCAGGCGCTCCGGATGTTCCCCTCGTGCTTGGCGTGCATATCGTAAGCCCGCTCGCCAGCGATCTGATCGCGGAAGCGAACAATTGGTCGGCAACCGGGTGCCGCTCGCCGCCGCGGCGAGGCTCATTCACCCGCATCCCACCTTCAGTGAATCGTTCGGCGAGGCGCTGCTTAAGGCGGATGGCAGGCCTCTACATACCCGATAATCCCCGTCAATCAAGGAAAAACGGCGGAAACCGTGCGATATGGCATGGTTCCTGATAAACTACCGTTCCAGTGTGAGTAACCGCATAACCAAGTGAGGAAGTCGATGGCAGACAAAGAAGAGCCAAAGAAGAAGCAAAGCACCATCAAGCAGATCATTCAGATCTTCAAGTACACCCACGCCGAAGATAAGGCTCTTCCGTGGTTGTGCGGCGGCGTGTTCGTGGCGCCGATCGTTGTGTTCGTGGTGCTTGGCATCGTGTTCAAGTGGTCGGTGATCGGATGGATCACGTCCATGATCCTCGCCATCATGCTTGGCCTGCTGTTCGCCACCATGATGCTCACCAACCGTGCCGACAAAGTCGGATACGCCAAGCTTGAAGGGCGTCAGGGTGCTGCCATCAGCGTGCTCGGCAACATTAACAAGGCTGGCTTCAACTTTCCGCAGGAGCCGGTGTGGGTTGATCCGAAGACCAAAGACGCCATTTGGCGCGGCACCGGTTACAACGGCATTTATCTGCTCGGCGAGGGCGATTACAATCGCGTCAAGCGTGCCATGGACCGTCAGGAGCAGAATATCAAGGGTGTGACCGCCGGTTCCGATATTCCCGTCTACCGTATCTACGTCGGCCAGGGCAAGAATCAGACGAGCCTGAAGAATCTGCGCAAGACCGTGCTCAAGTGCAAGAGCTACCAGCCGACCAGCCACAAGAACAAGCTGATGGCAGCCATCCATCCGAAGAGCCGCTTCATGCTTACCAAGACCGAGCTGAACATCCTCAACGAGCGTCTGCGCACTCTGCAGATGAAGAACGGCATGGGCATTCCGAAGGGCGTCGACCCGATGCACCCGCAGCGCATCAGCCGTCGTGCTATGCGTGGCCGCTGATTTTCCTGGAATCGTAAAGCCGGCTTACATATGGGAACCTCGATGAACACGTTATCGAGGTTCCTTTTTCATATCTCCGTTACCTTCCGCTGGCCTGCGCGCATGCGGTAAGGTTTTTGAGAAAAGAAATGGACGTCGCAAGCGACATGACGACACGAATGTCCACAAATTGAACGGTTTTGCAGAGGCAAATACGAGCGTTCGTAACAATTGAACCCCAGTTTTCGCGAAATCATCCTTCGAATATGTCATTACGAAACATTCTCGTAACCCAATTGGCGAGTGAGCGAAACGCGCGTTCCTAGACTAAGAGCCTGTAAGTTACTTATTCGAAAGGAGCGGTCCCGTGACTGCACTTGAAACCAAGGCTGATGCTGAGGCCCTTATCAACAAGGAAGGCATCGAGTATGTCTCCGTTCGCTTCACTGATCTGATCGGTGTTCAGCAGCACTTCACCGTGCCGGCAAGCGAATTCCTGAAGGACGCCTTCACCGACGCATGCCGTTCGATGGCTCCTCCGTGGAAGCTTCCAGGCCATCAATGAATCCGATATGAAGCTGGTGCCGGACGTTTCCACCGCATTCGTCGATCCGTTCCGCAAGCACAAGACCCTCGACGTGGCCTTCTCCATCGTCGACCCGCTGACCGACGAGCCGTACTCCCGCGATCCGCGTCAGGTTGCAGGCAAGGCCGAGGCCTACCTGAAGTCCACCGGCATCGCCGACACCGCTTCCTTCGCTCCGGAAGCCGAGTTCTTCATCTTCGACAAGGTGCGCTTCGAGAACAGCATGCAGCGCTCCTTCTACGAGGTCGACTCCATCGAAGCTCCGTGGAACTCCGGCGTCGACACCGAAGACGACGGCACCCCGAACATCGCATTCAAGAACCGCGTCAAGCGCGGCTACTTCCCGGTTCCGCCGATCGACCACACCCAGGATCTGCGTGACGACATGGTCGCCAACCTGCAGAAGGTCGGTCTGATCCTCGAGCGTTCCCATCACGAGGTCGCCGGCGCTGGCCAGCAGGAGATCAACTACCGCTTCAACTCTCTGCAGCACGCAGGCGATGACCTGATGAAGTACAAGTACGTCGTTCACGAGACCGCCGCTCTGGCAGGCAAGGCCGCAACCTTCATGCCGAAGCCGATCGCAGGCGACAACGGCACCGGCATGCATTGCCACCAGTCCCTGTGGAAGGACGGCAAGCCGCTGTTCTACGATGAGAAGAACTACGGTGGTCTGTCCGACCTTGCCCGCTGGTACATCGGCGGCCTGATCAAGCACTCCTCCTCCGTGCTGGCCTTCACCAACCCGTCCCTGAACTCCTACCACCGTCTGGTCCCGGGCTTCGAAGCTCCGGTCAACTTGGTGTACTCCGCACGCAACCGCTCCGCCGCCATCCGTATCCCGCTGGCCGGCACCTCCCCGGCTGCAAAGCGCATCGAGTTCCGTGCTCCGGATCCGTCCTGCAACCCGTTCCTCGCCTTCTCCGCACAGCTGATGGCAGGTCTGGACGGCATCCTGAACCACATCGAGCCTCCGGAGCCGGTCGACAAGGATCTGTACGAGCTGCCGCCGGAAGAGCACGCAGGCATCAAGCAGGTTCCGAGCTCCCTGGCAGAGGCCATGGATGCCCTTGAGGAAGATCATGACTTCCTCACCGCAGGCGACGTCTTCACCGACGACTGATCGAAACCTGGATCGGCATCAAGCGTGGCGAAATCGACCAGGCCCGCCTGGCTCCGACCCCGCTGGAGTACGAGCTGTACTTCCACATCTGAGGCCTATACCCAGTTTCCCTTGAAATCAAGCTGTTTTGGACTCCAAGGGTAATCAGAAGGTAGCCAGATTGGTTATAAGGAGAGCCTCTCCAAATCGGGGAGGCTCTCCTTATTCCTACAGAATTTCTTCCATCCGGGACGGCAAAGACCTTACGGACCGGTCTTCTGACTCCTCGCCTCCACGAACACATCAGACGCATCCAATAAATAACCGTTGATATGAGCCGGACGTGCTTCCACAGGTTCACCGTTAATGTCGTCGTATTCATACAACGCAGGAGCGTTTGTGCCTCTGTCGAATCCGACAATGACGACATGCACGTTCGCATTGTCCGTAGTCTGAGCGTCCCAGCAGAACGTACGGTGAGCGAACCGGATACGCCACCCTCGTTCGACCACATGCTTGAATAGCGGGGCGACTTGTGCTGGCCTTGTGTGATGCTATTCGTGGATACGAACGCGAATTGCGCGGAGGGATTCCCGTCAAGGAAATCAATAGCTTTAAAATACCATCCAGCCACATAATCCAGCGAGCCTCCGGCCTTGCCGCACACCAGTTCCATATCATCCTTGATCTGCTGCGTGTGCTGCTGATGGCCGATGAACGGCGGGTTGCCCATCACATACGAGCATTCATCACCGGGCAGCAGAAGACTGACGAGGTCATAACCATAGTCACTCGCGAACGCTCTCGTTGGCGTCGCGGCATCTTCGAGGATGCCTTCAAGCGCCTCACGAGTCCCCAACGTCCTTCTCTGCATGAATGAACCTCCTTGTATGGCTGGAAGTTATCGTCACAGATGATTTCGTAACCACTTACCTCTGTTCAAGCGCCGCGTTGACCCGTGCCTTGAGTGCAGGCAAGGTCTCGGCCTCGAACCAAGGATTCCTGCTCATCCATAGCTGGTTGCGCGGCGACGGATGCACCAAAGGGAAGAATCCCCGGCCGATATAGGCATCATAATCGCGCACCACGGTTGTAAGGCTGTCCGAATTCTTGAGATGCAGGTACCTGCGGACGGCATATGCGCCCACAAGCACAGTGAGCCGAACATTGGGCATGAGCGCCAAGAGTGCAGGATGCCACTGCTCGGCGAATCCCTTGCGCGGCGGTAGATCGCCCGACCTGCCATGTCCCGGAAAATAAAAGTCCATGGGGAGAAGCGCCACCCGCTCAGGATCATAAAACGTCTCGCGAGAAACACCCAGCCAATCGCGCAGACGCTCTCCTGACTTGTCGTTCCAGGGGATGCGCGTCTCTTCCGCCACCGCGCCTGGTGCCTGCCCGATGACCACGATGCGAGCGCCAGCCCCGACGGAGTAGAGCGGATCGATGCCGCGCTTGGTGTAGTCTGCATTCGCCCCATCAGCCTTTATGGCATTAAAAATCGCAAGGAAATCCTTGTCCATGTCGAAACCATCTCCTTGGTGACATGCGCCGTTCATGCATATTGATTACTCGTTTCCCACAAATATACCTTGCCTTTGCTCTGCAGGGTATATCGTAGGAAATCATCCTCATGTAGTAATTCCCGCATAGCCGCTTATCGTCTTTCAAGATTTTTATTGCCAATGTGCATCACAAAGCACTACGCCTAACTGGATTAAATAAATACTCAGGTTTCAACCGTCTTGCAAGCGTAGCGTTACCGCGAACCACTCTCTATAAGCACCCATGCGCCCATCGTAGATAACAAGCCGAAAGAAGGAGAACGCGGTCCGGACGACCTATTTCAAGCCTCTAAAGGAGCAATCCTTTCGGGGCTTTTCTATTGTCCGAAAGGAGGCGGCACGCATGCCGAGAAAACCAAGACGCCCCTGCCGCCACCCCGGCTGCCCGAACCTTTGCGAGGACGGCGAGCAATACTGTGAGAAGCATCGCAAGGAAGCGGAGCGGCAGTACAAGCATTTCACGCGCGGCTACTCCGCGGGCAAGCGCTATGGCAGGCAGTGAAGAAGATCCGCGACCGATAGAAGAACATTGGCATAGTCCTCAAAGTGAAATCCCCTTATGAGGTCAGACACATCTGGCAGCGGGACACCATAGGACGCCGCCACATACGTTAGATATTCCCGGAATGTGAAATACTGAAATGACTGATCTTCCGCTGCCCCTAGATCCAGTGCAAATCAGAAAGTAAGGGGTGATCTGCGGTGTACCAGACGCTTAAATGGTTCAAGGAAAGAAGTGCCTTGCTGTCCATTCTGCATTACCTCCGATTGTTTTTGTCTTTCTCCCAGAGCGAATAGGCGGAGAACAGGAGCACGTCGCCGAGGAAAATGTACAGCAGGACAAACGGGATGTTCATGGTAACGAAACTGTAAATCATGCAGACAATAAAACGCAAATCCATTCTTCGCGTGGCCGACGGATACGGGTTCCATCCGATCAGTAAGTTCGGCAAACGAAGCATCCCGGAGTTGACCGGATGCGCTGCGGGGCATGTGGATGCATGTTGGTTGTGATGGGCCGGTTGGAGGATATTCCGGCCGATTATGAGGGTCGTTTGGGCGTCCCCGTTTTCTTGAAAAACCTGTCGAATAAAAACGACCTTACTGAGCCGCCTATGCCTTGTGCATGGCGATAATATGCTCTATCTCGGCAAGATCCGAAGCGAAATAGATACCATGCTGACGTTCCCCTGTGGAGAAGCCATCGTCGATCATGCGCTGCAGCAACGCCTTCATGTCATCGTAGAAACCGTTGAGATTGTAGAAAATGCAAGGCTGCGTCAACTGGTCAAGGCAAACCTTCGACACAACCTCACTGATCTCCTCCAACGTTCCCGTGCCGCCGGGGAAGGCGATGAACACGTCGCCAAGCTCGATCATGCGAGTACGCCGTTCGGTGATATTCGGCACGATGGTGAGCTGGGTCAGATTCTTGTGCGCGACACCCTTGTCCACGAACATCTGCGCCTCGATGCCGGTCACCTCGCCACCCTGCTCAAGCACGGTGTCGGCAATCACCGCCATCAGTCCCTCGTCGGAACCGCCATATACCAAGCGGTGCCCGTTTTGGGCGATCCATGTGGCCAGTTCCACCACGGCTTGCTTATATACGGGGTTGTCGCCTTCGTGAGCTCCTAAATACACCGTGACATCCATGCTTGTACCTCCAACATTCATGGGATGATGTCGCACTCCCAACCGCAATCAGACAATAATCAGATAATCAGTGTAACGAACTGATGCTCGCAAACCAATCGAAAGTGGCAAGAAACACTCGCAAGCCGTGCATGTCTTTCATGGATGCGCAAAAGCCCCGTACCCGACCTGCCAAATTCATGACATGTCGAATACGGGGCAAGGCGAAGGGTGACGATCCTGCTGTGACAAATCGCTGCCGTTGCACAACACTTTTCCCTCTGTGGGATTCGCAAGCCCGGAAATCAGTAACAGCATAGTGGTTTTGCCAGCGCTGGGGCATCGCTCTGTGCGTTGCCGGACTGCTGCGAATCCGGAGAATTGTTATCGGTATTGGAATCCTGCGAGCCGGCAGAGTCGCTGCAATCATTTGTCGGACCCTGCATATCGCGACCGAACTGCGCCCTCTGGCTGGTCTGCTGCGACTGCTGCTGGAATGAATCTGGAAAGTTTTCTGAATTAAAAACGTGACATGGATGGGGCATTCGTTGTGGCAATGGTGTTAGGCTAACGCGTATGCTATAAAATCCGAAGTCATTGCGAATCCCAAGTCGGAGCGCGTTCGCCGCGTGTCCGAACTCGCCGATCGAAAAGGGCGGAAACGGTCTGGCCGTTTCATGGTGGAAGGCCCGCAATCGGTGCGCGAGCTGCTGACATGGCATCCAGGACTTGTCGAGGACCTCTACGTTGAGGTCGAGTCGGCACAGCCCGATGCCTCGTTTGCGACACCTGCCGTCGCACAGATGGCGGGCAAGGCCATGCAATCCGGCGTGTATGTGCACAAGGTCACTCATGCGGTGATGCACCGTATGAGCGCCGACGCGCAAGGCGTGCTTGCCGTCGCGGACATGCAGGCTTTCCTCGATTCGTCCGCCGCTCCGGACGATTTCGACGAGCATGCGATGGTCGCCGCGTTTTGGCAGGTCCGCGATCCCGGTAACGCCGGAACCGTGATTCGTTCCGCCGACGCGGCCGGCTGCTCCGCCGTGGTATTGGTCGACGACTGCGTGGACATGTTCAATCCGAAAGTGATCCGCTCCACCGCGGGATCACTGTTCCACCTTCCGATTCTGACCATGGGAACGGACGACTTCTTCGCATGGTGCGATACTCACGAGCTGGCAGTGTATGCGGCCGATGTATACGGCACGGATTCCCGACAACCGGAATCCCTGACGGATGTAATCGCCGCGCCGGAAACGCTTGCCGGCGCCAAAGCGGTGTTGTTCGGCAATGAGGCACGCGGATTGACCAAGGAAGTTTTGGAACGAACCGATAGGATCGTGTCCATACCGCTCTATGGCAAAGCGGAATCCTTGAACCTCGGCACCAGTTCGGCGGTAATGCTGCTGAGCTTGGCTATGTCGAGTCATGTTGAAAGAATGTAAAGTCGGAAAACGTTGAAATTGCGCGTTTTTCGCGTAAAACAAACGGGAAATGAGAAAGGTATCTCGTGGCAGAAGGTGCGGTATTCGACGCCCAAGCGGTAACCAATGCGGTTGCCGAGGGCATCGCGAAAATCGAAAACGCCTCCAGCATGGAGGAATTGAAAGCCATCAAGACGCAGTACGCCGGAGCGGAATCCGCGATGACGCAGGCCAGCAAGGCCATCGGCGCGCTGCCGAAGGACCAGAAGAAAGACGCCGGCAAGATCATGGGCAAGCTGCGCGCCGACTTCGGTCGTGCGTATGGCACCAAGGAACAGCAGGTCAAGGCCGAGGAAGAGGCCCGTGCACTTGCCGCCGAAACCGTGGACATGACTCTTCCGGTCAACCGCAAGCCGCTTGGCGCGCGCCACCCGTTGCCGAAACTGATGGAGGATGTCGAAGACTTCTTCATCTCCATGGGCTGGCAGATTTCCGACGGTCCTGAAGTGGAAACCGAATGGTACGACTTCGACGCGCTGAACTTCGGCCCCGATCATCCGGCACGCCAGATGCAGGATACCTTCTACGTCAAGGGCAATCAGGCCAAGGACGCCGCAGGATTCGTCGGATCCAACATGGTGCTGCGCACCCAGACCTCCTCCGATCAGGTGCGTGGTCTGCTCACCCGTGGCGTGCCGCTGTACATCGCATGCCCGGGCCGCGTGTTCCGCACCGATGAGCTCGACGCCACCCATACGCCGGTGTTCCACCAGGTGGAGGCTCTTGCGGTCGACAAGCATCTGACCATGGCCGACCTGAAGGGCGTGCTCGATAAGCTTGCCGTGGCCATGTTCGGCCCGGAAGCCAAGACCCGTCTGCGTCCGAGCTACTTCCCGTTCACCGAGCCGAGCGCCGAACTCGACCTGTGGTTCCCTGACAAGAAGGGCGGCGCAGGCTGGCTCGAATGGGGCGGCTGCGGCATGGTCAACCCGAATGTGCTGAAGTCCGCTGGCCTCGATCCTGAGGTCTACACCGGCTTCGCCTTCGGCGTGGGCGTGGAACGTACCCTGCTGCTGCGCCACGACATCAACGACATGCACGACCTGGTCGAAGGCGACGTGCGATTCAGCGAACAGTTTGTGATGGGGGAGTGATTGACCCATGCCAATGGTTGACATTGATTGGCTCAAGGACCATGTCGAGGTTCCGGAAGGCCTTACGTACGAACAGCTTGCCAAAGATCTGGTGAAGGTCGGTCTCGAAGAGGAAGAGATCCACACCTCCCAGCTGGTCGGTCCGATCGTCGTCGGCTACGTGGTCGACGCCACTCCGGAACCGCAGAAGAACGGCAAGATCATCAACTGGTGCCACGTCGACGTCGGCGACGAATACAACGAGACCGATGAGAACGGCAACAAGGTGCCGCGCGGCATCATCTGCGGCGCGCCGAACATGGCCGCAGGCGAAAAGGTCGTCGTAACGCTTCCTGGCGCTGTGCTGCCGGGCGATTTCAAGATCGAACCGCGCAAGACCTACGGCCATATCTCCAACGGCATGTGCGCTTCCGAACGCGAGCTTGGATTGGGTGATAGCCATGACGGCATCATCCTGCTTCGCAAGTACGGCTTCACCCCGGAAGAGTATGAGAAGCTCCAGCCGGGCGACGACGCCATGCACCTGCTGCACTTGGACGAGCCGCTGCTGGAGATCAACATCACTCCGGATCGCGGCTACGCGTTCTCATACCGTGGCGTGTCTCGCGAATACCATCATTCCACCGGTGCGGCCTACACCGATCCGGCTGTCGCCTGAACGAGAAGGCGCCGATCACCAAGGGCCTGCCGGAAGGCACCAAGACCGACATCGAAGTGATCGTCGACGACAATAATCCGATTCACGGTGTGGTTGGATGCGATCGCTATTACGCTCGCGCGGTCAAGGGCTTCGATCCGGCCAGCCATACGCCGAATTGGATGCGTCGCCGCCTGACCCGCGCAGGCATGCGTTCCATCTCCTTGGCAGTGGATGTCACCAACTACGTGATGCTCGACTTGGGACAGCCGATGCATGCCTACGATCTGGATAAGATCGAAGGACCGATCGTGGTGCGTCGCGCCAACGAAGGTGAGAAGCTCACCACGTTGGATGGCAAGGATCACGATTTGAGCGTCGAGGATCTGCTGATCACCGATTCCCCGAATGGCGAACGCGGCTCCCGTGTGCTTGGCATCGCAGGCGTGATGGGCGGCATGTATGGCGAGGTCACTGCCGAAACCAAGAACATCCTGCTGGAATCCGCGCACTTCGATCAGGTGTCGATCGCGCGTTCCGCACGCCGTCACAAGATTCCGTCCGAAGCTCCCGTCGTTTCGAACGCGGTGTGGACGACCAGCTGCAGCCGGCAGCCGCCCAAATGGCCGCCGAACTGATGGTTAAGTACGGCAATGGCGAGCCGAGCGAGCACCCGACCGACTTCAATACCGTCTCTAACCGCCGTCCGATCCTGTTCAAGGCTTCGGAAGTGGCTCGTGTGGCCGGACTTGACACGGACGTGAACACCATCAGCGACATTCTTACCGACATCGGTTGCTCCGTCGCAGGAGGCGGCAACGGCGAGTTTTCCGTGGCACCTCCAAGTTGGCGCCCCGACTTGAACGAGCCGTGCGATCTGGTTGAGGAAGTGGCGCGTCTTGTCGGATATGACGAGATTCCCGTCACCGTGCCGCCGGCACCGGTCGAAGGCCAGGTCGGTCTGACTGCTGAGCAGCTGCGCAAGCGCCAGGTTGCCGATGAACTTGCCGAATACGGCATGGTGGAAACGTTGAGCTATCCGTTCGTCGGCGATGAGGATTACAAGAACTTCGCGCTGGACGTCGCTGAGACGAAGAACGTCAGCGTGGAGATCGCCAACCCGCTCGCCGGTGATCGTCCGTTCCTGCGTCGTGACATTATTCCGACGTTGGCACAGACCGTTCAGCGCAATCTGCGTCGCGGCGTGGAGAATGTGTCGCTGTATGAGATCGGCCACGTGTATCTGTGGGATCCGAACGCTCCGGCGATTCCGGCACTGCCGGGTGCAGTCAAGCCGACGGACGAGCAGCTTGCCGCGCTTGATGCCGGTCTTCCGGACCAGCCGATGCATGTTGCTGGCATTCTGACCGGCAACGCCGTTGACTCCGGTTGGCTGGGCGAGCGCCGCGCAGTGGATTGGTCTGACGCCGTCGAGGCGGTGCAGCGCATCTCCGACCGTATTGGTGCAGCTCTCACGCTGGATCAGCCGAAGGCTGAAGATGTGCCGGCACAATGGCATCCGGGTCGTGCGGCTCGCGTGATGGCTGGTGACGTATTCGTCGGTATGGTCGGCGAGCTTCACCCACATGTCAACGAGGCGTTGGGCTTCCCGGCCCATTCCGCGGCCTTCGAGTTGGATTTGACCGCGCTGTTCGCCACGTTGAGCGGCAAGCCGGTGCAGGCCAAGCCGATTTCCACCTTCCCGCCGGTCAAGCAGGATCTGGCCTTCACGGTGTCTACCGATGTCACGGCCGCCGAGCTCAAGCAGGTTATTGTCGATGCCGCTGGAAGCAGCCTCGAAAGCATCGAGCTGTTCGACGTGTACACCGGCGACCAGCTGGGCGAGGACGAAAAGTCTTTGGCCTACGCGGTCACATTCCGCGCTCCGGATAAGACTCTCGCTTCCGAAGACAGCGAAGCCATCCGCAAGCGTATTGTGGATGAAGCGTCCAAGCTGGGTGCGCAGCTGCGCGCCTGATCCCGACCTTCCCAAGAACAGAGGATGATTATGAACGAACCGGAGCAGTATCAGCCGACCAACACCGACGAACGTCAGGAGACGGCTGATGCTGCTCCGGTTTCGTCATCTTCCGATGCCGCTGCGTCTTCACAGCCGGAGTATGGTCAGATCAATCAACCCGAATATGGTGCGATGAGTAGCCAGCTGCCGGCCGGTTACGATCCATACGTGTATGGTGCGCCTGAACCTGAACCGCAACCTGCGGATGCTGTACAGCAGCAGAATATGCAATACCAAACGGGGCAATACCCTTCAAATGGGCAGCAACCGATGCTCCGTACAATGCGAACGGACAACAGAATCCATACGGCGCCAACCCGTATGGGCCGAATCCGTATGATCCGAACCAATATCCGCAGCAGGGCAATATGCCCTATCTGCCGAATCTGGATCTCAACGATCCTCGGCAGAATCCCGCATACGGCCATTGGGATGCCTATGCGATCATGTCTCTCGTGCTTGCCGTGCTGATGCCGGTGCCGGTCCTTCCCGCGTTGGTCGGCGCGATTTCGATGTGGCGTACCAAGAAGCTCCATATGAAAGGGTATGGCTTGGCTCTCGCCGCGGTGATCATCAATGTGTTGTACACCTTGGCCGTGATTTGGTTGGCGATGCATGGTCTTTCCGTTGCCGACCTGTATAACGAGACGTTGCAGAATATGCTTGGCGGCGCGGGATCGGGGCAGGGAGACGAGTCGATCGCTGCCTGATTCGGCGTGTTTTCTAGTCCTTTAATAATTGTCATAGTCGCGCAATGACCACTATGCGACACGAAATGAATGCATAATTATGCAATGTAGTGCATAAAGTGTATGCTGAATGTGTTTTCAGTGAGTCAATGGAAAGAGACGTGACATGGCCAAATACACAGTAGCCGTGGCCGGCGCGACAGGGTATGCGGGAGGCGAGGCCCTCCGTATCCTCGCGGCCCATCCAAATTTCGAAGTGACGTGCGTGGCCGGGCATTCATCCGTTGGGGACAAGCTTGGCAAGCATATGCCACATATTCCGCAGCTTGCCGACCTTGTGGTGGAAGACACCACTCCGGAGGTACTGAACGGGCATGACGTGATCATCCTTGCGCTGCCTCATGGGGCATCCGGTGCATTGGCTTCCCAGCTTGATCCGAATGCCGTGGTGGTGGATTTGGGAGCCGACCATAGGCTTGAGGAAAAAACCGCATGGGATGAGTTCTACGGCGGCGACTTCTATGAGCACTGGACTTACGGCATGCCTGAGCTCATTACCGGCATATCCGAAGATGGTTCTTACCAGCACCAGCGTGAGGTGATTCCAGGAACCAAGCGTATTGCCGGTCCAGGATGCAATGTGACCGCAACCACATTGGCGCTGCAGCCGGGCATTGCCCAAGGGCTTGTTGAACCGGCGGATATTGTTGCCGATCTGGTGGTCGGCTACTCCGGCGCAGGGAAGAATCTGAAGCGCGTCAATTTGCTTGCAGCTGAGGCATTCGGTTCCGCATTACCGTATTCTGTCGGCGGTACTCATCGTCATATTCCTGAGATTTTGCAGAACTTCGCCCATGCTGCAGGAAAGAACGCATCCGCGGCAAACGAGTTCACGCTGGGATTCACCCGATTCTTGTGCCAATGGCCCGTGGCATTCTCGCTTCGGTTTCCGCCAAACTAACCGATACAGCATTGAATATGTCAGATGCTGAAATCAGGCAGGTTTGGACTGACGCATATGCGGATCAGGATTTCATGATTGTTTTACCGGAAGGCGTCATGCCGGCCACCGCCAATATCATCGGATCGAACGCGGCCCATATTCAGGTGGCCATCGACCGTAAGGCGGGGCGTTTGCTGGCCTTCGCGGCAATTGACAATCTCAACCGCGGCACGGCCGGACAGGCGGTGCAGTCGTTGAACGTAGCACTGGGACTTCCTGAAGATGCAGGCCTGACAAAGATTGGAGTGGCGCCATGAGCGTAACGTTTGCGCAAGGTTTTTCCGCGGCTGGCGTGGAAGCCGGTATTTCCGCAGTCGAAGGTAAGAAGGATCTGGCTCTTGTGGTCAATAACGGTCCGCTGGATATGGCTGCCGGAGTGTTCACTTCGAACCGTTTCTGCGCAGCTCCCGTGCAGTGGACGCGCAAGATCGTGGCCGACGGTCATGTGAAAGCCGTCATCCTTAATTCCGGAGGCGCAAACGCATGCACCGGCCAGCGGGATATGAGCAGTCCAAGGCCACGGCCCAAAAGGTCGCGGCGCTTGTAGGTGCCAAAGACAGCGATATCGCGGTCTGCTCCACGGGCCTGATCGGTGAGCTTCTGCCTCTTGACCATGTGCTTTCTGGCGCAGACAAAGCGTTCGCGGCCCTTGCCGATACCGCTCAGGCCGGTGCGGATGCGTCCCATGCCATCATGACCACCGACACCAAGCCGAAAACCGTTGAGTTGGAAGGCTCCAACGGCTTCCATGTCGGAGGTATGGTCAAGGGGTCGGGCATGATTGCCCCGCAGTTGGCCACCATGCTGTGCGTCATCACTACGGATGCCTTGGTGAGCGCCGGCCAGTTGCAGGCGGCATTGAATGCCGGAGTGGAGATGTCGTTCAACCGCATCGATGTGGATGGATGCATGTCTACCAACGATACGGTGCTCCTGCTCGCATCCGGCGCTTCGGGCATCGAACCCGATCCGGACGAATTCAACGATCTCGTTGCGCAGGCTACGGCGTCTCTGGCACGCCAGATCATCGGCGATGGCGAAGGCGCGAGCCACGACATCCGTGTCAAGGTGATCGGCGCCACCACGGAGGATGCGGCGCTTGCCTGCGGTCGTGCGGTGGCCGCGTCCAACCTGCTGAAATGCGCCATTTCCGGCAATGACCCGAATTGGGGACGTATCGTCAGCTCGTTGGGCACCGTGCCGCCGGAAGTCGCGCCATACGATTCCAATAAAGTCACGGTTGATGTCAATGGCGTGCGTATCTGTGAGAACGGCGGAGCCGGACGCGACCGATCCGAAGTCGACATGACTCCGCGCGAGGTGCACATCGACATAGATTTGCATGCGGGAAATGCGGAAGCAACTGTCTGGACCGACGATTTGACCCACGAATACGTACACATTAATGCAGATTACGAAAGCTGATTGAACGGTAATGACCAAGGAACTCAAAGGACCTGGATTCCATTTTGACGTGCATACCGATTTGCGCGCCGACCAAAAGGCGGAAGTGCTGATTGAGGCACTGCCATGCTTGAGGAATTCGCCGGACAGCGCATCGTCATCAAATATGGCGGCAATGCGATGATCGACGATCATCTCAAAGCCTGTTTCGCTGAAGATATGGTGTTTCTGCGACAGGTCGGCTTGCATCCGGTTGTGGTGCATGGCGGAGGCCCGCAGATCTCGCACATGCTTAAGGCTTTGGGCATTAAGTCGGAATTCAAGGGAGGTCTGAGGGTCACCACGCCGGAGGCCATGGATGTGGTGCGTATGGTTTTGACGGGCAAGGTTTCCCGTGAACTTGTCGGGTTGATCAACGCCCATGGTCCGTTCGCGGTCGGTCTTTCCGGCGAGGATGGTGCGCTGTTTTCCGCCATGCAGCGCAAGCCGATCATCGAAGGATCGCCAACCGATATTGGTTTGGTCGGCGACGTGGTGAGCGTCGACGCATCCGCGGTTGAGGACCTGATCAATGCCGGACGCATTCCTGTTGTTTCCTCGGTGGCTCCAAATGAGGATGATGCTACCGAAGTGTTGAATGTGAATGCCGATTCCGCGGCTGCGGCGCTTGCGGCTGCTCTTGGAGCCAGCAAGCTGGTCGTGCTGACCGATGTGGATGGCCTGTACGCCGATTGGCCGGACAGGGATTCTCTGATTGGTCGCATCGGCGTGGAGAACCTACGCGACATGTTGCCGGATCTGGAGAGCGGCATGCGCCCCAAGATGGAAGCCTGCGTCAGAGCCATCGATGGAGCGTGCCACGCGCCCACATCATCGACGGACGCAAACCGCATTCCATCCTGAATGAGATTTTCACCACAGACGGCATTGGAACCATGGTCGTTCCCGAAGACGGTATTGAAATGAGGAGTTCGTATGGCAACTGAACAGTTGGAAAACCTCGGCAGCGAGGACGCCAAGTGGCTGGGGGAGTACTCCCGGGTGCACATGAACGTGTTCGGTACTCCGCTGCGTGTTATGGATCATGGCGAAGGCGCGCACATCTGGGACATCGATGGCAATGAATACCTCGATTTCCTTGCGGGCATCGCGGTGAACGCGCTCGGATACGCCCACCCGAAATGGGTGAAGGCCGTCAGTGAGCAGGCAGCCAAAGCCGCTCATGTGAGCAACTACTTCGCCACGGAACCGCAGATTGAACTGGCGTCGAAGCTCATTGAGCTTGCCGGCGCCCCCGAGGGATCTCATGTGTATTTCGGCAACTCCGGAGCGGAAGGCAACGAGGCAGCACTGAAACTCGCCAAACTGTATGGCCGCACCTTGCCGGGCGCATCGCCTGCCATTGGAGGCAAACCGGCGCGTATCATCGCCATGACCCATGGCTTCCATGGACGTACCATGGGCGCGTTGTCCGCAACGTGGAAGCCCACCATCCGAGAAGCGTTCGAACCGCTGGTTCCCAATATCGAATTCGTCGAAGCCGGTGACGAGACCGCATTGCATGACGCGTTGCGAACGGTCCGGCAAATATGGCAAAGGTCCTGTCGCAGCCGTCATCATGGAGCTGATCCAAGGTGAGGCCGGCGTGCGTCCGCTCGGCGCCGACTACGTGAAGAAGGCCCGTCAGATGTGCGACGACAACAACGCGTTGCTCATCATCGATGAGGTCCAGACAGGCATCGGACGCACCGGATCCTGGTTCGCATTCCAGCGTGAGGATCTTGCGGGCGGAGTGGTTCCGGATATTGTGACCTTCGCCAAGGGCGTTGCAGGCGGTTTCCCGATGGGTGGCATGATCTCCTTCGGCGCCAAGCTTTCCGCGCTGTTCACCCCAGGATCCCACGGCTCCACCTTTGCGGGCAATCCTCTCGGAGCGGCTGCCGCGATGGCCACGTTGGAGACCATTGAGGAAGACGGTCTCGTGGCCAACGCTGAGGCGCGTGGCCAGCAATTGCGTGACGGCATCATGGCTTGCGTCAATCCGCTCTTCGTCTCCGTGCGTGGACGTGGATTGCTTGACGCGGTCGAACTTGCCCATCCATGCGCGCATGCGGCGATGAATTGGGCGTTGGAACACGGTTTGATCGTCAACGCGGTGGCGCCGGATGCGCTTCGTCTTGCCCCTCCGCTGGTGGTGACCGAACAGGACATCGATCAGGCCATCTCCATCCTCGCGAAGATTCCAACTGATCTTCCCAACGACTGAACATAGCCGGCAATCAAAGCAGACTGGATATTTTGAAAGGAGCCAACAATGGCAACTCCTGAACTGCGCCACATGTTGCGCGATGACGATCTCAACCATGAAGAGCAGAAGCAAGTGCTCGAACTCGCCATCAAATTCCACAACGACCGTTTCTACCATCAGCCGTTCGCCGGACCGCAAGGCATCGCGGTGATCTTTGACAAGCCGAGCACCCGAACCCGTTCCAGCTTCTCCATTGGCGTTGCCGAACTGGGCGGCTATCCGCTGGTCATCGACAAGTCCGGATCCCAGCTGGGCCGTGGCGAACCGGTGGCAGACACCGCACGTGTGCTTGACCGCATGGCCTACGGCGTGGTGTGGCGCACCTTTGGTCAGGATCGTGTGGAGGAAATGGCCAAGTATTCCACCCATCCGGTGGTGAACGCTCTGACGGATGAATTCCATCCCTGCCAGATTCTTGCCGACTTCCAGACTATCGCAGAACATCGTGGTGGCGTCGACAATCTGAAAAACCAGACCATCGCCTACCTCGCGACGCGGCCAACAACATGTCGAACTCCTATCTGCTTGGTGGCGCCGTGGCCGGCATGAACGTGCGTGTCGCAGGGCCGAACGGCTATCTGCCGGATCCGCAGATCGTTGCCGATGCCGAAGCCATCGCATCCGAAACCGGCGGTTCCGTGTTGGTGACCACCGATCCGAAGGAAGCGGTCGCCGGCGCCGACTGCGTGTTCACTGACACATGGGTTTCCATGGGCGAAGAATCGGAATACGCCATCCGTTCCAAGCCGTTCTGGGATTATCAGGTGAACGCCGAACTCATGTCTTATGCCAAGGAAGACGCCATCTTCCAGCATTGCCTGCCGGCATACCGTGGCAAGGAAGTCACCTCCGAAGTCATCGACGGGCCACAGTCCGTGGTTTGGGATGAGGCCGGTAACCGCCTGCATGCGCAGAAGGCACTGCTGACTTGGCTTGCCGGCAAGGCCCGCGGCGATGAAAGCCTGCTGGCCTGATGACGGACCAAACACCTGCGCTGCAACGTCCTGCCACACGGGCCGCTCGATTGAGCGCCATCGAGCAGGCGTTGCTGACGCGCATCGTCACCTCGCAGTCGCAGCTATCCCAGATTCTCGCGGATCAGGCATCGAAGTGACCCAGGCCACCCTGAGCCGCGATCTTGACGAGATCCATGCCACCAAAACCCGTTTGGCTGACGGAACCGTGGCCTATGCGCTGGGCAGACAGCCGGAGGAAAGCGCGTCGGCCAATCCTGATGCAAAAACGGAACAGCAGATGAATCGTGTGCTTTCGGGACTGGTCACTTCGGTCGCGGCGGCTAGGAATCTGGTGGTGGTCCACACGCCGTCTGGCGCGGCCCAGTATGTGGCAAGTGTGATCGACAAGCAGCCCATCGATGGAGTGCTCGGCACCATTGCCGGGGACGATACCGTCATGGTGATTTGCGCCGATGACGATTATGCGAAACAGCGTGCGCAATGGCTGTTGGACGTCTGTCCAAAGGCTGAATAGCCGTATAGTGGACACGACGCACCGTATATGCATAAATATACAGAGTATTGCATATACTGATGAATAACGTTTGATGTTAGAAAGGGAAACCATGAGCGATCAGAATCGTCTCGTCTTGGCATATTCCGGTGGTCTGGATACCTCCGTCGCCATCTCATACCTAAAGGAACGCACCGGCAAGGATGTCGTGGCCGTGTCCCTCGACGTCGGCCAGGGTGGCGAAAGCCTCGAAACCATCAAGCAGCGCGCGCTTGCCTGCGGTGCCGTTGAAGCGTATGTGGTAGACGCCCGCGACGAATTCGCCAATGAATACTGCATGAAGCGCTGAAGGCCAACGCCCTGTATGAGGGTGTGTATCCGCTGGTTTCCGCCATTTCCCGCCCGCTCATCTCCAAGCATCTCGTGCGCGCCGCCCACCAGTTCGGTGCCGACACCATCTCCCATGGCTGCACCGGCAAGGGCAACGACCAGGTCCGTTTCGAGGTGTCCATCTCCTCCATTGATCCGACACTGAAGGCCATCAGCCCGATCCGCGACCTGTCGCTGACCCGCGACGTCGAGATCGCATTCGCCAAGGAGCACAAGCTTCCGATCGTGCAGACCGAGAAGAGCCCGTTCTCCATCGACCAGAACGTGTGGGGCCGCGCCATTGAAACCGGCTTCCTTGAGGATCCGTGGAATGGCCCGACCAAGGACTGCTACTCCTATACCGACGATCCGGCATTCCCGCCAGTCGAAGATGAGGTCGTCATCGAATTCAAGCAGGGCATTCCTGTCAAGATCGACGGTCACGACGTCACCCCGCTGCAGGCCATCGAAGAGATGAACCGTCGCGCAGGCGCACAGGGCATCGGCCGTATCGATCTGATCGAGGACCGTCTGGTCGGCATCAAGTCCCGTGAGCTGTACGAGGCTCCTGGTGCTATCGCACTGATCACCGCCCACCAGGAACTCGAGAACTGCTGCCTCGAACGCGAGCAGCACCGCATCAAGCGCGATATCGACAAGCGCTGGGCCGAACTCGTCTACGATGCGCAGTGGTTCTCCCCGGCAACGCAGTCCCTGAACGCCTTCATCGAAGACACCCAGAAGTACGTTTCCGGCGAAATCCGCATGATCCTGCATGGCGGACGCGCGTCGTGACCGGTCGTCGTTCCGACACCTCGCTGTATGACTACAATCTGGCCACCTACGATTCCGGCGACAGCTCGATCAGAAGTCGTCCAACGGCTTCATCGACATCTACGGTCTGCCGAGCCGTGTGGCCGCAGCCCGCGACGTCAAGTTCGGCAATGGCATCGAGGTTCCGGAAAACAGCGTCGAGTAAGCGAGTTTTTTACGCCGAATCGTCTTGATAATGGGGGAGAGCGTACCGTTAGGACCATCCTGACTGGTATCCTCTCCCTCAGTCATATCTGCAAGGAGAATGAAGTAACAATGACCGAGAGCACAACCAATGGTGAACACCTCGCCCTGTGGGGCGGCCGGTTCAAGTCCGGCCCGTCTCCGGAACTCGCGCGACTGAGCAAGTCCACCCAATTCGATTGGCGTCTTGCCGACGACGACATCGCAGGCTCACGAGCCCACGCCCGTGCGCTCGGACGTGCGGGACTATTGACCGCCGACGAGCTGCAGCGAATGGAAGACGCTCTCGACGAGCTGCAGCGCCGTGTCGATTCCGGTGCGTTCGCTCCGATCGAAGACGATGAGGACGAAGCCACCGCATTGGAACGTGGACTGCTGCAGATCGCCGGAGACGAGCTTGGAGCAAGCTCCGCGCCGGCCGCTCCCGCAACGACCAGATCGCCGCGCTGATCCGCATGTGGCTCCGTCGCCACAGCCGCGTCATCGCCAAAATGCTGCTCGGCCTTGCCGCAACACTGACCGAACAGGCCGAAAAGGCCGGACGCACCGTCATGCCGGGGCGTACCCACATGCAGCACGCCCAGCCGGTGCTGCTCGCACACCAGCTCATGGCCCACGTGTGGCCGCTGCTGCGCGATGTGGAACGTCTTGCCGATTGGGACAAGCGCATCGATGCAAGCCCGTATGGTTCCGGCGCCCTCGCCGGCAACACCCTCGGCTTGGAGCCGGTGGCCGTGGCCCGCGAACTCGGCTTCTCCAAGGTAACCGCGAACTCCATCGACGGCACCGCCAGTCGTGATCTGGTCGCCGAATTCGCTTTCATCGCAGCCATGGCAGGCGTCGACATCAGCCGACTGTCTGAAGAAATCATCATCTGGAACACCCAGGAGTTCGCGTTCGTGCGCCTTGACGACGCCTATTCCACCGGCTCGTCCATCATGCCGCAGAAGAAGAACCGGATATTGCGGAACTTGCACGAGGCAAGTCCGGCCGTCTCATCGGCGATCTGGCTGGTCTTCTCACCACGCTGAAGGGCCTGCCCACCGCTTATGCACGTGATCTTCAGGAAGACAAGGAAGCCGTGTTCGACCAGGTCGACACGCTGGAAGTGCTCCTTCCCGCGTTCACCGGCATGGTCGGCACCATGGTCTTCAACAAGGAACGCCTCGAAGCGGAAGCGCCGACCGGTTTCGCCCTCGCCACCGACATCGCCGAATGGCTGGTGAAGAACGGTGTGCCGTTCCGCCACGCGCACGAGCTTTCCGGTGCATGCGTGAAGATCGCCGAAGACCGCGGCCAGGAACTGTGGGACCTGGCCGACGATGACTTCATCGAGGTCTTCAAGGAATTCCTTCCGGCCGACAAGGCTCCCGAAGTGCGCGAAGTGCTATCCACCGAAGGTTCTGTTTCCGCCCGCAATGGCAAGGGAGGCACGTCTCCGCTGCGCGTGCGCGAGCAGATCGTTTCCGCGAAAACCGCCATCGAACAGCTGCGTGCCTTCGCCAACTCCGTCAGCGACGGCCCGGCATACAAGACGCCGGAATCATTGCTCAAATAATTACAGCAACAGTACATAGCAAAGGCAAAGCGGTGCCACTGACACGAACGCAGATACAGCAGCTTGTTCGACTTCACGGCCAGGAGATACTGTGCATGAGCATATGCAGATCGAAAGAGTCTGTTACCAGCATGGCGTGGTCACCACGTTTGCTCATTCCATCCGTGTGGCCTGTCTGGCCGTATGGATCGCTGACAGGCTGCGCTTATGGCATAGGGTGGATTTGCATTCGTTGATTCGCGCCGCTCTGCTGCACGATTATTTTCTTTACGACTGGCATGCTCATGATGGCGGCCGTCATCGTATGCATGGTTTCACCCATGGTGCACCGCCATGCGCAATGCCGTGCGCGATTTCCATCTCAATAGAGTGGAACGTGACAGCATCGAGAATCATATGTTTCCTTTGACGCCGATACCGCCTCGGTATCTTGAAGGGTATTTGGTGACTGTCGCGGATAAGATCAGCGCCACACGGGAAACGGTCAGTCTTGAGCGCTTCTACAAGCCGAAAGTCAATATGCATACAAGTGGAAAGTGACGGCGCGAAAGCATGCTCATGCTGGAATACCTGTTCTTATGGTTCCTGTTCTATTCATTTGCCGGATGGGTATATGAATCGATTCTCGTGTCCGTTTCGGAACGTCGCTTGGTGAATCGTGGCTTCCTGAATGGTCCCATCTGCCCGATCTACGGTTGCGGAGCCGTTCTTGCGATTGTGCTGCTGCATGATCTGCATAATCCCTTCGCGGTTTTTCTCATTTCTTCAATCGGTGCATGCATGCTTGAATATGTCACGTCATGGGGCATGGAAAAGCTATTCCACGCACGATGGTGGGATTACAGTCATCGCCGATTCAACATTCAAGGGCGCATTTGCTTGCTTGGAGCGATTGTGTTCGGTCTGCTGGGTGTGCTCATCACCGATGTGATACAGCCTGAAGTGAATCGCATTACACAGATGATTCCTTTGCCAGTAGTGCACTGGATGTGCGTGATTTTCATGGCGTTTATCGTCGCGGATACCATTATTACAGTGCTTGGCATCATCGATTTGGCCGACAATCTTGCGAAGTTCAGCGAAACCGTGCAGGCATATGCGGAGAAAGCCGGTGATTCCCTGCAATGGGGCAAAGACATTTTCCGAGACAAATTCCGCGACAAGGTGCAAGACAAGGTCCAGGATTGGTCGGACTCCTCGCAGGAGATTCTTGCCAATATGCAGGCCACTGCCGCATCTATCCTGAACAAGCAGCAGCGTCGTATGATTAACGCATTCCCGCGTCTGCGTTTCACGGATTCCATCAAATACAGCAAGATCATCGAAACTCTGCACGAAATGCTGCGTCGCAAATAATCGCGCAATAAGCAACAGCATGAAATCGCCTGCCGCTCGAAAGAACGACAGGCGATTTCATTATTGTTTGCGATATGCGATTTGCATGACAATCACGCTATGACAGTCCACCGGATCGTTTACGGATTTCGTATGGAGTGGGCGCTTCCAGCGACGTGTCCGATCCCTTGTAGTCGGTGATGCCCGCACCGACATTCGGATGTTGCGCGGAATACACTTGGTCGGCGCAATACAGCACGAGCAGCACGGCGGCCACGATGCCAAGCTTTCGCGCATCGATTCTGCTGAGCAGGTTGTCGAGGGCCGGAGCCAGCAGATATACGATGGCCAATCCGCCAAGGCCGAACGTCAATAATCCTTCGGCGCAGATACGGCCGTTGATATTTAGAAAGTATCCGGTGTAATCCCACCAGCGTTGACCATCATGCGTCATCTCCAGATACCACGATGAGAAGTATTCCAAGCAGCCGCACAGCACCATAGCCGCGACGAATTCAAGCGCTGGCTTTTCGCGCAGCTTTTTGAGCAGAACCAGAATGATCACTCCGCCGGTGCCATAGATGGGCAGCCAAGGGCCATGCAGCGTGCCACGGTTCACGAACATGTCTTCGGAAATAAATGCGAGACTTACCTCCCACACCCAGCCGACGAAGCAAAAGATGAAGAACATCATGATCAGATTGACCAGTGAGTAGCTGCGGTCGGCGCTGATGGTACGTGATTCACGGAATTTGAACGGCATCGGAGCAGGCGCAAGACGCCCCGGATAAATGGAGCCATTCAGAATATTCTCGCCGATCTGCATCTGGTGAAGATTCTCACGATACTCTTCATAGCGGTTCACTGCGCTGGCATGCAGAATGCGGATGCCAAGCCACTCAGAAAGAAATCCTGTGAATCCATGCGGCTTGGGCGCTGGAACAAGATTCTGTTCCAGCTGTGCTACGGATTGGGCGACATCGGCGTACGTGGTATGGAGCGTCTGCGGGTCGGCCTTGAAGTACAGGTATTCGTCGTTGAGCATCTCACTGCCTGCAATGCCGGTAGTCTTGGCCATCGAACGCACGTACACATAGTATTCCGCGAAGAATGCGGCATTGTAGCCATTGGAATAGAAGATGCCGCTCAAGCCGAAGGTGATAAGGTTGAGCAGGTACCAGCCGAGGAACGAGCAGTCCGCCACGAAGCATTCCCATTTATGCCCTTTCATCATGCGTCGGGACAAGCGAATGGCGTCCAAAGCTCGATATTCGGATTCTCCGCAACGATGTACGGCACCATACGGTAGGAATATTGCTTGATGAAGAAGCCGACGATGGTGAGACTCCAAAGGAACAGGAACACGTTTTCCACAAACATGGTCCATGCCATGCGCGGCCATTTGCGCGTGTGAATGGGGTAGAAGAAGCGACTTGCCGGAAGCTTGTTATAGGAACGTCCTTCCAACAGCATACGTGCCATGACGATGCGGTATGTTTCTTGAATGAACAGCCAGACGAAAATGTAGACGGCCAGCGAGAGTATTACCGGCACGGCGATGGAGACGCCGCCGTTATGGGTGACGGAATTAATGGCGTCGGCCACGGCGATCACCATCGAGCCGGATGCAAACGAGTTGAGCAGGGACGCGATTACTCCGCGGCGACGGCCGAACGTGGCATCGGTATCGTTGTTGACGATCTGCTCTTGGTTTTGCTTGACCTTTTCACGGGCATCGTTTTCATTGCCTACGGCAAGATCCTGCAATACGTCATACATGTCGTTGGATTGCGTGGAATCCTCCGTTTGCGGGGTGCTGATCGAAATGTTGGTGCTGACCGAGAGCGTCGATGAAGTGTACGCAACACCGAACACCGAAGCGAACAGGCAAATGGCGACTATTATCCAATAATGTTGTCTCTGGGCTTTCTTAGCCGCAACCTTCATGCCTTTGCGGTCCATGCAGGTATCTCCCTTCTTGATATGGGGATGCTCTTTCTAACTTTACCTGTATGCACGATGGTTGGTGGATGATGGGGAAACACCGCGTGCGCCTGTCTTCATCTTCTGCGAAACTGTAGGGTGCGTAAAACGCAGTATCATCCGCAATTCAATAGGGAGAAAACACAGCTATGGCTCACGTCATCGATTTCAAGGAGGCCGGTTTCGAGTCCGTCCTCGATGAACTGGAATGGCGCGGTTGATTTCCCAGTCCACTGACAGGGATCGACTCGCCGAAGCGTTGAACGGAGATCCCATTTCCTATTATTGCGGTTTCGATCCGACCGCTGCCTCTCTGCATATCGGCAATCTGGTGCAGCTCATCAACATGCGTCACCTTCAGGCAGCAGGCCATCATCCGATTGCCCTGGTCGGCGGCGCCACCGGCTTGATCGGCGATCCTCGCCAATCGGGCGAACGTACGCTCAATCCGAAAGACGTCGTGGCTGGTTGGGCCGAGCGTCTGAAGGCGCAGATCGGCGGCATTCTCGAAGTGGAAGGCAGCAACCCGGTTCGTTTCGTGTCCAATTACGATTGGACGGCCTCCATGAACGTCATCGACTTCCTGCGTGACGTCGGCAAGAACTTCCGTTTGGGTACCATGCTCGCCAAAGACACCGTTGCCCGTCGACTGAATTCTGAAGATGGCATTTCCTTCACCGAGTTCAGCTACCAGGTGCTGCAGGGCAACGACTTCCTGCACCTGTTCGACGAATACCATTGCGTGCTTGAGCTTGGCGGATCCGACCAGTGGGGCAACCTCACGTCCGGTCTTGACCTGATCCACAAGGTACGTGGCGTGGATGTGAACGTGTTCACCAGCCGATTATCACCGACGCTCAGGGTAAGAAGTTCGGCAAGTCCGAAGGCAACGCCGTCTGGCTTGACGGCACTATGCTGAGCCCGTACAAGTTCTACCAGTTCTGGTTCAACCGCCCTGACAGCGAGATGGAGAACCTGCTGAAGGTGTTCACGTTCTTGCCGAAGGCGGAGATCGAACGTCTTGTGGAGGAAAGCAAGACCAATCCGGGCGCGCGTGAGGCGCAACGCACCTTGGCTTGGGAGGTCACCAGCCTGGTTCATGGTGAGGAAGCCACCCGACAGGCCATCGAGGCCGCCGGTGCGCTGTTCGGCCGTGGCGGCGATCTTGCGGGCGTTGACGAGTCCACGCTTGAAGCTGCTCTTGACGGCGTGAAGATCGACGGCGAGTTCGCCAAGCCGCGGTGGGCGACCGTGTGGCGGAAGCGGCATGAAGGCCGGACTGTTCAAGTCGATTTCCGAAGCGCGCAAGACGATTAAGGCTGGCGGCGTGTATCTGAACAACGCCCGTGTTAAAGACGAAGAGCAGGTTTTGAACGAAAATGACTTCCTGCATGGCCGTTTCGCATTGATTCGTCGCGGCAAGAAGGCCCTCGGCGTCGTCGAAAACGTGTGAGGCAATCGCGAGCGGCGCAAACAAACGTAAGCAAAGAACAAACGAAGACCATTTTCAAGGAATACAAGGAATATAAGGAACAGCATGGCAGAAGAACAGCGCGGATCGCGCGGCAAGTCCTACGGCAACCACAAGTCCTACGGCTCGGGCAAGCCGGGCGATCGCGGCGGCAAGGGATTCAAGCCGCGTGGCAATGGCGGCAAGTCCTACGGCCACAAGTCCGGCGGCTTCCACAACGACGATCATAAGGGCGGATACCGCAAGGGCAATGGCGGCAATTTCCACCGCGACCGCGATTTCCGTCGTGACGGTGAGGGGGAAGGCCCGGAGCGTCGCTTCCATAACGGTCCGCGCAAGTTCAACCGTGACGGCGAGCGTCGTGACGATCATCGCGATTATCGTGGCGGTCGTGGAGACAATCCTCGCTATCAGCGCGATGGCGAGCGTTCCGGTTTCCGTCGTGACGATCGACGTGACGGAAACGTAAGACTTCCACCGTGACGGCGACCGTCGTAACTTCCGTCGTGAAGATGGCGACCGTCGTAACTTCCACCGCGATAATGATCGCCGTGATTTCCATCGTGATGGTGATCGTCGTAACTTCCGTCGTGACGACCACCGTGGCAATGATCGTCGTGATGGCGGACGCCGTAATTTCCGTGATGGCGATCGTAAGGATTTCCGTCGTGACGATCAGCGCCGTGACTTCCACAAGGATCGCGACCAGCAGCAGGGCGAGGAGCGTCGTGAGTTCACCCGCGAAGAGAAGATGGCCTACCGTGAGGAGAAGCGTGGCGAGTACATGGCCAAGCCGCGCCGCAATTCCGATGGCACGGTGAGCTTCCCCTCGCAGAACCCGTACACGCATCGTCGTCCTGATGAGCCGAAGATGCCGAAGGGCATCGAATGGCGTATGCTCACCACCGACGATCGCGAACGCCTGCGTGGCCTGTCGAAGGAACATGCGGAAAACATTGGTCTGCACATTCTTGCCGCGTACACGCTTGAGGAGAGCAACCCGGAGCTGGCCCTCGAACATGCCAAGTGGGTGGCCCGCCAGGCTTCCCGCATCGATTTCGCCCGCGAGACACTCGCCTTCGTGGCATACCGTCAGGGTGATTACAAGCTTGCCTTGCGTGAGTTCCGCACCGCGTTCCGTATGAACGGTTTCCTGGATTATCTGCCGTTCATCGCCGACTGCGAGCGTGGCGTGGGCGAGCCGAAGAAGGCCATCGAAGTGGCTGTGAGCGACGACGCCAAGTATCTGCGCGGTGAAGCCAAGGCTGAAATGTTCTTGGTGTACGCTGGCGCTCTGGGCGATCTGAAGATGTGGGACAAGGCCATCGAGATCGTGCACACGCTGGGCCGTTCCAAGGGATTGGCCGGCGAATACCGCATGCGTGCGGTGCAGGCCGAACAGTATTTCCTTGAAGAGGCCGGCCGTACCGATGAGGCCATCGCATTGGATCGTCTGCTCGACAAGCTCGAACTGCAGTACGCCGATGTTGAGGATGATGAGACTTCCGACGATCTGGTTGTCGAATACGACATGCAGGAGCTGAACGACGAACTCATGGACGTGCTTGGCATTTCCGAAGATGACGCGCAGTACGCTCCGGAAGACCCTGAGAATGAGGAAGACGAATCCGAAGCCATCGACGAGAACGGCGAAACCAACGACGAAACCCAGCTTGAGGCCGAAGAGACGGAAGCAGGCGCGGAATCCGATGACGAGCCGGCAGAAGCTGACGATGCTGCGGAAGCTGACGATGCTGCGGAAGCTGACGCCGATGATGACGGTGAGGCTGAAGAGGCCGAAGAGTCTTCGGATGCTTCTTCCGAATCCTCCGAAGATAACAAGTGAGGTGACGTGGCCCGCATGCTGAAGTCCACGAATCAGCCGCTCAGCGAAGCATACTCGCTGGCACTGCTTGATCTTGACGGCGTGGTCTACCGTGGTAAGAACCCGGTGGAACATGCTGCCAAGAATATCCGCAAGGCCGAATCCTTGGGCATGACGGTGGAATACACCACCAACAATTCGTCCCGACTTCAGGCCGTGGTGGCAGACCAGCTGAAGGGGTTCGATTTGGATGTCGAATCCTGGCAGGTCATCACCTCGTCGGTTGTCGCCGCGCGCATGGTGCACGTGCCGTGCCTGAAGGTTCGAAGGTTTTCGTGCTTGGCGCCCAGCATCTGCGTGAGGAAGTGGCCAAGCAAGGTCTTGAAGTCGTCGATTCCGCAGAAGCGCAGCCGGTCGCCGCCATCCAAGGATGGTATCCCGACATGTCTTGGAACGAAATGGCCCAAATCGCCTATGCCGTTGAGCATGGCGCGACCTATTTCGTGACCAATCGTGATCTGACCATTCCTCGTGAGCTTGGCATCGCGCCGGGATGCGGTTCCATGATCATGGCGGTGATCAATGCCACCGGTGTGGAACCGGTTTCGTCCGCAGGCAAGCCGGAATCCGCCATGTATGACGAGGCGCGCATTCTCGCAGCCCATGATGATGGCGAGCCGGTGGACAAGGAACAGTGCCTCGCCATCGGCGACCGTCTCGACACCGATATCGAGGCGGGCAATCGGGGCGGGTACGATTCCCTTGCGGTGTTGACCGGCGTCACCGATCCGCGCGAACTCATGTTCGCTCCGGCGTATCTTCGCCCGACCTACATCGCCAAAGATCTGCGGGGCTTGAACGAGCCCGCTCCTGAAGTGGTGCATGATGAGGCGCATGGCTGTGCCGCGATGCGAAGGCCCGCGTTGACGGCGACCGCCTGTATGTCACCGACATCACCAGCGTCGACGGGTTGCGTGCCGCATGCTGCGCCATGTGGGCCGCGGCCGACAGCGGGCGAGATGTGAGTGGCGTGATCGTTCCGGAATTCCGTATTTCCTAACGAACAATTCGTACCGATTATTGGAAAACCATTGCGAAACAGTGATTCCACTCAGGTTGTTCGTCTTGACGTTGCGTTGTTGGAACGTGGTCTGACCGACAGTCGTTCCAAGGCGCAACGTCTGATCGCGGATGGCAAAGTCAGTGTGAACGGTGTCACCGTCACCAAAGCATCGGCGAAAGTCGGTGGTGATGACGTCATCGCCGCCGATAGGGGAGACGGCTACGTTTCCCGTGGCGCATACAAGCTTGTCGGCGCGTTCGAACGGTTCGCCGACGTCGGATTGCGTTCCGCGCAAGGATTACGTTGCTTGGATATCGGCGCGTCCACCGGCGGTTTCTGCGACGTGCTATTGCGCAATGATGCCGCGCAGGTCATCGCTTTGGATGTCGGCCATGGGCAATTGGATCCGAAAATCGCGCATGACGACCGTATTATCGAAATGAGCGGCGTCAATATTCGCGACGTGTATGCGGAGGATTTGCCGTATCGTCCGGAAATGATTGTTTCCGACGTATCGTTTATTTCGCTGACATATGTGATTCCGGTGATCGCAAGAATCGCCGCACCGCAGGCGCAGATCGTGCTGCTGGTCAAACCGCAGTTCGAGGTCGGCAAAGGCAACCTTGGGAAAAACGGGATTGTCGAAAGCCAGGAATTACGCGAACAGGCGCTGTCCTCCGTCGTGGCATGCGCGGAACGCAACGGGCTTGACGTGCGCGCCACAACAGTATCTCCCATTGAAGGCACGCATGGCAATATCGAATATCTGCTGTACGCGGTCATGCAGTGAAACAGCGACCGGTTGAGAGAACCGTGTCTGCAGTGTAATCAAGGCAAATAAGATAAGTAAAAGAAAAACCGGAAATCATGATTATGAAATTCCGGATTTTTCCATATGGAAAGAGCGTGTCAGCTGCGTAGGAACCGGTCGATTTGATTCTGCTTGCCCATGATGATGAGTTCGTCGTTGCGGTGCATGATGAGCTCTTTCGAACCGTATTCGATTCCTTGCCCGGCGATTTGATGCGACCACGGTAATGCCGAAGCGTTCATGCACGCGAGCGTCTTCGATTGTGTAGCCGACCACATGCGCGGGGGTATGGATTTTGACGACGTTGTAT